>Ga0209530_1000221_pt1 | contig 49029 bp, 49 predicted proteins | sample BlaSpr_A8_Ref_O1_FD_187987 | JGI IMG/M metagenome (GOLD analysis project Ga0209530, IMG submission 187987) | Forest soil microbial communities from Thunder Bay, Ontario, Canada - Black Spruce, Ontario site 2_A8_Ref_O1 (SPAdes) (version 2) | ecosystem: Environmental > Terrestrial > Soil > Boreal...
CTCTTCGATCGGGGCGCTTTACAACTACTTCCCGGACAAACAGGCCGTCGCCCTTACCTTGTTGGGCCAGTACGCCCAGGAGATGGAAGAGCAATGGAGGCCATTGATAGAGCAGGCGGAGAACCTCACTCATCGAGAGTTCGCGAGTTTCTTTATCGAACGGATCACTAAAATTGTGCAGGGACGTCCGGCTTATCTCAGACTGCTCGCCGCGCCGATTCGGCTACGCCGCGACCCCGCTGCGAGGAGAGTCTTGCGGGCCAACATCGCGAATGCCTTTCGAGCGAAGAACCCATCCCTTTCAGACGAACGAGCAATGCTGGCTGCGAACGTGACTCTCCAGATAGTCAGAGGCTTGGTGACGCTCTACGGAGAAGCCGGCGATGAAGGGAAAAACTTAATTGTGGCCGAATTCAAGAAGGCGCTGACCCTATATTTGGGAAGCGTTTTGGGCTCATGAAGCGGCCCATAACAGACGCCTCTCGGATCACGGCGATTCGGAAACTATCTCCGTTCTTGGTCGTCTGCCGGATTGGAAATCTAAGTTGTCAATTCGGATTGTTGCAGAGGCTTAATTTGAAGCGACGAACTCCGGTGCCAGCTCATTTTGTCCAAATGCTTCGGAGTCCAGACCAACTCTATGTCGCGATCAAGATAAGTAACGAGAAGTCTTAGTGTTGAATCGGAAGCGGTCTCGGTTGTTCCGGGCTGACCGGCAACTCGGAAGTAATCCACATGCCTGGTTAACGCTGCCAGCTCAACCGGCAAATGTGGGGCTCTGAGGAGAGCTCGACCTAGTCGGATGTCATGAGGTCGCAGACGAGTTTCTGCGCCTCTCTCATTCTCTCTTTGTAAAACGCGGGGCTGATCAGAACCTTACTCGCGCCGGCGCCCAAGCTCCGTCTGACGCCCTTCTTCGACAAAAATAGCGACAAGGCCGTGTACGTCTTGATTTCTTTCTCCAGAAAACTAACCACTCGTTGATTCGAGTCCTGCATCGGGCACCTCCGAACGGACAGACGCGTTCTGCCTGAAAAAAGGAAGACCGCCACGCGCAACGGACGCCTGCATGCTCTGTCACGCGCGATTACAGTGGCGAGAAACCTAAATCCGTCCCAGAATCACCAGAATCACAACTACCAGCAGCACCAGGCCCAAACCGCCCGTCGGGAAATAACCCCATTCGCGGCTGTGACCCCAGCGCGGAAACGCTCCTACCAGCGCCAGAATCAAAAATATAATCAAAATCATTCCGAGCATGGTTCTCTCCTCATTTCTAGCCGGTCGAAACACGTTACGCCCCGTGCTTGCGCGGCAGTCATCTTCGATGCGATCAATTCAGGACTGTTTAAGTCCCAACGCGCATCCGCGACAGCGAGTGAAACAGCCCAAAAATGTTCAGCAACCACAAAACCGTAACGATCACCACCACGGCGTTCAAAATCGACTTGATCGATCCCGCCATTGGTATGAAATTGTTCACTAGCCACAGCAGAACTCCCACCACGATCAGAACCAGCAATATTTGTAGTAACGGCATAATCGTTTGACTCCTTTCTCTTCGCAGGCCGACACTCCGGCCTGTCCCAAGTTGTTGCGCGCAATTTCTGGCTTGTTCCAAGACCTGTTACCGGCGGCTGGATGGAGAGGAAATCTGCGATATCCGGTGTGCTTCAGATGAAGATTCTTGGACTTTCTTCCGGCGCACTACGTTCACTTCATCCAAGGCAACATCTTAGGGCGCGCTAATGTGCATATCTGTTCACTACTGCACACTGCCGGGATTTTGATTGTGCCGCCCCGGACGGTGCTAAGATGCACATTCCGACGAAATTGCAGCTGATGCCCATCAAATCGAAAAATCCCCTGAAGCCGCCAGGCAAAAAACCGTTCAGCGCCCAGCACTTTCTCGATTCGGCCGGCGTAGCGCGGAAGGTCGCGGCGTTTCAGAAGAAGCAAACAATCTTCTCGCAGGGCGATGTCTGCAAAGACGTGTTGTACATCCAGAAGAGCGGCGTGCGCCTCTCCGTCGTGAACGAATCCGGCAAGGAAGCGGTGGTGGCGGTTCTGGGACCGGGTGATTTGTTCGGCGAAGGATGCCTGGCCGGTCAGCCCATCCGCATCGGTACGGCGACCGCGATTGCGCCGACAACAGCGCTAGTCATCGAAAAGAAGGAAATGATCCGCGTGCTCCACCACGAGCACGAATTTTCCGACCGCTTCATTACCTGCATGCTTTCGCGCAACATCCGCATTGAAGAAGATCTGGTTGATCAACTCTTCAATTCCAGCGAGAAGCGCCTGGCGCGCACTCTCTTGCTGCTGGCCCGCTACGGCACCGAAGACAAGCCACAACGAGTGCTGCCCAAAGTCTCGCAGGAGACTCTCGCGGAAATGGTCGGCACCACGCGCTCACGCGTGAATTTCTTCATGAACAAATTCCGCAAGCTCGGCTTCATCAAGTACAACGGCGGCCTGCAGATCAACACTTCCCTGTTGAGCGTCGTCCTTCACGACTGACTTGAGCGCCACACACGTCGCATCCATGCATGCTCCTTGCGTGGTGGCGCGCAATTCTGAGACCGCAGAACTAATCCTATGGGATCAGCACGATTTTTCCGTGCGCGCTTCCGGCCATGATGGCGGTGTGCGCGCGCCCCGCTTCCGTCAGCGGAATTTCCTGGCCAATCACTGGTCGAAGTGTCTTGTTCTCCAGCCCCGCAACCAGCGCGGCATGAATGCTGATGAGTTCGTGGGGCGGGGTATTCCACAAGCTCATGCCGACGATCGCGCCGTCGCGTCCCATCATGTCTCGCGGAGTAATCTCCGCATTGCCCCGGCTGCCAACCACGGACACGCGCCCGTGCGTAGCAAGAATCCCAAGATCGCGGCCCAGATTCACATTCGCAAGCATCTCCAGGATCAAGTCGTATCCGTGCCCACCCGTTGCCGCCAGCGCTTCCTCAAAATGACTAGGCGCGGAATGATCCAGCACCACATGCGCGCCCTCGTCCAACACGAGTTTTCGTCCGCGCTCGGAACCCACCGTGCCGATCACCCGCAGCCCCGCAGCCCGCGCCAGTTGCACCGCCGCGATTCCCACGCCGCCACTCGCCCCATGCACCAGCAAAGTCTCGCCGGCCTCAGCGTGCGCGCGCTGAAATAACGCGCGATACGCCGTCGCGTACGCCACATGCATCGCGGCGCCTTGCGCAAATGAAACATGCGCCGGCAGCGGAAACACAAATTGTTCTTCGCACAACGCCAACTCCGCATACGTGCCAGACAAGCTGCCGGCCAGATACACGCGGTCTCCCGGTTTGAAGCGCTTGGCATCCGGGCCGAGCAATTCCACGGTGCCGGCGCCGTCTGTCCCCGGCGTGTAAGGGAGCGCGGGCTTCCGGGGATACGTGCCTGAGCGCATATAAACGTCCACTGGGTTCACCCCCGCCGCGCGAATGCGCACCACCACTTGCGCGCCAGTCGGCTTCGGATCCGGCACTTCCACCAGCTGCATCACTTCCGGCCCGCCGAATTCTTTTACGCGAATCGCTTTCATGGCTTCTCCCGTTCCCGCGCGCCCCGCCGGATCGCGCGAAATATTTAACGCGTAATTTAAATCTTCACGAGCGAAGGGGCAGGCTTACCCGCCAGCACAGCGTCAATATTATCCAGCGCGAGCATGCCCATGGCGGTGTTCGTTTCCAAAGTCGCGCTGCCGATATGCGGCAACAGGAAAGTATTCCCGAGCCCCGCATATTCGGGACTGATGTTGGGCTCACCCTCGAAAACATCCAATCCCGCAGCGGCAACATGGCCCGTCTTCAACGCCGCGACCAAAGCGCCATCGTCCACAAGTCCGCCGCGCGCCGCGTTGATCACAATCGCCCCCGCCGGCAGCAGCGCAATATTCTCCGCGTTCAAAAAATGCTGCGTCTCTGGCGTACTCGGCGCGTGCAGGCTGAGGAACTGGCTGACGCGCAGCAAATCCTGCGGGCTTTCATGAAACACGGCGTCCCCGGCCACGTCCGGCGGCAGCGGATTGCGATTTGAATAGTGAATCTTCATGCCAAACGCGCGCGCCCGCCGCGCCACGGCCTGCCCGATCCGGCCCATGCCGAAAATACCGAGGACTTTGCCCGCACAGTCCCATCCCAGCAGCCGCGCACCAGAACTCATCTTCGCCCACGCGCCCGTGCGCACAAGTTGTTGCGCCTCATAAGCACGCCGCGAAGCCCCCAGCAGCAACAGCATCGCCACGTCCGCCGTCGCATCAGTCAGCACGCCGGGAGTATTCGCGAGCGCAATTTTTCGAGCGGCCGCTGCGCGCACATCCATGTGATCGTAGCCCACCGAAAAAGTCGCGATCACTTTCACAGTCGCCGCAACTCGCCGGAAAAATTCCGCATCCAGCTTTACCACCGGGTTGAAAAAAACCGCATCCGCCCCGTCTGCCGCGCGCAGCAAGTCTTCGTATCGAGTTGGCGCGTCGCTCGATACCCGCCGAACCGTGAATTCGCGCCCAATGCGCGCCTCCACATCCTCGGTAAACTGCCCCAACACCACCAGAATTGCTCTGCTCACGTTCCGCCGCCCTTCCCCCGCCGCCATTTTTCCCAAGCCAGGGAATTCTACCCGAAATTTAACGAACGTATTGCCTCCCGCAAACTACAGCGCTACACTCCCCCCGACGGAATGTGGGGAAGCAGACAGCCCCCCTCGCATTGCGGTGTGTCCCCTTTCCTGCTGCCTGCGCCCCGACCTAGGAGAAGGTCTATGCGAAAATCATTATTATTGTTCGCGTTGTTCTTGGTGTGTCCGTGTCTGTTCCCCGCTGCAAACGCAAACGCACAATCAACACTGATCCCCGCAGGCACCCTGCTCCACTGCACCATAGACGATCCCACAATCTCCCCGAAAACAGCCCAAGTCGGCGACCCGGTCCTCTGCCACCTCAACCAGTTCACCGAGTTCGGTCACGCGGCATTCCCGCGCGGCTCCTACCTGGCCGGCCACCTCGAAGCGGCCAAGCAGCCCGGCCACTTCATCGGCAAAGGCTATCTCGATATCGTTTTCGATCACATCGGCCTGCCCAATACAGACGCCGACCTCAACGCCAGACTCGTCGCCGCCCAGGGCCAGAAAGTGGATAAAGAGGGCGACATCATGGGCCACGGCCACGCCAAGCGCGACTTAATCGAATGGGCCATTCCGCCGCTCTGGCCTTGGAAGATAATCACCCTGCCAGCCCGCGGCCCCCAGCCCAAGCTGAAAACCGAGCAAATGATCACCCTGAAAGTTTTGCAAGATGTGGAGCTGCCTCGCCTGACGGCGTATCTCCCCGCGTCGCCGAACGTAGCCCCCCGCTCGCAATCGTATTCCCAACCGTACGCCCAACCATCCAGCGGCCCAGTCGCGCCACGATCTTCCTCGGGAGTCTATTATCTGCCTCCCACCATGCCCGCTGCCGCCCCGCCCGCACCACTAGGCCCGGCGCAAGCGGCGGACATGCCCAGCCGCGGCCTCACGCTGGTAGCGCTGAAGTCGGACACAATCGTTCCAGCCAGGGATTACTGGGTCGCCGGCCGCGAGCTCTTCTACGTCCTGCCAGACGGCAGCGAAGCCTCCACCGACCTGAACCGTATCGACTGGCAACGCACCACGGACCTGAACGCCGAACGCGGCGTCCGCGTCACATTACGGACAACGCCCATGCAACCAACGCAGTTCTAGAGCTCGAAATTCTCCAGCCGCCGCCCGACGCCCGGCCACCCCGAGGCGCCCCGCTATGAGTTTGCCCGGCACCCGCCTTCGCGGTTCGCCGAAATGGAAAACCGCGTATCATCCCGAATGCAGTCCCGCGCTTTTTCCTTCCCTTCCCGCAGTCGCGGGATGGGAAGGGCGCGGCACGCAGTGTAGGGATCCGCTTTCTGCGATACGACCACGAATCTTTGTTGCTAGTGGCTCTAGAGTCTGTGCGAGAACTTCCGGTTTTCGTCAGGGCACGGCTTCAGCCGTGCCAAAATGTCCCGGAAATTCAGGGGCTTTAACCCCCGAGGCTCGCGGGCCAGTCACGGCATCTATGAGACAGTATCTAGCCACCATGAACTTCCGACTCCGCAAAGCCACCCCGCAAGACATCCCGGACCTGCGCGAACTAATCGAAGCCTCCGTCCGCGGCCTGCAAGCAAATGATTACACCCCCATGCAAATCGAAGCCGCCCTCCACTCAGTTTACGGAGTAGATACCCAACTAATCGCAGACGGCACCTATTTCGCGGTGGTGCCTGTAGGAGTGCCTGTAGACATCCATGAAGAGGTGCGTGAAAACGACGACCCCGCCGCGCCTTTTCCACAAGTCACGAGTCACGAATCACCAGTCACGGCCCCAGTCGCCTGCGGCGGATGGAGCAAGCGCAAAACCCTCTACGGCGGCGATCAATATGCCGCGCGTGAAGACTCCCTGCTCGATCCCGCCCGCGACGCCGCCAAAATCCGCGCCTTCTTCGTCCATCCCCAGTACGCCCGCCGCGGCATCGGCACCCTGATCCTCGAAGCCTGCGAGAACGCCGCCCGCGCAGCCGGTTTCACCCGCCTCGAAATGGGCGCCACCCTAAGCGGCGTCGCCTTCTATCGCGCCAAAGGCTACGCCCCCCTGGAAAATCTGCAAGTGCCTCTAAGTAACGGAGAAATGCTCCCCATAGTGAGGATGTCAAAAGAAATCAAGCCTAAGATCTGACGGCGCTTGTGCCGTCTGTAACCTGTTTTTAACATCGCCGCCACATCGCCCGGTGATACCATGCGGCCCGTTTCGGCCACGGGAGGCACAGCAATGGAATCAAACGCTTCTTTCCGCCATGAAATCGAGCATTTACCAGACGACGAGCACGGCAACAAAGTTACAGTAGTGAAGTGTCACGGCAGGCTGATCAGCGAAAACTCCGCGGAAATCAAAGAACTCGTCAAGCCGCTCCTTGCAGCTGGCGGCCGCATTGTCATCGACCTCGGCGATTTGAACTATATGGACAGTTCGGGTCTGGGAACCCTGATCGGCCTGAAGGTCTCCGCCGTCAAACAGGGCTTGTGCATATTGGAATTCGTGAACATGACACCCCGCATCCTCGAGCTGCTGCGGATTTCCAATCTCTCGAAAGTCCTGTCGACATAAGCGCGCTGTTCACAATCGCTGTCTATCGTTGAATATTGGTGTTGCGGTGGTCGGGGCGCTACTTGCGAATCTCTCCCGGTCTGCGGGAGCGATTCATCCTTCGAACCGGGCCCGCGAAGCGGGACCGGTTCGAAGGGCTGCGCCCCAGCTTGCCCGGGCGTCAAAACTTTCGTGCACCGCCGTTGCTTTTGACTCTGTAGCGGCCGCCTTCAGGCGGGCGTAATTGACATTGAATTTGACGTCGCGAAAGGCTGCCCGGGTGTCAAACTCTTCGCGGATCCGTAGCGGGAAGATTCAAATCTCCACGGACCCAGAACCTCGGGGACGCGAAAGCATATCCTTCACTTTCGCAAGCAGTTCCGCGGCGCTATACGCCTTGGGGAACACTTCGAACCCTTCCAGCTCCCACCGGTATTTCAGCCGGTCATCATCAATAATCCCAGCCACCATCAGCACCGGCAGTCCGTGATACTTCGTGCGCAGAAATTTTACCGTGTCATAACCCGAAATGTCTTCAATATATGGTCCAACGATCAACATGTGCGGTGTGGACTGGCTCATCCTCTTTACCGCCGTTCCCAAATCTCCCGCCGCCATCACCGCATAACCGCCGTGCTCCAGCGTTTCCTGAATCACCACGCGTGCCACGGAATCGGCAACCAGCAGCATAATCAGTGCGTTTGGCATCGTATCAATCTCTCGCCTCGTCGAAATCGTCCGCGCATCCGTCGAACCTATCACGTTCCCATCCACATCATGGAATCCAAGCAACCGCGTGGCCCACCCGCCTGGAAAATTTGCAAGTGCGTCGCAGTATGGAAGAAGCGCCCGGCTAACAGCAGAGTCGATTGACTGCCGCGAACCACGGACGCTGCTCGGAGCGGCTGCTTTTGCGGATGGAACTGAATTTGAGTCAATACACGACATAAGACCGTATGGGACGTATCTCGCGATGAGATTGACTCCTTCGAGGTTGACGCAAGAGCAGGTAGAAAGTATCGTTTCGGGGCGGCAACGGAGCAGTGTGCCGTCCCGAAGAGCATCCAGGAGCAACGCATGCGCGTTCGTTGGCTATTTCTGTTTTTAGTACTTGCCGCAGGGTTCAGCGCTCAGGCACAGAATGTAGATATTCCCTACGAGAAGTTCGTGCTCGACAATGGGCTCACCGTGATCGTGCACGAGGATCACAAAGCGCCCATCGTGGCGGTGAACGTGTGGTACCACGTCGGCTCCAAGAACGAGAAGGCCGGCAGGACGGGGTTCGCCCATCTTTTCGAGCACCTGATGTTCGGCGGCAGCCAGCACGCACCGGGGAGCTACATCAAAGCACTCGAGTTGGTCGGCGCGACCGACCTGAACGGAACCACATATTTTGACCGGACTAACTACTTCGAGAATGTTCCCACTTCGGCGCTCGACTATACGCTGTGGATGGAGTCGGACCGCATGGGATTCCTCGACTTGAGCCAAAAGACACTGGATTTGCAGCGCGGCGTGGTGGAGAACGAAAAACGCCAAGGGGAGAACCAGCCTTACCGCCTCACCGAGGAACGCTTTCCCGAAAATACCTATCCCGCTGGCCATCCCTATTCTTGGGATGTGATAGGCGACATGGCGGATCTGGACGCCGCGTCGTTCAAAGACGTGCAGGAGTGGTTCAAGAACAACTACGGGCCGTCCAACGTGGTCATCGTGCTGGCTGGTGATATCGACGTGAAAACGGCGAGAGAAAAAGTCCAGAAATACTTCGGTGAAATTCCACCCGGACCGCCCGTAGCCCACCAGAAGGTTTGGATCGCGAAAATGAGGGGGACTCACCGGGAATACACCCAAGATCGTGTCCCGCTGCCGCGCATTTATATGGTCTGGAACGTGCCGCAATTCGGCAGCGCAGACGCCGACTACCTTGGTCTAGTCAGCTCCATTTTGGGCGACGGCAAAACCTCGCGCCTCTACAAGCGGCTGGTTTACGACGACCAGATTGCCAGTGACGTCACCGTTTATCCCTACGAGCGTGAGATCGGCGGGCAGTTCGTCGTGCAGGTCACTGCGCGGTCCGGGCATAACCTCGATGAGATCGAGAAGGCAATCGACGAAGAAATGGCTCGATTCCTGAAGGACGGGCCAACCGCGGACGAGTTGCAACGCGTGCAGACGCAGTACCTCGCGAACTTCCTGCGTGGCATCGAGCGCGTCGGCGGCTTCGGCGGGAAGTCCGACACGCTGGCGCAGTACGAAACCTACACCGGCGACGCGAATGGTTACAAGCTCGCGCTGAAACGCGTACGTGAGGCGAGCACCGAAGATCTCAAGACCACCGCGAACCGTTGGCTTTCCGAGGGCGTTTACATTGCCGAGGTGCAGCCGTTCCCGGACTACAAGGCGACGTCCACGGCATTGGATCGCTCCCGCGCGCCTGTGCTCGGCACACCACCGGAGTTGAAGCTGCCCAAGCTCGAGCGCGCAACCCTTTCGAATGGGCTTAACGTGATCCTCGCCGAGCGGCCCGGTCTCCCACTGGTGAATTTCTGGATGACCACAGACGCCGGCTACGCAGCTGATCACTCCGCCGTGCCGGGTACGGCGAAACTGATGTCCGCGCTGCTCATCGATGGCACGCCCACGCGCAACGCGCTCCAGATCAACGACCAAGCGGCTTTGCTGGGAGCACGATTGCAAGCGTATTCCGATCTGGACTTCTCGTACGTACAGCTTTCAGCGCTCAAGGAAAAACTGGATCCCTCGCTCGAGCTGTTCGGAGACGTGATTCTGAATCCGTCGTTTCCCGACGCCGATTTTAAGCGCGAGCAGAAGCTGCAATTGGACACCATCCAACAGGAACAGGACGACCCGGTTGGCATGGCTCTGCGTGTTTTCCCCGGACTCGTCTACGGGCCAAACAACGCATACGGCAGTCCCTTCACGGGATCTGGGACAGCGGCCAGCCTAGGAAAAATCACGCGCGACGATTTAGTGAAGTTTCATAAGGTTTGGTTCCAGCCGAACAACGCGACTCTGGTGGTGGTTGGCGACACCACGCTTGCCGAGATCACGCCGAAACTGGAAAGAGTGTTTGCCGCCTGGAAATCCGGCGAGTCCCCGCGAAAGAATGTGGCTGCGGTACAACTCCCGGCCAAATCGGTGGTCTATATCTTGGATAAGCCGAATGCCGAACAGTCCGTGATCATCGCCGCCAACATCACGGTCCCGCCGAACACGCCGGACGAACTGGCCATCCAGGCAATGAACGATGTCCTGGGCGGGACATTCAGCTCGCGTCTGAACATGAACTTGCGCGAGGATAAGCATTGGAGCTACGGAGCCAGTAGCCTCGTGTTGGGTGCGCGCTTTCAGCGCCCATTCCTTTCCTTTTCGCCGGTGCAGACGGACAAAACCAAGGAGTCCCTGATCGAAATGAACAAAGAGCTGCGCGCGATTCTCTCCGGTCGCCCTGTAACGCCGGAGGAATTGGCGCGCACGCAAGCCAATGAAACCCTTAGTCTGCCAGGGTCGCGCGAAACGCTGGACGCCGTCGGTGTCTCTGTCACGACCATACTGGATTCCAGATGGCCCGACGATTATTACAACACCATGTCGGGAAAAATCCGCGCGCTGAAAACCGGGGACCTTGACGCCGCGGCGAAGCAAGTCGTCCATCCGGACAACTTCATATGGATCGTGGTCGGTGACCGCGCGAAAATCGAGGCAGGCATCCGGGAATTGAACTTCGGCGAGATCCACTTCATCGACGCCGACGGCAATCCAATTTAAACGATCATCCTGGGTCGCAAATCTTCGCGCGGGTAGCGCACTCTCCCCCACCACCTCGACGCACGCATCGGGATTTTTGAGGTGGCACATCCTTCGCGCCTTTGTTTCATGCGAAGCGTGCGGGTTTCGACGCAGGGTCGCGACAACCGTCCCGCCGCACTCCTACCTCGCGCGCTCGTCCGACGCTGCAGAGGCTCTCCACCTGCCCTGCCAAACATTTACCCAACTCATGAAACGCCGCGATAGAAGGTGTATCATCTTGCCAGTTGCTGATACGAAATGAATTTGCCCGTACAGCGCGAGCTTCGTGCAAGAGCAGCACCAATTTTTAGCGGTTGAAAGGAGAAAGATCACATGAAAAATATGCGTGTTCTAACTCTGCTTTGCGCAATCCTGATGGCAACTCCCGCGTTGGCCCAAACAGTCAAAGTTAACTGGAACCAGGCAGCCCCATTTTCCGATTACAAGATCTACGCTTGGAAGACCGGCACATCCCAGGCCAACTCTATTTACTCCAGCTGGGTAAAGCCTGATGTGGACGCACAACTCGCCGCGAAAGGACTGACCCAGGCGTCCGGCAACCAAAAGCCAGACATCTACGTTACCTTCCACCTTCAGACTCAGGAAGTCCTCGACTCAGTCACCACCGATGATGGATTTGGACCCGGCTGGGGTTGGGGCGGCGGCCCGTGGGGAGCCTGGGGAGGTTGGGGTGGCTGGGGCGGATGGGGCGGCGCTCCTTACTCAGACACGGCAATCACCACCCAGGAACCTCGAACGCTGGGGATACTATCGGTTGATCTATACGACGTGGCCCAGAAGCATCTAGTCTGGCGCGGGCAAGCCACCGTGGACAGCATAGCGAACTCCGAAAAAGGCGACGAAAAACAAACCGAGAAATCCGTGCAAAAAATGTTCAAGCAATACCCTCCCAAAAAGTAATTCTCGAACTATCGTGCCGGCAAAACCTGTACCGCAGCTGTCCATCGCAATCGGTACAGGTTTTGCGCAATTTCGGGCAGTCTGCACCAATTCTGTCCCATCGCCCAGCTGTTTCCGCCCCGCCTTCGCGCTACATTTGAACGGAAAATAAAATATGAAGCTGTATATAGAACATCGTTTACCCAGAGAACCTGCCAGTGGCAGGCTCGAAGGGCTCCAGCAAAAGTTAATCGCTACCCAAAAATTGGATATCGATGCAAACGATTGAAAACAAACAACAGCGACCCATGTTAATCGCTACGATGTTCGACATCTCGGAGCCCACGCTACGTGCGCATTTGATCTGGTTTGAATCGCGTCGCAACCCCAAATCGGTAACTGTAGGGGCGGGTCTCAGACCCGCCCCTACGACCAACGGGGGATTGGCGCTACCATTTTCATTTTCACGCTGCGCGTTTTGGCGAAACCTAATCGCTAGGGAGCGAAATATTAAAAAGCGACGCAAATGACTGAAAACAAACAACAGCGAACCATTCTAATCGCTAGTTTTTCCGGCGTTTTTGAGGTCACGCGGCGACACTGCCCGAAACAAAAAATAAACAGGAAGCCCGCTGGCGATCAAAACCAGTCCCGGCCAGGTCGTTGAAGCGCGATAGCGCAGCAGCACCACCAGAATCACGCTGGCGCCCACAATGTAAAGCGCCGGCACCACGGGATAACCGAAAGTCTTGTACGGACGTTCCGCCAACGGCCGCGTGTGGCGCAAACGGAAAATCCCAATGATCGTCAAAATGTAAAAAATCAAAACGGCGGAAACAACATAGTCAAGCAAGTTGCTGTAGAGATTCCCATATTTTCCCGTGAGCGGATCGTAGGTGCGCGGCAAAACCAGAAACGCGGCCCACACTCCTTGCACCAACAATGCGATCCCCGGCACGCCAGCGCGATTCAGAATTCCAGTGCGCTGGAAGAACAACCCATCCCGCGCCATCGCGTAATAAGCGCGAGAGCCGGTGAGCAACATTCCGTTGATGCAGCCGAAAGTGGAAACCATGATGGCCAGAGCCATTAACGTGACGCCCAGTCCGGGAAAGACGGCCTGCAACGTCGCCGTCGCGACGCGATCGGATTCCGCGTGCTGGATCGCGTTTAGCGGAAGCGTGAAGAGATACCCAAGATTCACCAGCAGATACAATCCGATCACCATGCCGCTGCCCAGCGCCAGCGAAAGTGGAATATTGCGCCGCGGATTTTTCACTTCCCCCGCAGTGAACGTGATGTTGTTCCATGCGTCGGCGGCAAAGAGCGACCCAACCTGCGAAACGCACAGCGCCACAAACAATCCGTACCCAGTAGCCGCGCTGATTCCCGCAGCGATGGGAACGTAGCCGCTCGGCGACCACATCGCCGTGAAGTTCGCATGAATCGCCGCGGCGTTGCGTCCAAAAAGAATGCCCGCAACGATTAACCCAGCAAGCGATGCAATCTTGCAGCTAGTGAAAATGTTCTGGATCACCTTGCCGTAGTTCAACCCGCGAGTGTTGCTCCACGTGAGCAGCACAATCACCAGCACCGCGACCAGTTGCGCAGTGGAAAGTGAAATCGCGTATCCAGAGGAGATGTGCAAAGGCTCGATGATGTACCGCGATTCGCTGACCGCGGGCCACAACACGCCCAGAAACCGCGCGAACCCAATCGCCACAGCCGCAACGGTTCCAGTCTGAATAATGAGGAACAAAGTCCAGCCATACAGAAACCCCAGAGTCGGCGAGAACGATTCCCGCAGATACACATACTGCCCGCCGGCCTGCGGCATCATGGACGCGAGTTCGCCGTACGACAGCGCCGCGGTGATCGTGAGCACTCCGGCGATAATCCAGGAGAGCAGCAGCCAACCAGAACTGCCAAGCTGCCGCGACATATCAGCAGACACGATGAAGATCGCCGAGCCGATCATCCCGCCCGCGACGATCATGGTGCTGTCAAACAGGCCCAGCCCGCGGCTGAAACCGCGATCGCTTGCGCTGATTGCTTGACGATCGGCTGGAGCTTTGGGATCGGACGACGTAACGTTCCTCCTACGCGCTTCGGCGCGACCGAAATCGTCGCGGCGAAGTAACACTTCGCTGCCATCGAGAGTGCGAATCGTGCCGATGATAGGCCATTGTTGCCGCCAATCGCTGGTTTATTTAGGCAGCGCTTGCCGAAACGTTCAGCGCGCGCACAGATTCGCTTTACTACTTTGACGTCGCGGCCTCCAGCTGCACAGTGTGCAGCAAACCATCCAGATCGGCGCGCGACAGATAACGGCCGTTGAGCACCACGCTGCGAATCTTGCGCGTGTTGCTGATCGAATCGAGCGGATTCGCATCCAGCAGAACCAAGTCTGCGCGTTTTCCCCTCGCAATGGTGCCGCTATCCGCAAGCCCCAAATAGAGCGCGGGATTGCGTGTTGCGGTCTGCAATGTTTCCATCGGAGACAGACCGGCATGCGCCAGAAGCTCCAGCTCGCTGTGCAGGCTGAAGCCGGGATAGACCCGGACGCCGGCTGCGGTGTCCGTTCCAGCGAGGATCGGCACGCCCGCGCGATGCATCTCACGCACCATCTTGAATTCCGCCTGCACGAACGCTTCGCGGTCCGCAACCGGATCGGTGGACCAGCTCTTTAGTAGGTCGCGCGTGAACATGGGCCAAGTGCGATCTTTCCAGGCGGGCGGTGCGTATTTCGCCAGTGGATCGGGCCCGGAGTTCGTTTGCTCGATGAGCCATTCGCCTTGCTCCCAGAAGAGCGTGGGCACCTGCCACGTCCGATTCTTGAGGAACAGCGCGATGAGTGCTTTCGCTTTTGCGGGGTCATACGTCGCGAGGAAACGGCCGCGGCCGGGCCCGCGAGGCTTGGACATTAATTCGGCTTCAACCGACGAGCATCCCTCGAACACTCCCGTCAGGTGCTCGATGCTTTTTTGGCCGGCGTTGGAAGCTTCGACGGCGCGAACTGCGTCGGGCACGTGGCCAGCGAACACGATACTTTGTTTTTTTGCTTCGTCCGCGGCGGCGAAATATCCATCGCGCGGAACTAACGATTGAATTTTGATGAAGTCTGCGCCATTGGCTTTCAACTCGTCCACGATTCTTCGTCCATCCGCGGCATCTTTCACCGGCGCGGAACTTGGAAAAGCGGGGACGGGACCGTCAAGCATGGGACCCGCGATGAACATGCGCGGGCCGAGAAGATCTCCGGATGCAATGCGCGAGCGCCATTTTTTCAGCGGCTCGAGATCGCCGCCCATATCGCGCACTCCGGTGATTCCGTTTGCGACGAAGAGCAGCGGAATGATTTTTTCGTCTTCGGGGAGCCAATCGCCGAAAATTTCGTGCACGTGCATGTCCCACAGGCCGGGGATCAGATATCTGCCGCTCGCATCCACGACGCGCGCGTTTGTCGGGATGCTGATGCTGGCGCTGGGCCCCAGTTCTACGATGCGCTGGGCTTCGATGATTACGGTCACATCCGGCTGAGCGGGTGTGCCGGTCGCGTCAATCACCGTAGCGTGCACGAAGGCGAGAGTTTCATCGGGCGGAACTGCTGCGATCAGTGTTGCCGCGACGATCGCGACAGCGAACAGCAAAACCGCATTTCGCATTCGCATGGAAACCTCACCGAGCGCGCAGAAGGAGTGGCGCATAATACTCAACGCCACTGAATCTGGAAAGGCTTTTCGGCAAGCGTGGTGCGAGTGGAGGCGGGTCGGGCGACCGAAGCTCGTTCTCTATGAGATTGTCTGATGCAGGGGACGTTACAGCGCGGTCGAGACTGCGGTCCCGGCCGCTGCAAACACAGAGGCCATTTCGGCTCGCGCGAGCGGAAGGAAGCGTTCGACGACGCGCGCATCGAACTGCGTGCCGCTGGCTTGCAGCAAGCGGCGTTCGGCTTCTTCGAACGGCAGTCCCTGGCGGTAGGGCCGCGAAGAAACCATGGCGTCGAAAGCGTCAATCACGGAAACGATGCGAGAACCGATGGGAATTTCCTCGCCCTTCAGGCCGCCGGGATAGCCTTTGCCGTCGTAGCTTTCGTGGTGATGAAGAATGATCAGGCTGGCGCGTTCCATGCCCGGCACCTGACGCAGCACGGCCCAGCCGTATTCGGGATGCTTCTTCATCAGATCGTATTCCTCGGCAGTCAGTTTTGCGGGCTTGTTCAAGATGGCATCCGCGATGCCGATTTTTCCGATGTCGTGCAGGAGCGCGGCAACTTCGATATCGGCGAGGTAGCTTTGATCGAGGCCGAGCTCGCCGGCGACGTGGAGGGCCCATTCCGCCAGGCGCGTGCTGTGGACTCCGGTATTCAAATCCTTCAAGTCGAGGAGCTGATTGAAGGCGCAGATCAAAGAGCTGCGCAGCGCGGCAATCTGTTCTTCCATTTGCTTCACATGAATACCGGCGGAAGCCCACGGTGCCGCGATCTTATTATGCGCGACGCGGGAGTAAGTGGCTTGCGCAGGCGGCGCGTTGCCGATTGGCGGGATCGGAATCACGGCGCCTGCGAGTTGTGCGTCGTTCAGCTGCATTGAAGTTTGCATTCGATCCTATTGCAGTAGGCCTAGGATTGGCTTGAATGCTGACAGCGATCCGTAAACATCCAGGCGGCCGTTACCCATGTTCAGGCCGATCCATTTGGCGTGAGCGATGGCCCAAGACGCTTGATTCTCGCTCGTGGACTGCATGTTAACGAGCAAAGACGCGGTGCCGGCGACCATCGGCGAACTGAACGACGTACCCCAACCCGCGGCATACGTCGCGAACGGATAGGTGGTGATGACGCCTTCGCCGGGCGCGGCGACCCAGACGATCTGGTTGCCGTAATTCGAGAAGGTGGAGCGCTGGTCTTGATTGTTCGTCGAGGCCACGCCCATCACGTTCTGTAATCCGGCCGGATAAACCATTTCCTGTTTGCCGTCGTTGCCGGAGGACGCTGCAAGAATCACATTGTTCTTGTTTGCGTAATTGATCGCGTTCGAAAGCTCGGTCGAACTTGCGGTCAGATCGAAGCTCATATTGATTACGCTCGCGTGATTCTGCACAGCGTAGTAAATCGCCGCGAGGATGTTCGACAGCGATCCGTTTCCGTTTGCGCTGAAGGATTTCAGCGGCAGCAGTTTTGCTGTCGGCGCGACCAGGTGAATTACGCCCATCACCATGGTGCCGTGTCCAAACGCCGCGTACTGCGAACCGTCCAACATCGCTGCAGTGTGCTGATCCAGCATCGCTGCAGTGTGCTGATTTACGTAGGCCGCGGCGCAAGTCGGACAGGGCGGCGGCGCGGACATGGATATGTCGTTTAGTTCGGAACCGCCGGGCTGGTTGCGCGTAAAGTCATAACCGGCAAGCAAGACGCCCTGCAGCGCTGGATGATGGGGATCCACGCCCGTGTCAATGTCCGCGACAATTCCGGCACCGCTCACGTTGAAGACGCTGTGTGCTTGAGCGACGCGGATAATTTGAGCTGCGGGCTGGTTCACATATCCATGCGTGACGGTGTTCCCGTAATAATTGACGGGTGTGTTGTCCCACAAGCCCTGCGGAGCTGTGGACGCGGTGGCTTGATTATTTACGTTCGGCGGAATCGTAAGAGTCTGGTCGGGCTCTGCGTCGAGAATTCCGTTCACGAGGTTCAGCACGTCCGCTAGCAGTTGCGGTATCAGGCCCTGCGCGGGGCGCACCAGGAACACCTGACCAACGTTTCCGTCCAGATTGCCGACCACGGTGCAGCCTTTGGACAGGCAAACGTTGTTCAGTCCCAGAAGGCCGAGGTTCGTGCGGACGATCACTCCCTGTTGTTGGTTCTGACCGGAGAGCACTTGCCCGACGGTGCTGAGCAGGCCGCCGAGAAGTCCTTGCGCGTTGGCTGGCTGACCCCAGAAGACCACCGATAGAAGTATGAAGATTCCGATTAGACGACGCATGGTTGCCCGTGCTCCTTTTGAGTGTCGGCCAGTAGTCCAGTTATTTGTCCGTACCATTTTGGTTCGAGCGATGAATTCTGAGCAATGGTACAGATGGCTACTTTCCGCACCCTCCGCATCAATCCTTAGTTCTAGTACCTTTTTTCTTGATTCTCGAAGTCTTCCTAACCTTATTATTTTCAATAATATGTGAGTTCACGTCCGCTGAAGTGAACAGAGGCTCGATCAGCTGTAGGGCTACCTCTTGCTGGTTCGACAGCGTGACCACGAGGCGGATGCCGCCTTGCAGTTCAGACTCGATCTGAAATTCGCCAAACTCGCTGGTGACGGATTCAGCCAGAATCTTTCTGCCCTTGAGTAAGATTATGGGCATGGCAGACAGGCGCTCATCGGGGTTGGCAGAATTGAGAACCTGACCGATCAGAATCACCTTTTCCGAATCCATTTGCGGTTCGATCCTAACGTCAATCCGGTAGTCGCCAACTCCGTAAAGCAATTGCTGTGAAGCACTTCCGGACGATCGTACTCCGGCGAGCAACGGGCCGCGGAAGCTATCGAATAGCAGCGAAGCAAGCTGAGATTTCACGTGACTCGACCGGCGAATTGACCGGTTAATGAAGCTGGCGTTCACCGTGCGCACGGCGCCTTCGGACGGCGTGTAGGCCGGCTCGCGTCGTGCAACTTGTTGCAAACGCTGCCACATGCCCAACTCCTTCGAGCATTGCGCGCAACCGGTTTCCAAGTGGCTTTGCATCTTGACCTTTTCGTCCTCTCGAATCACGTTCCGTGCAAAATCAATCCACTTTTCCAGCGAATAATGTCGCATTCCAATCCCCCGTAATCGATTTTTCAGCTTCGCCCAGATCACAGCCCCACTACCCACTACCATCAGCAACTCATAAGGGTGAGCACCTGCTCGAAAAATATAGGGGTAGCTAAGAAAGTTGCCGGCGGTCAGACGGGGGAGACTTTGCCTATAAGTGCAAACGGTGCCCAATGATAGGGATGAGGGTAGGTTTCGCGCAGTTCGATCATGGCACCGCGCAGGGCGGCGGCCTTGCCTTGGCCATCCTGGAAGCGCCGGTAGAAACGCACCATGAAATCCGATGTGCTTTGGTCGTGCACATCCCACAGAGTGAGCAGCAGAGAGTGCGCTCCGGCGTAGAGCAGGCCGCGGATCAAACCGAGCAGTTCATCTCCTGGAGTGACGACGTTCATTCCGGTGGCGCAACCGCTCAGCGTCACCAGTTCGGCATTCAATTTGAGCTGGTAGAGGTCGTAAAGATTAAGGTAGGCGTCGCCGAGGCGAATTCCGGAGAACATTGGATTGTCCTGGCGGAATTTGCCATGCGTGGCGATGTGAACCAGCCGGCTTTGTAAACCTTTCTCGCGCAAGACCTGCTCGTTGGCTTGGGCGCCCACAAACAATTCGGCATCGGGGACGATTTCCGCCACCGCGCGGACCTCTTCCAGAATCAGTGGAGCGCGGGCGTCGGGAATTCCCAGCACCAGAGACCGGCCACTGGTGTGCCCGGGTTTTTCCTGGCAGTGAGTGAAAATACTGGCGCTGGGGGCGTAGGAGATTGTGAAGGAATCGATCAGATAACCGGTGTCGTCCAGCAAAGCGTGGAACGGAAGATAGTGCAGCACGCCGTGGGGCACGATAATCAGATGTCGCGCGGAGAGGTGGGCGCGAATCGGCGCGAATACTTCTTCGTACAATTGGCGCAGGTGCGCTTGCACCACGCCGAGCATGGATTTTTCGAAGGTGCGCGCATAATCCGCGCCCAACTTGAATTTCGAAATCTGGAAATGCAACATGCGCAGCAGATTGATCACGCGCGACACTGGTGTAAGAGGCACGATTTTCAGCTCGTCGCGCGTCACCACCGCGGCAATGAATTGGTCCTTCAGGCTGAAGTACTCGACGAGCGCAGCGTCCGGAGGCAAGCTCGAGCGAATCGCATCCAGCGACCTGATTGCCGGGCCGTGGGCGGCGCTTTCTGATTGCGGCAAATCCCGCAGCACGTGCAGCAGTTCATTTTCGTGCGCCAGAGCCTCTTTCTGCAGCTTTTCGATACGTTCGGGCGAAGGCTCTTCGGCGCGCAACTGCTCAATTTCGATCCGCCGGTAATACCAGTTCAGCTCCTCGCGCATTTCGCGGATGCGGCGCACCAAGTCGCTCTGTCCCGCGTCGGCGGGCCGAATCGCCGGGCCGGAGCGCATCAGAAGTTCCGCCAGGCTGCGCGATTTGGCCATTTCGATATAGCCGAACGATTCCGCCGATCCATCCGGCCTTTCCGAGCGCATCAGACACAGTTCGACCAGGCTTTCGTAAACTTCCAAACGGTTTTTCATGAATGCGATTTTCAGTTCTTCACCATGCAAGCTGCTGCGCAGGGTCTCCAGCGATTCGCGGGCTTTCTGGCAGGAATCGTAAGCGTCGGCGAAATTTCCGGAAGCCTGCTGAATCCGCCCCATCAAAAAATGCGCCTGATAGTGGAGCACTGGAGCTTCCAGACGCGCGAGGCGTTCGATCGCGCGAGCGGACTCCGCCTGCGCCGCGTCCAATTCCCCGGTTCGCAGCGAGAGGCGCGCGAGCAGTAAGTGGCAAAGTACAGCTTTGCTGGGTAGAAAAGATCCGTCGAAGAATTGCGCCGCGCCGGAGCACAGCCTGCGCGCTTCAAACAGGCGGCCTTCATTGTAAAGAACCACGGCTTGGTACAAATCCATCAGCCACGGCCACACCAGGTTTTTTTCGCTGACGAATTTCGCGCGTGCTTGCGCAAACAATTCCAGCGAGCCCAGCGCCTTTCCGAGTTGGCTGGAGGCCATGGCCTCGTAAGCTTGGCATTTCGCTTCCTCGTATCCCATTCCCAGTTTCTGGAAACGCAGATAGCCTTCGTGGGCAGTCTCCTTTGCTTCGCTGCTGAGATTCAATTCCAGATAAATTTCGGAGAGGTCCAGATAGCAGAGCGCCAGGACGTGCGCGTCGCCATTTTTCTCGCATTCGACGCGCGTGGCGCGCAGCATTTCGATCGCGCGGCTGTATTCGCCGCGGAGATAATAAAGGTAGGCAATGTTGTAGTCACTTTGCGTCACGAGCAGCGTCATGCCATGGCTGACGCACATTTCCCGGGCGCGCTGGTAGGTGGCGAGCGCGCGGGGAAAATCATTCAGAGTGATCAGGCAGACGGCCATGTTGTAAAGCGCGACCGCGAGGCCTTCGGAATCTCGAAAAGGCAGCAGCATCTCGTAGGCGCGCTCATAGCAGGCGAGGCCTTCCTCGAAACGGTCTTGCCGGTGATAAATATTCCCGACATTGATCTCGACGTGGGCCCAACGCTTGTCGTCGCCCAAGGTCCGGAAGATTTTCTTAGCATCTTCGGCAGCGGCGAATGCTTGATCGTATTTTCCCAGCAGGATGAAAGGTTGAATGGAGGGAATGAGCGTGCGCGCTTCTTCTTCGTGATTGCCAATTTCACGAAAGATGCACAAAGCTTCGGCATGAAAATCCAGAGCCTGCTGATTTTCTCCGAGCATGTACAGCGCGTTGGCTTTGGAGCGGAGGCTGCGACCCAGCGCCTCCTTATTTTTCAGCCGCCGCGCGATGAGCACGCTGGCTTCCGCGAGAGAGAGAGCTTCGCGGGCGTTTTCGCGCAATTTGCCCCGCACTTTTTCGTTCAGCTGTTGCACCACGCTGTCTTTCAACAGCTGCGGATGAGACGCGATGAATTTGTTGCGGCTGGATTCCGTTGCGAGACTTGCCAGTCCGCGCAGCAACTTCTCAGTTAGAGGAGGCGTTTTATTTTCTGGCTTCACGCGAATCCCGTTTCCAACAGGCGTTTGCGCAGTTTTTCCAGGCAGCGCTGCCGGATGAAACCGATCGAACCGACTGCAATTCCAAGGGTCGCGGCAATTTCCTGATAGGGGCGCGCCGGCTCGTCATAGAAAAGCATGTGGACCAGCTCGCGACAGCGCGGCGGCAGTTCGGTCATCGCCTGGCGCAGTCTTTGTTCATCTTCCGCTTCGCGCAAGATGTCTTCGGCGCGGGACGGAGTGCTTTTTTCGAATTCCTTGGCGCCTGGGTCCAGAACGTCCGTGCGTTGTTTCTGTTGTTTACGGTGAAAACATTTATGCGCGGTCACCTGCATGATCCATTTCGGCAGCGCCTTCACTTTGCGCAATTTGGGCAGTTCGGACAGGAGGTCGAGGCACACGGCCTGAAAAATGTCCGTCGAATCGTCCGCGGAGAATCCATATTTCACGGGAATCGAAAAAATGAGGTTCTTATACTTGAAAATCAGCGCGCACCAAGCCTCTTCGCTGCCTGCAATACATTCTCGGACCAGGCGCGCGTCTGGCCACGCTCCGCGCGCGTCGTCGAACGCCGGTGTTTGTGGGGCAGCGGTGCGGCTCGGGCTCATCATCTATTGCACGTAGAGCTCTTCGATATTCCACAGAGCGTAGGGCACCAGGATCGCCGGGCGGAAATTTCCCACGCGATTCGCTGCGCCCATCAAAATATTGGGGCTGACCAGACAAATCACCGGGAGTTCATCGGCAACGATTTCCTGCACCCGATCGTACAACTTTTTGCGCTTAGAGTAGTCCAAGGTGACGAGTTGTTGTTGCATCAGGCGATCCATTTCAGATTCCCATGGCGTGGCTGGTTTTTCCTGGCGCGGGTGCCACAGGTGAGTTTCCCCGCTCGATAGCCACACGTTCATTTCCGACGTGGGGTCGGCGTCGCCGCTGACCAGGCCCATCACGGCGGCTTCATAATTGTGGGTGTTGAGCAGGCGATCGACCATCGCGCGAAATTCCAGCGGAATGACTTGCACCGTCATTCCCAATTGGCTCAAATCGTCTTGAATGATCGTGGCGATTTTTGTGCGTTGCGCGTTCGACGAGCTGGTGAGGATGGAGAATTCCACGTGGTCGCCGTGCGGATCCACCAGGGAGCCATTGCTCTTCCAGGAAAAACCCGCGGATTTTAGGAGCTCTTTCGCATGGTCCAGCGAGCGCGGCGGATGCGCGATGTTTTCGTCCAACCATAATTTATTTCCGGGAGTTACCTGATCCCAGATTGGCGTCGCGCGGCCGCTATAGACCAGGCGCACGATTCCTTCGCGGTCAATCGCCGCGGAAACGGCTTGGCGGAAGCGCAGATCCTGAAACCAGGCCTGCTTTTTGGTGATTTCGGGAGGAACATTGGGACCCGGGTCGTTCAGATTGAAGAAAAGGAAATTGTATTCGAGGCCTGCTCCCAGATCGTCGAGGTGATAGCCCTTCTGTGATTGTTGTTTTTGCAGCACGGCAAAATTCTCCGCGCTGAAGCGGCTGAGCACGTCGGTGTCGCCGGACTGGAAGCGAATCACTTGCGCGTCCTCGCTGGAGACGAACAGGAACACGACTTCGCTAAGATAGGGCAATTGGTTTCCGGCGCGGTTTGCTTTCCAATAATACGGATTGCGTTCGAGCACGACGCGTTGCCCGGCTACGTATTCCTTCAGGCGGAACGGGCCGAGCCCCGCGAATTGATTCGGCGGCACGGAAAGAGTCCACGCTTGAGAAAAACTGCCGGCTTGATAGGTGTTCTGCAGAAGGTGGCGCGGCAAAATCGCGATGCTGTCGAACAGGCGCTCGGCGGCGGCGTAGGGCTGCGCTAGTTCAAAGCGGACGGTGTAGTCGTCCACTTTGACGACGGTGATAGGTTTTCCGCCTACGACGAGCAAGTCGCGCTGCGAGGAATCGACTTTTTCGTCGAGGTAAACCTGAAAGCTGAAGATGACGTCGTCCGCGTTGAACGCCTGGCCATCGGAGAAGCGGACGCCGCGGCGAAGTTGCAGCGTGTATTGGCGGCCGTCGCGCGAGACGCTCCAGGATTTTGCGAGCGACGGTTCGGTCTTGAGCGAGCCGCGATTGATGTGAATCAAGTCGGCGGTGAGGCAGCGAATCACGTCGCGCGAGGGCTCATCCAGAGCGAGGGCGGGATTCAGCGTTTTCGGTTCCGAACGCAACGCGACCACGAGGCGGCCGCCTGCGTGACCGGTCGCACCCCCGGCGATCATTCGATCTTCGCTGGATTGCTGCGGCCATGCACGGGCGGCCGAGCAGGCGCAGAAAATCGCTATAAAGACGAGGCACGCCCGCCAGAGACGTACTTTTCCCATGTACTAACTCTTAACAGAGATTTCGCGGTTTTTACAGCGGCACGGATTGGTGAAGTTCCTGCAGAGCATCGGCGGCGGCATAGAAAATAACGAAGAGCGGAATAAGCAGGAGCGCGGGCAGGAACATCCACCAGTACGAAGAAAGAACTGAGTATTGTTGCAAGGAAGTGAGCAGCGCGCCCCAGCTGGGCATGGGTTCGCCGACGCCGAGGCCCAGAAAAGTGAGAGTGACTTCGGCGAGAACATATTGTGGAACCAGGAGCGTGATTTGCGTGAGCAGCACCGCGTACGTTTGCGGAAGCACGTGGCGCCGCAGCAGATAGGCGTCCGATGCGCCAAAGCCACAGGCGGCGAGGACGAAATTGCGTTCTTTGGCGCTGAGCACTACGCCGCGAATCAGCCGGGCAGGACGGGCCCAGCCGATCAGGCCCATCACGGAGATGAGCAGGAGGAAAACCTGCCATTGCGAAATGTGCAGGGGCAATGCGGCGCGGACTGCGAACAACAGGTAGAGCCACGGCAGCGCGAGGAATAGTTCGCTGCCGCGCATGAGAATTCCGTCGAGCCAGCCGCCATAATACCCGGCGATGCCGCCGACGAGGATTCCGATCGCGACGGAGAGAATGGCGGCGATGAGGCCGGCGAGCAAGGAAATTTGGCCGCCGTAGAGGAAGCGCGAAAATTGGTCGCGGCCGTAGGCGTCTGAGCCCATCAGGAATATTCGTGCGGGTTTTTCGACGCCGAACAAATGTGTGCGTGATGGGATGAGGCCGGCGATTTTGTAGGACGTGCTGCGGACGAACCAGTGCAGCGGATAAGATTGCTCCGAAGCGGCTTCCGCATTCGGTGAGGCCGAGGCAGAGTCGCGTGGACCGTAAACGAAGGGGCGAATGTGAAGGCTTCCGCCAGCATCGACGAAATGAAGAGTTGTGGGAGGCGCGAACGGAGTGTCGCGAGCTTGCGCCGCGAAATCGTAAGGAGCGAAAAAGCCGGCGAACAGGATGACACAGGAGAACGCCGCCAACACCGCAGCTGACCAGGCTAGTTTTTGCCGGTGCGTCAATTTATTTGCTCCGTGCGGATACGGGGATCTGTGGCGAAGAGCAGCGCATCCGCGACGAGATTGCCAGCCACGAGGAAAATAGACGAGAGCACCACCGCGCCGACTACCACGTAAACGTCTTTTGCCAGAATTGCGTCCACCAGCAACGGGCCGACGCCGGGCCAGCTGAGCACAACTTCCACGAGTAACGACGCGCTGAGCATCCCGGCAATCGAATAGCCGAAAAGAGTGATGAGGGGATTGGCGGCTACGGGCAGCGCGTAACGAAGCAGCACACGGAGTTCCGGAATGCCGTGAGCGCGCGCAGCGCGTACGAACGGAGCTTGCAGGACTTCGATCATGGCTGAGCGGATGTGCCGGACCAGCGGCGGCAGCGTGGCAAGCACAAGCCCGACGACGGGCAGAAAAAGATGAGCGGCGAGGTCCTGCACTTTTCCGCCAATGCTCAAGTCGTCGAATCTGGCGGACATCATTCCACCTGTGGGAAACCATCCGGTGCGCACGGCGACCAGCAGCAGCGCCAGAAATAAGACCAAGTCCGGAATCGTGAGCAGCGAAGAGGTGATGATTCCACCGGCGCGGTCGCTCCACTTTCCGCGGCGCGCGGCGCTCCATATTCCGAACGGGATCGCGAGCAGCCACGCGAGGAGCAGCGATGTACCGGTCAAGAGCAGAGTGTTGCGCGCGCGGACAGCGAGAAGCGGGGCAACCGGCGTGCCGTAGGCGAAGGAAACGCCGAGGTTGCCGCGGAAAACAGAATGCAGCCAATGTTCGTAGCGAATGGGAAACGGTTTGTCGAGGCCGTATTGCGAGCGCAGCGTGGCGACGGTATGCACGGAGATTTGCGGGTTCAAGCTGAGCGGAGTGAAGAAGTCGCCGGGCGCCAGTTGCAAGATGGCGAACGAAAAAATTGAAACGCCGAGGAGAAGCAGGATTGAGTGAAGCAACCGTCGCGCGAGGTATCTCATGGCGGCGGTCAAGCGGAGCGCTCGAGCAATATGGATTCCACGGAACGCACGCTCGCGAGAAGTTCTTTGGTATAAGAATGCTCGGGCGAAGCGAAGAGTTTCCGCGTGCTTTTCGCTTCCACAATCCTGCCTTGGTACATGACCGCGACATCGTCAGCGAATTCAGATACCAAACGCAGATCGTGTGAGATGTGCAGGAAACTCAGCGAACGTGCCGCTTGCAGGTCGGCGAGCAATTTCAGAATCAGGGACTGATTGGCGGCGTCGAGATTCGACAGCGCTTCATCCAGAATCAGCAGGCGCGGGCCGAGCGCGAGGGCTCTGGCGATTGCCAAACGCTGACGTTGGCCCCCGCTGAACTCGAGCGGCGCTTTTCTTTCCCATGCTGGATCCAAGCCCACTTGCTCCATTAATTGCAATGCGCGCGCACGGCGCTGCGGGTTTGTTCCTTCGCGCTGAATCAGCAGCGGCTCCGCGATGATTTCGCAGGCGGTCAAACGCGGATTCAGGGCCGACGATGGATCCTGAAAAATCATTTGGACTTCGCGGCGCAGCGGGAAAAGTTGCTCGCGATCGAGCGCTAACAAATTCTCGCCTGCAAGTTCGATCTTTCCCGCGCTGGGACGTTCCAGCAGGGCGATACAGCGCGCGAGACTGGATTTGCCGGCACCTGATTCTCCTACCAATGCGAGAGTCGTGCCTGGGAAGAGCTTGAGAGAAACGTCTTGAAACGCGTTGACGACAATTTTCTGGCGCGAGAAAGGACGGCGTTGCACGTACTGTTTGCACAAGCCGGAGACGCGCAGGAGCGGCTCGAATCGATTGCTGTTGGATTGCAGCGTTTCCGGTTTCATTCCCTGCCCTTGTCGTTCTTACGTCGCGGCGCGATCAACATCGATGTGACCATCTCAAGATCCAGATTTTCTGGAACGCCCGCCGCAGCAGCGGTGCGCAGCATCGCCCGCGTACAGACGTGCGACGGATTGCGATACAGCTGCTCGAACGGTCCTTGCTCGACGATGCGGCCATTCGCCATCACCATCAGCCGGTCGGCGAGGCTTGCCTGCACTTCTGGCGCGTGGCTGATCAGCAGAATTGAAATGTGCAATTCGCGCTGCAAGACGCGCAAGAGCGCCAGCAGTTCGCTTTGACTGCGCGCATCGAGCGAAGCCGCGGGCTCGTCGGCGATCAAAAGAGCGGGGTTACAGGCCAGAGCCTGCGCAAGGACGACGCGTTGCCGCTGCCCTCCGCTTAGCTGGTGCGGATACGCAGAAAAAATCCGCGGCGAATTCGCGAGGCCCACTCGTGCGAGCGCCAATTCCGCTTCCGTGCGGCAGCGCTGCCAGTTCCAATCGTTGTGGGCGTGAATTACTTCGGCAACTTGATCCCGTATTTTCATTACGGGGCTCAGAGCGAGCTCTGGTTCCTGGAAGACGAGCGAAATTCCCGCGCCACGAATTGCGCGAAGAGAACGCTGGTCCGTCGAAAGCAGCTCTTTCCCGCGAAACTGAATGGAACCGGAGACGTGAGCCAGATCCTTCGAAAGCAAGCCGAGCAGCGCCAGCGCGACGCTCGTCTTTCCGCATCCGGACTCGCCCATCAGGCCCAGGACTTCGCCCTCGGCGATTTCAAAGCTGACGTTTTCCACGGCGCGGCGCTGGCTCGAGGCAGCGCCGCGATAGGAGACGTTCAGGTCTTTTACTTGAAGCAAAACTTGCATCAAATCCTTCCTACCGGCATGCCGCGCAGAGAAAATATCGTTACCCTGAGCTGGAACGAGCGCTGAATGGGTTTCGGGCCGACGCCCGGACGCAAATTGGCGGCGCTAAGGCCTGTTGCAGGCTTCAGATATTAAGGTAGGGGCGTAGGACGCGGGTGTCGATGGGCCGCAGGCCACAGATGCCCGTGTAAGTTACTGGTACCAAAGTACCAAGTCTTCACGAGTAGGTGAAAAAGCGGGCCAAACCTGCCATAACGGCAGCGACAGCGCGGTCCACTGATCCCCGCCGAAAGAGGTCCCCGTATCAGCTATAGATGCTCGTGGCCGTCACCCGACGATTGCCACCCCGCGGCCGACGTACCGATCGAGGATCTGATCCAGTTCTTGCGCGTGGATGGGCTTGGCCAAGTAGTCGTCCTTGCCGCCCGCCAGGCAAAGTTTCTGATCGCCCTTCATCGCGTGCGCGGTGAGAGCGACGATGGGCTGATGTCCTCCTGTGATTTTTTCTTTCTCACCTATTCTGGCGACCGCTTCCATGCCGTTCAGCTGCGGCAGCGGTGTAAGAATGAATTTGGAAACGCCATGCGCAGAGAGGGGCGTAGGGGTCCAACCTTCGTCGAAGGGGAATGTAGCTTGGGATGATCGGGCGCTGGAACAGGCCGATCCAGCGCAGCGAATCGAGTGGTGATCCCAGGTCCTGCTGCCTACCAGACTAATGTTTTATTTTTTGTCACTTCCGGAAATCCACTGAGCTGGGAACTGGCGGAGCGCTGACGTATGCGCCACGCCCCTGGCGGCAATCACTAAGTTCTCCGCCAGAGGAGCGTGAAGTCGTCGGCGGACTTCAGGGGAACCTCAACTCCGCCGTCATCCCATCTGATGCTTACCAGTTCGTGACCTGCTTGCGCCGCGACAACCGCAGTCACCGTACCAGGTTGTTCCCGATTATTCTTGACGTGATCGCCCGTCTTCGGGGCTTCGCCACTCCGGTACGGCATGGTGTCCTCCGTTCCTCTAGTCGAAGTTTGTTGCGAGCTGGAATGTGAATCGGGAATTCAAAAGAGGCGTGGCCGAAGCGCGGTGGGAGCAAACTCACACCGTTGCATCAGCGCGTCGTCTCAACAGCTCGATTGCGTCTGGATACTCCGCGACCCAAAAATACGATCGCGAACTGACTGTACCGTTTAGCGATCGACTTGCCAGTCGACTCAGCGGACGACGAATCGAGTATTTAGCGGAGGGAAACTGCGGCTGGTGGCGCGCGTCCTGCGGAAAAGAATAAAGAAGCGTCGGCTGCAACAGTCGGGCCAGATGGAAGAATCAGTCGCGCGGGCGAGAGTTGGTGTAGCGAAGCCTTTTCTGCTTCGTAAACGCGGGCGTGCGACTGCGGCGGCAAACCAAGCGCGGCTGCCGCCAGATGTCTGCCAGCAACCCAAAGTGAACTCGATTCGCTGAATGCCGCGGGGAACGCAGTTGGTTCCGCGCGCGAAAAGCTCCCGTGGCCATCATTCAGAAGTATCGCTACGGGCTGTCTGAACCATGCGGTAGTAAAAACCAGATCAACGGCGTGATCTCCATTGACATCGCGCGCCTCCATCCGCAGGCCGCCGGGAGGCGCGACAAGCTGAATGGATTGCCGCCCTGCTGTTGACAGCTGAAATTGAATCCAGTAGGCGCGGCCGCCGCAGCCATCGTGACCAGTCTGAATGCTAGCGAGGTCCAGGCGATGATCGCCGTCAAAATCAGCAATGGCGACCGTCAGTCCGGGCCCGAGCGAAGCTGTGGCGACGTTCTGAATTGCTCCGCCCTTTGCGACGCTGTTCGCCGCCGAAATTAATAGCGCCAACAGTAAGAGCCACAGAAACCGGCTGCTCGACGTCCGCCAGGCGCCTCTAAAATTAATTCCGCTGTCGAATTTGCGTGAGAATTCAGCCACAACGCGCTCCCGAATGTCGTTACGTTCCGGGACTATACCATTCCGGAAGTCGCCGGAAAAGAGTGCGAACGCGGGACGGCCGCCCAGGTGATTCTAGTGGTTCCGGGCTTGTGATAATCTGACGCAATGCAAAAAGTGGAAGCAAATCGCGCCACTGCGTTGTTGCGAGCGCAGCAGAAAGCGCACGAACTTTTCAGGGCGGTTGAAAGCGAGGGAGTGATTCGCGTTCACGTACTGGAAAGCCAGATCAACCAGGACATCTACGACCTGGCCGAGCGGATGTTTGGGATTTCCACCTACTGGCACAAGCGCATCGTTCGCGCCGGGCGCAATACACTTGCTCCGTACGATGAAAATCCTCCGGATCTGATGGTCGGAGAAGACGACATCCTTTTTCTGGATTTGGGCCCGGTATTTGAAGAGTGGGAAGCGGATTTCGGCAGGACCTTCGTGATCGGTTCCGACCCTATCAAGCTGAAGCTGCGCGATGATATCGCCAAGGCATTTGCCGACGGAAAGAAATATTTCCAGGCTCATCCCGAGATCACCGGAGTCGAGTTATTCAAGTACGCAGAGAAACTAGCCGAACGGTATGGCTGGGAATTTGGCGGTGCGATCGCCGGCCACCTGATCGGGCAATTTCCCCATGAACGGATTCCCGGCGATAAAGTGACCCTCTATGTGCATCCGGAAAATCCGCGGCGCATGCGCGATCTTGACGCCAACGGCCAGGAGCGCCATTGGATTCTGGAGATTCACTTCGTTGACCGGGCGCGGCAAATTGGCGGATTTTACGAGGAATTGCTGACTGTCGGCTGAGCCACGCGGCCGGTTCCATGTTTTTTGTCCGGCCTTTCCGGCGATGCGATAGTCCCATGATAGTTTGGAAATGCAGGTCTAGTGAACGCGAGGAATCCAATGAGTGCGGCTCCGATGACGGCAGACCATGTGCTTGCAGCGCTTCCCCCACAGAAACTTTTTATCGGCGGTAAATGGGTGGATACCGATAGCGCAGAGCTTTTGGAAGTTCGCAGCCCGTCCACTGGCAAGTTGCTGGCGAACGTTCCGCACGCATCGGCAAAAGATGTTGACCGCGCGGTCGGATCAGCGCGTAGCGCGAGAGACGCGTGGCGCCTTACACCGCCTTTCGAACGCGCGGCTGCTTGTCACCGCATCGCCGACCGCATTCTCGCCCGCAAAGAGCAAATCGCGGCGATCATCTCACTCGAACAAGGCAAACCGTACTTCGCCGAAGCTTTGCCGGAAGTTGAAGAAACCGCGGAGAATTTTCGCATCGCGGCCGAAGATGTGAAACGCCTGGAAACTCCGATCATTCCCGCGCGCGATCCGAACAAGCGCCTCTTCACGTTCAAAGTCGCCATTGGCACGTGGGGAATTATCACGCCATGGAATTTTCCGACGGTCATCCCTTCGGAATATTTTGGTCCGGGCATCGCCGCGGGCAATACGATTGTATTCAAGCCGGCCGAGCAGACCCCGCTCTCAGGTTTATTCCTCGCGCAGTGCATGACGGAAGCAGATTTGCCGCCGGGCGTCTTCAATCTGGTCACTGGGCTGGGACCGACCACCGGCGATGCGCTCGTCAGTCATCCCGGGATTGACGGCATTGGGCTGACCGGTGAAACGCATACAGGAGATACCATTCAGCGGCGGGCCGGCATAAAAAAACTGCTCATGGAGCTCGGCGGCAACGGTCCCCAAATCGTCCTGGAGGACGCGGACCTCACCCGTGCGGCGAAGGCGGCTGCCTTCGGTGCGTATTTCAATGCCGGGCAGGTATGCTGCGCGACGGAACGGGTGCTGGTGGATCGCCGCGTGCACAAAGACTTTCTCGACCTCGTGGTGCAGCAGGCAAAACTGGTTCGAGTCGGCGATCCGTTTCACGAAGGCGTCCACATGGGCCCGATGAACAATCTTCCGGTGATCGAAAAAACCGAACGTCATCTGGCGGATGCGCTGCAGAAAGGCGCGCGGATGATTTTCGGCGGGAAGCGCCTCGCGAAACAACCCACGGATTTCTTCTTCGAACCGACGGTGATCGACGGCGTGAGTCCCGAGATGTTGCTAAATAATGAAGAGACCTTTGGCCCCGTCGTTCCGGTCATCACAGTGGACGGATATGAAAAGGCCATCGAATTAGCCAACGCGACGGGCTACGGCCTGCAGATGGCGATCTTCACGCAAGACATTGACAAGGCATTCTATTTTGCCGACCGGCTGCGCAGCGGCAACGTGGTTATCAACGACACCACGGACTACTGGGAAGCGCATGAACCGTTTGGAGGCGGAGGTGGCACCAAGAGCGGCTACGGACGGCTCGGCGGCCGCTTTACTTTCGACGACATGACGCATCTCAAGACAGTCGCGCTGCACATCAACAACCTGAGTCCGAAAAAATAAGTGCCAAACCGCGAGCAATCCAGAATGAGAGCAGGCCTCTAGCTCGCGAGCAACACGCTGGCAATTAACGCAAAGACGATTCCGGTGCCCTGACGCGCCGTCAGTTTTTCGTGGAGAAAGGCGATGCTAAGCAGAATCGTCACGAGCGGATATAGCGCTGACAGCGTAACCACGGTTGATGCTTTGCCCTGATCCAACGCCGCGAAGAATGTCAAAAATCCGACGAAGGCGAAAAAGCCGCCCAACGCGGCCCAACTGAACCCCGGCAGTGACCATTCAAAATGAAATTTTTCCATGCATAGCACCACGACGGCGAATGCCAATACTCCTGCCGTCTGAAACAGCAGCGCCTGCTTGGGTTTCGAATAGTTCGAAGCGAGCTTGCTGAAGACGCCCCACAAGCCCCATGTGACTACGGTTAACACGGAATACAGATACCAGGTTTTCAAAATCGCCTCCGGAATCGGAAAGTAAGCTCGACGAACGAGCACCTGGAACATATCCCAATTAAGATTTGCGTTGAAGTTCAAACAACGCTCGCGGATCGTTACCGAAAACTCTGTTCGCGAAGTGAATGCGCAGTCCGGGATCATCACCCTCATCGCAGGAAGTGGCGTCGCAGGCTACAGTGGCGATGGCGGAAGCGCGACCATCTCGCAGTTGAATACTCCATCCGGTGTATTTCTGGACCAACAGGGAAGTCTTTATATCGCGGACTCTGCAAACAACGTAATTCGCCGCGTGGATGCGCAAACCAACTTGATCACCACCGTCGCAGGGACCGGCACCGCCGGTTTTGCAGGCGACGGCGGACCGGCCACCAGCGCCCAGCTGAACTATCCAACCGATGTGGCCGTAGACGCGGCGGGAGACATTTTCATCGCCGATTACCAGAATCAATGCGTCCGCGAGGTAAACGCGCAGTCAGGAATCATCGCGACAGTAGCGGGAGATGGCGTTGCTGGGTACAGCGGAGATGGAGGCAGCGCCACCAGTGCGGAGTTGAATTATCCCTTTGGTATCGCTCTCAGCCTTACGGTAGATATTTTCATTGCCGACTACACCAACAATCGAATTCGCCGGGTGGATGCGCGATCGGGACTGATCACGACCGTCGCCGGCAACGGCATGGGCGGTTACGCTGGAGATGGAGGTGCCGCCTCTAGCGCAGAACTGAACTTGCCGTCAGGCGTTTTCATCGATCAAGCCGGCGATATTTTCATCGCGGATTCTGTCAACAATGTCGTGCGCCGGGTGGATGCGAACACTGGATTAATTGCCACTGTCGCGGGCGATGGGATTGCCGGTCTTAGCGGGGACGGCAGCCTAGCCGTCAGCGCGGAGTTGAGCTTCCCTATGGGCGTTGCCGTGGATGCGACCGGACAAATGTGGACCGCGGATTCAGCCAATAACCGCATCCGACAGGTAGATGCTCCACCCGCAGTACTGCTTGCGCCCACGCAACTGTCTTTTGGCGATCAAAGCGTGGGAACCACAAGCGGCTCTCAAAATGTCACGTTGACAAATACGGGAGGCTCGCCGCTTGGAATCACCAGTCTCGCAACTACTTCCCAATTCAATGAGACGGACGATTGTCCGATCCTGCCGGAAACACTCGCGGCCGGAGACAATTGCTCCATTAGCGTCACTTTCTCGCCCAGTTCCGCGGGATCGGCAAGCGGGTCGCTTTCGATAACCGACAACGCTTATAGTTCACCGCAAAGCGCCTGGTTGCAGGGAACCGGAACGGACGAAAGTGAATCGGAAATTAATCTAGGAGTCGCGCCGGGCTCGTCGAGCACGTCCTCCGTGACCGCGGGGCAGCCTGCCTCCTTCACTCTGCTCGCATCGGCTCCAACTGCGTCGCAGTCGAAAGTGAATCGGACTGCCAGCCTCACCACCACGATGGTGTCTTTCACTTGCTCGGGCGCTCCACAGGGAGCTACCTGCAGTCTGTCTCCGACAAGCGCACCACTCACGAACACTTCAACGACGATTGTCGTCACCGTAGCCACGACTGGTCAGTCACTGACGGCGCCCAGAGAGGTGTGGTCTCCTGGCGACCCGAAGCAAATCCTTCCCGTGTTGTTTGCGCTGTTGCTGTTGTCCGTGATCTGGACGATGAAGCTAGCGGGCACACGCCGGTTGCAGTCTGGCGTGTGCAAAGTGGCGCTAGCTGCCGCGCTTGCTTCGTTGCCTCTCGTTCTTGTCGGCTGCGGCTATGCGGGGCATCCTGGCCAACCGGACACAGATCAGATCCCCGCAACACCAGCTGGCTCCTGCACGATCACGGTAACCGCCACAAGCGGCGGCGCAAGCCGTGCGATCAATTTGACCTCAATCGTCAAATAAGAAAAAGCGTGGCAACAACACAGGAGTCAGCAATTTGTGTGACTGCGTTTAAGGGCCGAATCAAAGGATCACCAGGGAGCGAACATGAGAAAAGGACTACTAACGCATCAATATGAGGTGCATTTGCCCATAGCGGTGCGCGCGCCTGGCCACGCCCTCGCGGCCGGCGTAACGGATTTCGTGTCAAGCCAGGACGTGCGTTTTCGGCCAGACAAACCGCACACCATAACGCGAGGAACGACCGTGACGTTGTTCGTAAGTTTGCCGCCAGAGTTCACAACGGAAAATCAAGTTATGATCCGCGTGCGCGGACGGGTATTGAATGTGGAGCATACTTCACGGCTGGGCGCCCCGTGCTCGGCCTTCACTGCTGTGGAATCCTATGATTTCGTGGGGCAGGACGTACTGAGGGACCATGCGGTTCCTGATCTATGAAATACCCTTTCGCAGAACGCGTGGGCGACGGGAGACGCTCGGAGCGGCTCCGAGCGTCCTCTCGCATCTGCGTGACCGCGCCTCGCCGGAATGCGGTGCGGCTTTCCACCTACTATCGTCTGGCAGCCGCTCGCACAGACGTGATTCTCGGTCGTGGCGATAGACCGGAACAAATGAAGGCGGTTCTCCTTGGACCGAGCAGACCCAAGTTACGGATCTCGCGCGATGACCGAACTCGTAACTGATTAACTGGCGCGTAGATAGTTGCAAGATGCGACCGGGTCGTGTCGCGTTGCACGGCTTTACGGGGTGTCTGGGGCTGATCCTTCCCATTTTGTTCCAAAATTTTGCCCGCGAGCCGACAACGCACAACCCAAACTTGGTCGTAGCGTGCGACGTGGGGCAGATCGTTTGCGCATCACTAGACAAGGTGAACAGCGAGCTGACGCAATATTTAAGTGGATCCATTGAAAATGCGACGATGAACAAGCCGATTGTGGATATTCTGGAAGGCATTCCAAGGTTCCAACCAGAGAGGGGTCCAAAAACCAACCTCCGTAAGAAATTTTCTGCAAGGTAAAACGAAGCACCAAGAACGATGGTTGGACCTATGTCGTGTGGCCTCAGCTACAATTACATAGAGTTCATTCAGGATCGGTCACCCGGTCCGGCCGGAATGCGCGGCTCGGCTATCCTTATATTACTGGTAGGCTCTCATACCATTGTTCACGGTGACGATACCGACGCCGACAGGAAGAGGCGTCTGCTGGCGGCAGTAGTCGAAGCGCGCGACGGTGCGGGCACTGATCCGAACGATATCATGGTGTTCTTCGGAGAGATCGATCGCGCCAGTAGCTCCTTCGGCGGCGGCCGGCTCGCGCCACCGGTCGCAAGCGTTTAACAATGCGGCAGGCGTGGTCGCAGAGTTACGCACGACGGTTATGCGGCCCTGAAGTTGAAGCGGCAAGCCACAAATTTCTCGCACCACGACAGGAGTCAACTTGTGACCCATCCTAAGTACGCGGCCTTCACAGCGCTCGATCCATTTTTCGAAATATCACTGCAGGGTTTGGCCGGTCTCGTCGACGGCGAGCACTATTTTGATACGATCGCCGACGATGCGGTGTTCGAGTTTCGATATATTTTTCCTGGTTGGCCCCAAAGATTGAACGGTCGTGAGGCGCTCATGGCGCTCTACGCAGGCTACGGCAACAGCATCGTCCTGCATGGCGCGGACGCGCTCGTCATTCACCGATCGGAGGACCCGCGCGTGGTGATCATCGAATACGAGGTACACGGCAAGATAGTCGCGAGCGGCGCCCCTTACGACAACCGGTTCATCTCTGTGGTTACGATTGAAGACCGCAAGATCGTGCATTGGCGGGACTACATGGACTCCTTGGCGGCGATGACTGCGCTTAGCCAGGAAGCTACCGGCGCGGGAAAAAAGTAAATAGTCATGGAGACGCGGAATTCCCGCGCGAATTTGTGCGACACTGGACGTCGGGTAATGCAAGGATGCGCTCTTCCCTGACACCGAACCACTCATTGAGCTCTGCGGACTCGCCAACCCCAAGATCGGAAACGCAACGCGAAAGCGACCGAGTGAAGCTATTGCTGGATATGACGAACACCTTGGTCTCGAATCTGGAGCCTCGCGATCTGCTGCGCGCAATCTCAGTGAGCGTTCGGCAAGACATGCACTGCGACTTCGTCGGTATGTGGTTGCCAGATCCGGAACGCCGCCATTTGCGCCAGCTGGTCATGGACTTCCCGGAAGGCAAGGGAGTGGTGAAAGAGGGTTTGCTGCGCCCTGTCGAGGGATCCTTCGTGGGCAGTGCATTCAAGACCGGCAAGGCTATGATAGCTACGCTTGAGGATTTCACGAAGGACCCGGCAAGCGGTGACGTGGCTCGTGGAGAAGGCATTCAGTCTGGCCTCGCATTGCCGCTGATCAGCCGAAACAAAACGCTCGGAGTCATGACACTTGCCAGCCGGGCGGAAAAATCATTCAGCCAGGATGACGTTGATTTCCTGGTGCGAGCTGCGGGGCAAGTAGCAATCGCGATCGAGAACGCGCTGGCCTATCGTGAGATCGCTGAATTAAAAGACAAGCTCGCACAGGAAAAGCTCTATTTGGAAGAGGAGATTCGCAGCACGTCGGATTTTGAAGGCATCATTGGGCAGAGTTCGACGCTACGGCAAGCGCTGCAACTGGCCGAAACGGTTGCCACGAGTGATTCGACCGTGCTTCTGTTGGGAGAAACGGGCACCGGTAAGGAACTAGTGGCGCGCGCCATTCATGAGCGCAGCCGCCGCAACGCGCGAACATTTGTGGAACTAAACTGTGCAGCGATTCCCACTGGCTTGCTCGAAAGTGAGCTCTTTGGCCACGAGCGAGGCGCGTTCACGGGAGCGGTCTCACAGAAGATTGGCCGGCTGGAACTGGCTGACCAAGGCACGTTGTTTCTGGATGAAGTGGGTGATATTCCACTGGAACTTCAACCAAAACTCCTGCGCGTATTACAAGACCGGCAATTCGAGCGCCTGGGAAGCACACGCACGACGACAGTCGAAATTCGGCTGATCGCCGCAACCAATCGTGACCTGGATCGGATGATTGAAGAAAAGCAATTTCGAAGCGATCTCTATTACCGCCTCAATGTTTTTCCCATCCGCCTTCCTCCTCTGCGCGAGCGCCCGGAAGATATTCCCTTGCTGGTGCGATACTTCAGCCAGAAGTACGCGCGCCGCATGCAAAAGCGAATCGAAAACATCCCCGTCGCAGCACTGCGGAAACTGGCACGTTGGCATTGGCCCGGAAACGTTCGTGAGCTTCAGAACCTTGTGGAACGTGCAGTGATCCTGACCCGCAGCAGCACGCTCGCGATCTCCGTACCCGAATTGGCAAACAGCGGCGCGAACTTGGCTCCAGCGAGAGCCAGAAACTTCGATGAACAAGACAGGATCGTACGAATTCTGAAGGAGACCAAGGGACGCGTCGGGGGGCCGAAGGGCGCCGCGGCCCGCTTGGGACTTAAGCGGACTACATTGCTCACGCGAATGAAGAAGTTGGGGATCGATCCGCGAAAGATTTCGTGAGCCGCTCTTCAGCGCACTTCGACGAGCACGAGTGACACGTCGTCGACGGGCGGGCCGTCGCGCCACTCAGCGACGCGATCGAGAATACCCTGCTTCATTTCGCCGAATGGGAGAAGCGCTGTGTCACGGACGAAGCTCTGGAGTCCCTCTACTTTGAGCATTTCGCCGCGCGAATCGAACACATCGGTGAGGCCATCCGTGTACATCACGATGCGGTCACTATACTCGAGTTCTGTGTGAAGCGTGGCATCGGCATCCACGGCATCCGGCAGCGTACCGAGAATTACGCTTTGGGACCGGAGGAGGCGAGGCTCATGTCCCGGCTGAACAATCATGGCTGGCGGGTGCCCGGCTCCGGCGAACTCCATGATTCGGGCGCCGCGATCAATTCGGGCCGCCGCCAGTGTGAAGAAAAATCCTGGCGTGCCAATATTCTGAATCACTAAAGAGTTCAATCGGCGAAGTACATCCGCGAGCGGCGCGCGATTACCTAGCAGCGTAACCGTCTCCGAGTATATTCGGTTGGCGACGAGCGCGGAACTGATGCCGTGTCCCGAGACATCGCAGACCAGCAGATTCAGATGCTTTTCTTCCGACGGCCTCACAAAACCGAAATCGCCGCCGATTGTATGCACCGGTTGGTAGAAAGTGTCGACACACAAAGCTCCCCAGAGGAAGGGCTCGGGTGCCAAACTCTGCTGCACCCGGGCCGCCAGCAGCAGATCTTGTTCAATGTCTCGCTGATACTTTTCGAGCCCCGCGATTGCAGCGCGGAGCTTTTCTTCCGTGCGTTTTTGTTCCGAAATGTCGGTCAACGTTACGATCGAGAAACGTCCGCCATCGGGAAGATGCATCGCGCGCAGACTGACCACCACAGGCAGTCGCCCGCCGTCTTTCGTGGGCAGGAAGAACTCTTCCCGGACCCGCCCCATCTCCTTGGCTTTCTGGTTGAGCGCCTTGGCGAAAGCAAACTCTTCGGCTCGGTGATACAACTGACGGGCGTTCCAGCCGAGGATCTGGCTGCGAGAGAATCCTGTCATTTCCTCGAAGACCGTGTTGACAAAGAGAATCTGGTCAGACTCGTCTGCGACCACAACGCCATCATTCAGTGTTTCAAGAATGGGCTCCATTTCTTGCAGCGATTGCGGCGTTTTGCTCTGCACGAAATCACTCATTTGGCTGATCCCTGGACGCATGATCGCCGCCTACTAATTCGTTTTTCTCCGAAGGCGATCAAGCACCTGCTTGACGTACACATCACTGGCGACAAGTTGCGCGCCTTGATTGAACATGCACCGCAACATTCGTTCCCCGCTCTGGTCGATGAATGTGACGTCATGGAGATTCACGATGCATCTTCGGCACTGAGTTGTGCGGTGTGCCCTCTTCCAATTCGCCTTCAGTTCCTTGACCCAGGGAGCGACGAGGCGGCCTTGCAGGGTCCACAGTTCGTGCTTCGACGTGTTGGTGATTGTAATCTTCAGCATCGGTTCCTTCTCCGCAGTCCTAGGAGAATGCAAAACTAGCGCCAGTAGAGTGCGTCTGCGCCATGGTGCGCGACGGCCCGGCCTACACAAGCGCCAACCTTTATCTATCTGTGCAGCTTCTGCGTCAGTTCTTTCTCCGCTTCCAGCCAGTCATCCAGGTCGTATCCACGAATCCCGCCCCGTTGAACGTGAATCTCGAAGGCTCTTCGTCGGACCTCTTCATCACTAGGGTGCCGCACATGTGAAACAGCGCGCACCTTGGTCTCAGACTCGAGTTCCCGTCCAATGATTCGTTCCTTTACTGCTTTGTTTGAGCGCATTTTCGTGTCTCCGGTATTTCTGTCGATTGGCGATCCAACCGCCGTCTCGTGAGCCATGATCTTCAACATTCCTTCCTCTCCGTCCTCGGAGAGTGCAAATGCAGGGCCAGAGGACTGGATTTGCACCAAACCCGATAAAACCCTAAGCAACAGAAACGACATGTGGTTTTGAGGGAAGGGCCAAGGCGGAGTACAGGTGATGAGGGGATCCGAGTGTCGTAGCCGCTCGACACTTGTCGGAAAAAGTGTCGGAGGCGCCGACAGTTTGCCCTCGAACCGCCTGGTCGCCGCGCAAAGCCCCTCTGTCTTCAATCATTTGGCGCGAGTTCCGTTCGAGGGTGCTGTTGGCGGGCGCATTGCAATGTTTCTGTGTAGGTAGAGAGCGCGAGACGTTTGACCTGGGGAGTGCTGACGGTGAGCAATCCAGCGAAGTCGCGAAACGAGTTTTTGGCAACATGCGGGACAAGTGGGTGCCTGGAAATCCAGGTCCGGATGCCAAGTGAAGTCAAAGCCATCTCGCCGCTGGTGGATCGATTGATTCGCTTAATCGCGGAATCGCACTGCGTTTCCGACAAGGAGTTTTCCGTGGAACTCGCCCTTCGGGAGGCCCTTAATAACGCTGTGCTTCACGGCAATCGACTGGATCCGGGCAAGCTGGTCCAGGTTTATTGCCGATGCGAATTGGGCAAAGGCGTGTTCGTGGTCGTCAAGGACCAGGGGGAAGGGTTTGATCCGAACGCGATCCCCGATCCTTTGGCCGCCGAAAATCTCAAGGCCGAGAATGGGCGAGGCATCTTGCTGATGAAATCGCAGATGGACGAGGTCGCTTTTGAATGCGAAGGCACCGAAGTCCATATGCGCAAGAGGTGCGGCCAATGAGCCGCCCAGGAATGCTCGACGGAGAATCGAGTCCGACCGCGACTGTCCTGCTGATACCACTGGTTTCCTACGCCGGATATCGGCAAGTCGTTGCGTCCGACGCGGCCGCGCAAGAAGGAAGAGTTCTAAGGATCATCATCACCGAAACCCCGACGGAAATACGATGGGTTTTGCAAGGCCGCCTGTTCGGACCCCAGGTTGCCGCGGTGAAAGCAAATTGGAGTACGGCAAACCGGATTCGCAAGGGACGCACCTGCATCGTGGATCTCGAAGAACTCACATTCCTGGACAAACGCGGAAGGAGGCTGTTGGGCGCCATGTCAAGAGACGGCGCCCAATTTATCGCCAACGGCCTCAACAACACGCACCTGATTGAGGAACTGAAAATCGGCAGCAAGCGCGGGCTATCTCGAATGCTCGCCTCATTTCTGCGGCTCTCACGCCAATGATTTCTAAAACCGGAAGATCCGCGCGAAACACCGCGGCACCTTCGTGGAGCCCGGCTATTCCGCCGTTCAAGGGGAAAGAGGAGCAAGGCCATGCCATCTGATTTGCTGGACAGGATTGGTAACGACGAACAGGCACCCGGTCCATTCGGTCACCTGGAGGGCACAAAAGAATTGACGCTCGTTAACGCCGCGAGGAGACGTGACCCGGATGCCTTCGCAGAGCTCGTGACAACATACGGCCCGCGGATTTTCCGGCTCGCGCAAAAGATTACGCGGAACCACGAGGACGCCGAGGAGGTGTTTCAGGATTCCTTCGTAAGGTCTTTCCTGCACATGGACACATTTCGTGGAGACTCCCGCTTCTACACCTGGCTCGCGCGCATCGCAGTCAACCAATCGCTGATGAAACTGCGCAGGCGCCGATTGAGCGACTTCCACTTCGACGATCCTGTTCACGGCGGCGATTCCCCTTTCTACGCTGAAATCGCGGACGACACCCCGAATCCCGAACAACGCCACTCCCAAGAAGAGCTGCGGCAGATCCTCGCGTCAGCGCTGGGTGAACTTCCAATGACGTTCAGAGAGGTTCTGCGTCTCCGCGAGCTAGAGGAGTATTCGACGGAGGAAACGGCAAGGATGTTAAAGCTGTCGATTACCACCGTGAAGTCACGAGCGCATCGGGGGCGGCAAAGGCTGCGCCGGGCATTGACGAAATACTTTCGGCCGAGCGAGCTCGCCCGGTTCTCAAGAAAGAATTCAGTCTAGGGGAAAGATTGTGATTGCGTGGGTACTGATTGCCGCATTAGCGATCCTTGGTTTTCTAAGCCTTTCCGGTTGCTTTAGCGAGTTTGGTCGCGGCCGTCGCCGTTAATTTGATGGAGATAAATGATGCCCGTTAGCAACGGAGATTCAAGTGGAAAGCACACTGCCGTGATGACAGGGGAAAGCAGTCCGACTGGAGAGGGAGCTGAGACGCCTGTTTTGGAGTTTCAAAAAGGGGGCACTCAGGTCAGCCACGTTCGCCGCGCGTTACAGGACCATCCGCGGAAAGCCTTAGCCGGATTCATCATTCTTCTTGTCGTTATTGCAGGAGGTGCTTATTTCATCCGCAACGCATTTCTGTTTGAAAGCACCGATGACGCACAGGTCGATGGCCACATCATGCCCTTAAGTGCGCGGATCAGTGGATACGTGCTCAAAGTCCCGGTAATGCAGGGACAGCTTGTCCAGGCTGGTGAAGTGCTGGTGGCCATCGATCCTCAGGACTATGAGATCTCTGTGAATCAGGCCGAGGCGGCATTGGCGGACGCGCTGGCCGGCGCCGCAAGTTCTCGCTACAACGTACCGATCACTTCCGTTACCACGCACAGCAACCTGCAATCAGCAGAAACCGCGGTTATGAACGCGGAGGCGGGACTTAAAGCTGCCGAGCAGAATTTCGAGTCCGCTAAAGCGGCGTTGGATCAAGCTGAAGCCAATTCGACGAAGAGCAACGCGGACCTCACGCGCTATGAAAAACTTGTCGCAAAGGAGGAAATTTCCCGCCAGCAGTATGACGCGGCGGTAGCCGGAGCAGCGGCGAATAAAGCGGCCGTAGCATCGGCCACGGCCCTGGCGCACTCGGCTGAACAAGCCGTTCGGCAGGCGCAGGGGAAACTCCTGCAAGCTAGCGACGATTTGCGGAGCGCTCAGACCGCGCCGCAGCAAGTTTCGCTAATCCGTGCAAGGGCGGATTCGGCCGATGCGCAGGTGCTGCAACGCAAAGCGCAGCTCGCTCAAACCGAGCTTAACCTCGGCTACACCGTCATTCGGTCTCCAGTCACAGGAATAATCGGCAAGAAGTCGGTCGAAGTAGGCCAGAACGTTAGCATCGGACAGGAATTAGTAGAAGTAGTGCCACTTGACGACGTCTGGGTCACAGCGAACTTCAAGGAGACGCAACTTGCCCACATGCGGCCAGGGCAAGCGGTCGAGATCAAGCTGGACGCCTACGGCCGCGCCTGGAAGGCGCACGTTACCAACATCGGCGGTGGTACGGGATCGGTCTTCAGCCTTTTGCCTCCGGAGAACGCCACTGGCAACTACGTGAAAGTAGTACAGCGGGTGCCAGTGCGCATTGATTTTGAACGCGCCACAGGACAGGAGTTCAACGCGGACGGATTGTTAAAACCAGGCTTGTCCGTGGAGCCTGACGTGAGGGTCCGATAATGGAGGGACCAGCTGGTGCCTCCGGAGACGAAGTCTGGAAACCCAAAGGAAACCCATGGATCATCGCGGTCGCGGTTTCGCTGGCGGCATTCATGGAAGTGCTCGACACCAGCATTGCCAATGTGGCGTTGCCCCACATTGCGGGTAATCTTGGTGCAAGTAACGACGAAAGTACCTGGGTGTTAACCAGCTATTTGGTCTCCAATGCAATCGTTCTGCCAATAAGTGGATGGCTCGTTGGATGGCTCGGGCGGAAGCGATTCTTTTTGACGTGCATTGTATTTTTCACAGTCAGTTCCTTTCTGTGTGGAATCGCACCGAGCCTCGGGTTGCTTCTGCTGTTCCGAGTCTTGCAGGGCGCATTCGGAGGAGGCTTGCAGCCGATGGCGCAGGCCATTTTGGGAGATACGTTTCCTCCCGAAAAGCGAGGACTGGCCTTTGCTTTGTATGGAATCACGGCCATCTGTGCTCCTGCCATCGGTCCGACGCTGGGAGGCTGGATCACCGATAGCTACTCTTGGCGCTGGGTTTTCTACATCAACGTTCCTGTGGGCGCACTGGCGCTGCTACTGGTCTATCAGCTTGTCGAAGATCCACCTTACTTAGCCCGCGCGAAGAAGAAGCTTTCCGGATTCGACTTCATCGGATTTTCCCTCCTGACTCTCGGCGTAGGCGCTTTGCAGATTGTGCTCGACAAGGGACAGGAAGACGACTGGTTCGGATCTCACTTCGTTACGACGCTCGTCATAATCGCCGTTGTCGGCCTCGTTTCTTTGATCGTCTGGGAATGGTTTCACAAAGAGCCCATCGTTGATGTCCGCTTGTTTAAGAACTTCAATTTCGCGACGAGCAGTCTGATGTTTCTGATGTTGGGAATGGCGTTATTCAGTTCCACGGTACTTATGCCGCAACTCCTCCAGACTCTCATGGGATATACCGCACAAAAGGCGGGGATGGTTCTTTCAGCCGGCGCGCTTGTGGTACTGGTGGTGCTACCGATGGTTGGCAAACTTACCACCAGATTTCAGGCGCGCTATCTCATCGCTTTTGGTTGGATAACTCTTGCAATCAGCATGTATGCATCGTCCCAACAGATTGACCTGCTTATGAGTTTCCGATCAGCCACCTTATTACGTATATGGCAGTACATTCCCGTAGCATTTCTATTCGTCCCCCTAACGCTTGCCGGATACGTCGGCCTTTCAGCGAAAGAAACAAACGCTGCCGCTGGACTCATGAATTTTATGCGCAACATCGGCCAAAGCGTTGGGACATCCGCCGTCACTACGCTCATCGCTCGGCGCAGCCAGTATCATCAATCCGTCTTGGCGGACTATACGGGTTCCGGCCGATTTCACAACGCTCTCACGGCCCTCACGATGAGCCTGACTCGTGTCGGCTTGAGCGCGCATACCGCTCAACAACAGGCATTGGGCCGCCTGTACGCTTTGCTTCAGTCCCAAGCCGCAGTTCTCTCTTATGTGGACGCGTATTGGCTGCTTTCGATGTGCTCGGCGCTCATGTTTGTCAGCTCGTTCCTTCTGAAAAAAAATGAACCAGGCAAGGGTAGCAAGGTCTCAGTTCACTAGGATTCTTGGAAAAATCTACGTCACTTACCGCCGACATTGACTCTCGAATCTGGCGCAGCCGCCGTGCTGAGCTTGGCTTTCGATGTAATACGGCGGGAATCGCCGCGCCGGACAATTACGTAGCGGGGAATTCGAAGCAGGAGAGGAACTCGCGGTATGCCTTACAACGTAAAGTTTGAGTGCGAATTTAGGTGCGCCAACAAGCCTTGATTTACAGAAACTCAATAAAATATTGGGGGACGTGACCGGGATCGAACCGGTGACCCCCTGCTTGCAAAGCAGGCGACTTAATTCCATCCGCTCCATCCACTACTTCCAACTACTGACGTTTCCAACAAATCGGGGAACCTGCTTTTCGCTCAATGCTATGCCGAATGGCATGAATACGTGGGATTCGTGCACAGTTCGTGCACAGCAATATCTGGTCGGCGCCTACGGGCGTCAAGGTTTTCGCGCGATGATGTCTGCGCGCACGACGGCGAGGTAATCGCTGGCAGCTTGGAGCGCTTGCTGGGCGTCATGCTGGGAGACGAAGCCTCTATCGTCGTACAGAGCGAGATTTCTCTTCCGTCTGAGACGGTCGAAGACCGAGATTAGACCGGCGTGCTTCTTGCCGATGCGGGCCCGCACGAAATCGATGATTGCGATGTGGTGGCCGGGTTGACTCCTAGCTCGGAAGCCGTGGCTGAACATGAAACCCAACGAGGCTTTGAGCATCGCTTCGTACGCTTGCTGAAGGCAAGCCTCTTCGTCAAAGGCGAGGATCTTATGGGCAGAAGTGAGCTTCTTCTCGGCACTTGCAACGAAGCGCTCTATTTGCGCCCAGTCAACCGTGTGTGGCTTGAGCTTTTTCATGCGGCACCGACGAGTAAGACCCGCTTAGTGTGCCAGACGTTTTCAACGAAGGCGTCCTTGCGACCGCGCCGCGATTCCAGTTCCTTCCTTGTGAGTACCGTATAGTTGATTTCGCGCCCGAGCTGCCGTTCGAGCTTCTGAACTGTTTCCGCCAGAGTGTCGCTTTTCGGTTTGCCGATCACGAGAACATCAACGTCGCTAGCCGCGTCCTGTTGGTTTCGCGCGAACGAGCCATACAAATAGGCCTCTTCTATTCCTTCGATCTTCTTGAGGGATTCTGCGAGCAGGGGAACCGCGCCGATGGTCTTCGCGATGATGCTGCGCACCTCATTGAACAGGGGATATTCGCGGTTCAGTTGAAAATACTTTTGGCGGCCACTCACTTCCGAACGAAATAAGCCCTCGTGCTCCAAACGGTTCAACTCTTTCGAGAGGTTAGACGGATCGACGCTGAGTCGCTGCGCCAAGTCCCGCAGATGGTGATGGGTCGTGGGGTTCGTGAAGTAATAGGCCAAGAGCTTTTGGCGTGCCTTGGATCGCATGTCAAGCATGGTACGAGTCTACCACAAATGTGGTAACTATCAACCAGAGTGTCGAAGGATTCAGAGTTCGTTACCATAGAGTTTCATACGCTTCTTGGCCCTGCTAAGCCGAGACGTTGGGATTATCGTGAACCGCGCACCGCGATCACGTCGTCAAGGTCCCTCCAGGTGACGGCCACGGTTTAAATTGCCTTGGCTCTGGCTTTTCACGATCCAAGCACACCCCAGTGGCGGGAGGCACGTCCACCGAGTAGGAACGTGCGCTTCCGCTGGAGATTTCCTCAGGGACTTGTCTTCTCGAATTTCGTGAGGTAATGTCACACGATCATGGCCGTTCATGTCAACGAGCAGGTCGGCAGGAATGACCCTTGTCCCTGCGACAGCGGAAAGAAGTACAAACGGTGCTGTCTGGAGCAGCGAAATGCGTCCTACGGCCTTTGGGCTCGACAGCGTGACGCATCCGACGAGCTCACGCGGGAGATGATGAGATTTGCCGCGCGCAAGTTCGGCAATCAGATTGGCGAAGCCTGGCAGGACTTCCATGCGACCGATCTCCCTCTGCCGTTTGATGAGCGCTCCCATGAAAACCAGATCTTCATGCCGTACTTCCTCTTCCATTGGGATCCACAGAGGCGCCGCAGCGGGAAGGGAGCAGTCACAAAGGGAGGGATCGTCGCGCGATGGTTCACGCTGGAAAGAGCCGGAAAGCTATCCGAGCTGGAGCGTTTGTTTCTTGCACAAGCCACGATGCAGCCGGTTACCTTCTTCGAGGTTCTTTGGACGGATCCCGATGAACGAATTGGGCTGAGGGACATTCTACTCGGCACGGAGACCGAGGTTTTCGAACGTTCAGCGTCCCGGTCATTGCGGAAGGGAGATATCGTTTACGGACAAGTTTGGAAACTACAAGGACTTTCCATCCTGGGTAGTCTCGCCCCTATCGGCATCCCGCCGACTTGGAAGGCCGAGGTGTTCGAGCTTCGGAAGAAACTGCGGAGGAAGATCGCCACGCAGAATCGGGATTTGGACGCGGAGGACCTTGTTCGGTACGCGGACAGAATTCGGCTTACTTACCTAATTATTCGGGATGCTCTGAATCGTCCACCCCGCCTCGCGAACACGGACGGCGACCCGCTCGTGTTCCACACCTTAAAGTTCCGAATTGAGTCGCCAGAAGCGGCGTTCGAAGCTCTGGCGCCTCTGGCCATGGGTCGATCCAAGGAAGACCTCTTGGCCGAAGCGGAATTCGACGAGACCGGAAGACTCCGTGCCGTGAACTTCGATTGGCTCAAGCTGGGGAACAAGAAAATCTCGACCTGGGACAACACGATTCTCGGCAGTATCAACATATCGGGGGGTACTCTGATTGCTGAAGTGAATTCCAAGAAGCGTGCCAAGCAGCTTCGAGACAAAATCGAAAAGCGGCTCGGTGCGAATGCAACTCACCAGAGGACTATCGCTCAGACGGCCGACGAAATGCTCGCCAAATCCCCGAGACAAGACAAAATGCGGACAAAGGATGAAGAGACCGTAGACGACATCCTTCATGATCCGGAGGTGAGAAAACAAATTCAGGAAGAGGTTCAGAAGCAAACCGAGGCCTGGGTTTATCAGAAGATTCCCGTTCTCGGTGGCCGGACGCCGATGGATGCGGTTCGCGATCCTGACGGGAGAGAGATCGTTGAGTCGCTGCTCTTGGATTGGGAACGGCGGGCCGACGAGGGCCTGTATCAACCGGGAATACGGCCTGACTTCAATGACGTCCGCAAACTGCTGAAACTCATGCCGACACTGTCATCCGACGTTCCCTCGTGAACGGTCCATCGGTGAAATCGCTGAAGCAATGCCAAGCCCAAAAAGAGATTCCAAACGCGAGGCCCGGATCCGTAACGAAGTTATCGTAGGCACTTACAATCCGGAAGAGCAAGTCATGGGATGGTACTACTACCTGGAAGGCAAACTGAGATTTCCTTTCCGGGCGAAGTGCGTCACTTCCAACGTCGTGTCACCGCTCAGAAAGGGAGAAGTCGGCGAAGTATCTCGCATGGCTCCGGAAGATGCGTGCTCAGGTGGCATGCTCGCGCTTATCCGCTGGCAGGGTCGCAACGTGGCAGTTCCCTTGTCGCAATTGGTCGCTCTTAACGCGGAGGAATCGACCATCGAGGCCATCACCGACTGGCACTATTGGGTCGCACAAGGTTATCGCTTTTGAATCAGGTTCAGCGCTGACTACTCGGCTGCCCGAACGCGTAAAGATTGTGTGGCGCACTAATTGGCAAGACCCAGTGTCTATCCACTATGCCGGGATGATTGTGCACAATGGCTCAAATCGGCCCTATTTTGCACAGTCCGTGCGCAGTCAGTGCTAAAACGTTGAGATTGGAGCGAGATGAATTCGGTAAGTACTTTGCGATCAAGAAAAATTGGTGGACGTGACCGGGATCGAACCGGTGACCCCCTGCTTGCAAAGCAATCCAAGAAACACGATGTGGTTGATTCTTCTAGCCTTTACCTATGTCACGTAGCACCGTTTTTGGGGGGTGTTTGGGGCTTATTGTTCCCATTTTGTTTCCACATTTTGGGATGAACCCCTGTTATGAGACAAAAAATTGGACACACATGCAGCTTTTCATTCAGTCTTCGTTGCATCTGGTAGCAGGAGAAGGGGTCTGGGGAAGAGGAC
>Ga0209530_1000222_pt1 | contig 49027 bp, 43 predicted proteins | sample BlaSpr_A8_Ref_O1_FD_187987 | JGI IMG/M metagenome (GOLD analysis project Ga0209530, IMG submission 187987) | Forest soil microbial communities from Thunder Bay, Ontario, Canada - Black Spruce, Ontario site 2_A8_Ref_O1 (SPAdes) (version 2) | ecosystem: Environmental > Terrestrial > Soil > Boreal...
GTCACCGGGACAGAAAATATTCTGACGGCTGCGGTTTTGGCCGAGGGTGAAACCATCCTGGAAAATTCCGCGCTCGAGCCGGAAGTCACCGACCTCGCCGAGCTCCTGATAAAAATGGGGGCCAAGATCGAAGGTGTGGGCACCTCCACGCTGCGCGTTCAGGGTGTCTCCAGCTTGCATGGAGCCACACACGCCATCATCCCCGACCGCATCGAAACCGGCACATTTCTCGTCGCCGGAGCGATCACCGGAGGAGAACTTCTCCTCACGGACTGCGAGCCGCACCACTTGGTTGCAGTTTTGAACAAGCTGAAAGAGTGTGGCGTGGAAATTAAGTGCGAAGGAAACGGAAAACTGCGCGTTCGCGCCGCGAAAAAACTTGTCGCCGCTGACGTCACCACTGAGGAATACCCCGGATTCGCCACCGACATGCAAGCTCAGTTCATGGCGCTGGCCACGCAAGCGACTGGCGTCTCGCACGTTCGCGAGACAATCTTCGAGAACCGTTACATGCACGCAAGTGAGATTATGCGCATGGGAGCGAACATTGCCGTGGACGGCAATCTCGCTGTCATCACCGGTCCCACGCCGCTCAGCGGAGCGCCAGTAACAGCGTCCGATCTGCGCGCGAGTGCTTCGCTCGTGCTAGCAGGACTGGTAGCCGACAATACAACGTGGATCGACCGCGTCTATCACATCGACCGCGGCTACGAACGCATCGAAGACAAGCTGCGCGCGATCGGCGCCCGAATCGAACGCGTCTCCAGCCAGGACAAATAAAAAGGGGAAGCGATTTCTCACCTCCCCCCCATTCTTTCGTTCCGATTTAGCTTCTCGCTGTCTTAGAACAACCTACGAGTGCCCCTCCGCAGTTGCCGTCTCCGCCTTTGGCTTCTGATCGCGCAACACCGCCTTGCGGCTTAAGCGAATCTTATTACCCTCGATGGCAAGAACCTTCACGAGGATCTGGTCGCCTTCCTTCAGTTCATCGCGAACCGCGCGAATCCGCGCTTCCGCAATTTCGCTGATGTGCAGCAGTCCATCCGTTCCGGGGAAAATTTCTACGAATGCGCCGAACTCCGCGATGCGTACGACGGTTCCGAGATAAGTCTTTCCCATCTCGGCGGTCGCGGTCACGTCGCGAATCATTTTCAGCGCTTCTTCCGCGGATTTTCCACCCGACGCGAAAACGTGAACCTTGCCGTCGTCCATCACGTCGATCTTCACGCCGGTTGCTTCGATGATGCCTCGGATTTTCTTTCCGCCCGGTCCGATCAGGTCGCGGATCTTGTCCGTGGGAATACTGAGCATGAAGAGATGCGGAGCGTAGGTGGAAATTTCGGCGCGGCCAGTGGAAATTGTGCCGTCCATGTTATCGAGGATCTGCAGGCGCGCTTTGCGTGCCTGAGCCAACGCCTCGCGCATCATGGCGATGCTGACGCCGCTCACCTTGATGTCCATCTGCAACGCCGTGATTCCCTGCCGGGTCCCGGCAACCTTGAAGTCCATGTCGCCGTAGTGATCTTCTGCGCCCGCGATGTCGGTCAGGATGGCGTATTTATCGCCTTCCACGACCAGTCCCATGGCAATTCCCGCGCAAGCGGCCTTGAGCGGAACGCCCGCATCCATCAATGCCAGAGAAGCGCCGCAGACAGTAGCCATCGACGACGAGCCGTTCGATTCCAAAATATCGGAAACGACGCGCACGGCGTAGGGGAAATCTGCCTCCGGTGGAAGGAGATTGGCGATTGCTCGCTCGGCCAAAGCTCCGTGACCGATTTCACGGCGTCCCGGCCCACGAAGGAATTTCACTTCGCCTACCGAGAACGGCGGAAAGTTGTAGTGCAGCATAAAACGCTTGAACGTTTCCTCTTCGAAAAGCAGGTCCAGGCGCTGCCGGTCTTCTTTGGTTCCAAGCGTTGCAGTCGCAAGAGCCTGCGTCTCTCCGCGTGTGAACAGCGCTGATCCGTGCGCGCGCGGCAGAACGCCGACCTCGCACGTAATCTGGCGAATCTGGTCAAACGCGCGAGCATCGGGACGCCGGTGGCGCCCAATCATGTCGTCGCGGAAGATTTTTTCGCGCAAACGCTCGAACGCGCGGTACGCCAGCTTGCGCTTTTCCGCGTCGTCTTCCGGAATCGCCTTGATGATTTCCGCCTTGATGCCGTCCACCAGGCTGTAGCTTTCCGATTTTGGATGCTTCTGCGTATCCACCGCGTCGCGCAGTTTCTCGCCGTACTGTTGCTGCATCTGCTTGTACATCGCTTCGTCAAACGCAGGCGGCACAACGGCGACCTTCTGGGGCTTTACGCGGCTGTGCAATTCGCGGATCGCGGCGACGATCTTGCGAATTTCCGCGTGTGCGAATTCCAGCGCATCCGCCACAACCTCTTCGGAAACTTCCAGCGCGCCCGATTCCACCATCACGATCGCTTCGTCCGAACCCGCTACAATCAGATTCATCTGGCTGGTCTTTTGCTCGGCTACAGTTGGATTCACCACCAGCTTGCCTTCAATCAATCCGATACGAACCGCCGCAATCGGCTTCTCAAACGGAATTTTCGAAATGAACAGCGCCGCCGAAGCCGCCGTCACCGCAATCACGTCGGGATCATTTTCGCTGTCCGCCGAAAGCACCATCGCCACAATCTGCGTTTCGTTGGACCATCCTTCGGGGAACAGCGGCCGCAGCGGCCGGTCGGTAAGACGCGAAGTCAAAATCTCGCGCTCCGACGGGCGCCCTTCGCGCTTAAAAAATCCTCCGGGGATTTTCCCCGCCGAATAGGTGTACTCGCGATAATCAACGGTCAGGGGCAGAAAATCTTTCTCCGTCGCCTTATTGTCCATGCAGGCCGTGGCCAGCACCACCGAGTCTCCATAACGCGCCACTACGGCGCCATGCGCTTGGCGGGCAATCTTGCCCGTCTCAAACGTCAATGTGCGTCCGCCTACTTCCAAACTTACTTTTTCAAACATCAAACACGTCCTTTTTTCTCCGATTCATCGGAGGCTGATTTCAGATACGAGAGACAACTCTCGGGAACTACATCGAGGAAGGATATTGCGAAGAAAAACGAGCGGAATTCTATCGATCCAACATTCTCTCGCGTTTGGCGCCTGCCGGCCAACAGGCCGCTCAGGAAACCGCGCTACTTACGCAAGCTCAGTCGTTCCACAATCTCGCGATACCGATTTGGGTCGCGCCGGTTCAGATAGTCCAGCAGCCGCCTGCGTTTGTTGACCATCATGATCAACCCGCGCCGTGAGGCGTGATCTTTCGCGTGGGACTTAAGGTGAGTGGTCAGGTAGCTAATGCGTTCGCTCAACAATGCGATTTGCACTTCCGGTGATCCTGTATCTTTCGGGTGTGTCCGGAACTGCTCGATCAACTCCGCTTTAGCTTCCATCAACTTGCCCCTCCCCCTGAAACGCCGTGCCCTGCTCTGCGCTCTTATCTCTTCTTCGATCGTTAAAAATGCTAGCACATAGCCTCTCCAGCGCAAAGCTAATTTCCGTTCACCTCGGGGATCGCGGTGGCGGCCGGAGGGTGCCCTCCGGTCTCGAAGTCGGCGGTTCAAGGCTTCTGCGAATTGATGAGCGCCAAAAACTCATCGCGTGTCTGTTTGTTCTCCCGAAACGCGCCCAGCATCGCGCTCGTAGTCGCCATCGAGTTTTGTTTTTCCACTCCGCGCATCACCATGCACAAATGCCGCGCCTCGATGATCACTCCCACTCCTTCCGGGCTCAGATGTTCTTGAATCGACTGCGCAATTTGGCTGGTCAACCGCTCCTGTATTTGCAAGCGCCGCGCGAACATATTCACCAGCCGCGCGATCTTGCTCAATCCCACAACTTTCTTCGACGGGATGTAGGCCACGTGGCATCGTCCGAAAAACGGAAGCAGGTGGTGTTCGCATAGGCTGTAAACTTCGATGTCTTTTACCACCACCATTTCGTCGTAGCACACGCTGAACATCGCCCCATTCAGCAGTTTCTCCGGATCCTGGCGGTACCCGCTGGTCAAAAAGCGAAGCGCCTTCTCGAACCTTTCGGGCGTCCTCCGCAACCCTTCGCGGTCCGGGTTCTCCCCGAGCAACACGATCATCTTGCGCACCAGATCGGCAATCCCTTCCGTCCCCGCCGCCGGCGGAATTATAATTTCCGTTGTTTCACTCATGTTTTCCTGGCTCCTCTTCATCCCCGGACCTCATCTACTTCATCTTCAATCTCAAAGCTGTTCTTGCTGGTTTCCTCAATGCGAACCCGCTCCAGCCGCGCCGAGGGGAAACTTTTCAGCCTGCGAAAAATTTCGCGGGAAACATTTTCCGTCGTGGCCACTTGCGCCCGAAACTCGGGAATTTCCTCATTCAAGAACTTCTGATCGAATGGCTCGATCACTTCCCGCTGCACGAATGGGTCCAGTTCTGCAAGATTCGCGATCATACCCGTCGCCGAATCCACCGGCCCCGTCATTGTTACTTCCAGCGCGTAGTTGTGTCCGTGTCCGTAAGGATTGCTGCATTTCCCGTAAACGCGCTTGTTTTCTTCCTCACTCAGCTTCGCCGTGTGCAACCGGTGCGAAGCGGCAAAACGATACCGCCGAGTCAGCGAAATTTTCACGTGCGCGCCCCGCTTCCATTGGACGCATCCGCGGTGCAATCCGCAAAAAGATCAGGAGACTCATACAGCCGGACGCGGTCCAGTTTGCCCGTCTTGATTTTCGGATCCAGGAGCTTCCAAATTACCGCCGCAATGTTTTCACATGTAGGAATCTGGCCGGCCAACTCCGGCACTTCGTAATTCAGGTGGCGATGGTCCATACGTTCCATCACCTCACGCTGCAAAATCTCTTTCAGTTCCTTCAAATCCAGCACCATTCCCGTCGCGGGATCCGGCTCCCCCGCTATGGTCACTTCCAAAACGTAGTTATGCCCGTGCCCGTGCGGATTATTGCATTTGCCGAAAACGCGGCGGTTTTCTTCAGCTGAAAAATTCGGGTTGTGATAGAAATGCGCCGCTGAGAATTCGACTTTGCGTGTGATTCGTATCATGCGGTCTTCGCGGGGTACACCCGCCCTTTCCACTGCACTGCCCCATGCGTGTTCTTCCACCAAGACGTAACCAAGGCGGCGCAGTATAGGCACACACCCGCTGCGTAGTATTTGATGTATGAGATCGGGTACAGATTCCGGTAAAGATCAATCCCGTAGCGAAACGCTCGTCCGGCGAGTAAAGATGCGGCAATAGCCGGCAGAAACCACATGGGCGCCGCATGCTTCCGCGCCGATTCGATCCACAGTAATGAGAGAATCAAAAATTCAAGCCACGGAAACACATCCCCTATCTCGAGCCAGACCGCTGTCGGCTTTCCGCCCATCAATGGATACAGATTTTTCGTCCATCCCTGCCACATCGCGCGAAAACTTCTATACATCCGCGTGCGTACGGTCCCTATCGGCGCGGTGAAGTAAATCCCATAGCCCGCGCTCTTTACTCGCCGCGCCAGCGCTACGTCCTCCAGAATCTGGCCAGCGATCGCCGTATGTCCTCCCAGCTTTTCGTAAACGTCTCTAAGCAACAGCAGAAATTGCCCGTTAGCCGCCGCATCCGGTTGCGCGCGATCGTTCACTCGTGCAAAAGAAAACTTGTTTGCCAGCCGGCAATAAACGAAGGGAATCAGCGCGCGTTCCCAGAACCCGCCCATCTCTTGCTCGGGCGAGTAGGAAACGAGAACCGCGTCGTGCTCGACTGCATCGCAAAGCGCGCGGCGCGTGGACCCGTGCAGATGATACGTGTCAGCGTCGGTAAACAGCAGCCAATCACTTTTTGCCGCCGCCGCGCCAATCGAAACAGCATAATTTTTGCCCGCCCAACCCGGCGGCAAAACGTCACCCGTATTCAAGATTTTCAGTTTCGGTATACGCGAAGCAAGTTCAGTCAAAATCGCCCCAGTGCCGTCGGTGGATTGATCGTCCACCACGATGATCTCGCCAACCTCCGCTTGCGTCGCGACGGATTCCACCGCGCGCGCGATGGACGCTTCCTCGTTTCGAGCCGGAATGATGGCGGAAACCATAAGATTGTGCGAATCAGGCAAAGCCCTTGGAGGGCGCCGTCGGAGCAGCCCAGTTCAAAATGCTCGCTTTCGATTCGCCGATACTCGTATTATAGGTCGCTTGGACAAAGGACTGAAACGGAAACTAAACACAGGCGTCGTTCTCGCCTTCATTGCGGGACTGCTCTTCCTGTTTGCGCGTCCCGACTATCGCCAGGGCGAGCCTAGCTTGCGTGGACGCCCCGCCAAAGACTTCGCCTTCACGCTGGACGGCAAGCCCGCACATCTCTCTGACCTTCACGGCAAAGTAGTCTTGTTGAATTTTTGGGCCACCTGGTGCCCTCCCTGCGTTGATGAAACCCAGTCCCTGAATCAGTTGCAGCATCGCATCGCACCGCTTGGCGGCACTGTCCTCGGCGTCAGCGTGGATGAAGACCCCCAGGCCTATAACGACTTCCTGAAAACTTATGGAATCAGCTTTCCCACCTACCGCGACCCCGGTAAAGAAATTCCCCTTTCCTACGGCACCACTATGTACCCGGACACCTACATCATCACCCGCAGCGGCCGCCTCGACCGCAAAATCGTCGGCGCCCAGGATTGGACCGGCCCCGACATGACCGCCTACATTAATTCCCTTCTGAACGAAAAGTAGATAAGCTGCGACGTAAATCGAGCCATGGAATCTAATTTATTTACATGCGCGATGACGTGAACGAGCCCACAAGAACGGTCGAACGAGATCCCGTCTGCGGAATGACGGTTGACCCTGAACGGGCCGCGGCGCAATCCGAACACAACGGCAAGACCTTTCATTTCTGCTGCCAGAGCTGCGCCACAAAATTCGCCGCGGAACCAGAAAAATACATAGGCGCATCAGCTGCTTCCGCCCATAGAAATGATTTCATCGTTCCGTTGGCTGGAATTGATTCCTCAAAAGCGGTTTCGACCAGGCAAGAGCCGAGATCAAAACAAAAAATTGCGCCAGAGTACGTCTGCCCCATGGATCCGGAAGTGCGCCAGGATCATCCAGGCGCGTGCCCGAAATGCGGTATGGCGCTCGAGCCTGCCGTACCCGTTCAACCAGCATCTCGCGTCGAGTACACCTGTCCGATGCATCCGGAAATCGTTCGAGCGGTTCCCGGCTCCTGCCCGATTTGCGGCATGGCGCTCGAACCTCGTGACGCAGTCATGGACCAGGAGGAAAACGTCGAACTCGTTTCGATGACAAGGCGCTTCTGGACCAGCGTTGCGCTCACCGTCCCGATTCTCGCACTCGCGATGTCGGACCTTATCCCCGGCCAACCCCTGCAAAACATTTTGTCGCCGCGCGCGATTGGATGGATTGAGTTCCTTCTGGCCACACCAGTCGTCCTCTGGGCCGGCTGGCCTTTTTTCGAACGCGGCTGGGCGTCTATCGTGAACCGCAGCCTCAATATGTTCACGCTGATCGCGCTAGGTACCGGCACCGCTTACTCCTACAGCGTGGTCGCTGTCCTATTCCCGGGGATTTTTCCAGAATCCTTCCGGGTGATGGGAGGAACCGTCCCGATTTACTTCGAAGCTGCATCCGCTATTACAACGTTGGTGCTGCTCGGCCAGGTTCTGGAATTGCGCGCGCGTAGCCAGACCTCCGCCGCGATACGCTCTCTCCTAAAACTTTCTCCCAAGACGGCCCGTCTCGTTCGTGCGGACGGAACCGAAATCGATGTCCCGGTCGAACACATCAACGCCGGCGACTCCCTGCGCGTGCGCCCCGGCGAGAAAGTTCCGGTGGACGGCGTCATCCTCGACGGCGAAAGTTCCGTGGACGAATCGCTGATGACCGGCGAACCAATTCCGGTCGAGAAATCAAGCGGCGCCAAAGTGATTGGCGGAACTGTGAATGGCACCGGAACTTTCGTAATGCGCGCCGAACGTGTTGGAAGCGAAACGCTTCTCTCGCAAATCGTGCGCATGGTCAGCGAAGCGCAGCGCAGCCGCGCTCCAGTGCAAAAACTCGCCGATCGCGTGTCCGGGTATTTTGTTCCGGCGGTCATTCTTGCCGCGATCCTCACCTTTATCGTCTGGGCGATGTATGGTCCCGAGCCCAGGATGGCTCATGCGATTCTAAATGCCGTCGCTGTGCTTATCATCGCGTGCCCCTGCGCTCTCGGACTCGCGACGCCAATGGCCATCATGGTTGGAACGGGCCGCGGAGCCCTCGCCGGCGTCCTGGTGAAAAATGCCGAGGCCCTCGAAATTCTTGAAAAGGTGGACACGCTGGTTGTGGACAAGACCGGCACGCTCACGGAAGGCAAGCCGCGCGTGACATCCGTGATTCCGGCTGCGGGCTCGGACGAAAAACAGGTTCTGCGGTTTGCCGCCACGCTCGAACACGGGAGCGAACATCCACTCGCGGGAGCGATTCTTGCAGGAGCCAAGGAGCGCGGCGTCGAGCTCGGGAATCTCACGAACTTTCAGTCTCGAACCGGAAAAGGCGTCACCGGACAAGTTGATGGTCGAAGCGCCGCGCTGGGAAATCGCGCGCTCTTCGCTGAAACAAAAATCTCCGCCGGCGCTTTGGAAGAAAAAGCTAAGTCGTTGGAAGCCGACGGCCAGACCGTAATGTTCATCGCCGTGGACGACGCCCCAATCGGAATCATCGGCGTAGCTGATCCCGTGAAATCGACGACGCTCGAGGCTCTCGCGAAACTCCACCACGATGGAATTCGTATCATCATGCTCACAGGTGACAGCCGCGCAACCGCCGATTCCGTCGCGCGCAAACTCGGGATCGATCAGGTTCACGCTGAAATTCTGCCGGGCCAAAAGAGCGAAATCGTGAAGCAGCTTCAGACTGAAGGACACGTTGTCGCCATGGCCGGTGACGGAGTCAACGACGCGCCTGCGCTTACTCAAGCCGACGTCGGCATCGCCATGGGTACCGGGACGGACGTCGCGATGGAGAGCGCCGGAATCACCCTGCTGCGCGGCGATCTCCGCGGGATTGCTCGCGCTCGAACGCTAAGCCGCGCAACCATGCGCAATATCCGCGAAAACCTTTTCTTTGCGTTCGCGTACAACTCGCTTGGGGTGCCTATCGCAGCCGGCGTGTTGTATCCGTTTTTCGGTTTGCTGCTGAGCCCTATTTTTGCGAGCGCCGCCATGACCTTCAGCTCCGTTTCGGTCATCACGAACGCTCTGCGCCTGCGCAAGGTCCAGCTATGACTCTAGCGCCCGCAAAGCACCAGCCTTACTTCAAGGACTCGATCGAACGTGTGGCGGCCGTGAATCGTTCGCTCCCTTCACAGTCGCTCCTGCTATAATTTACGCATGACATTGATGACCGCCACATATGAGTTGCAGGAACGCCTCAAGCCAGAACATTTCCGCGCCTTGGGCGAGTTCTCCAACACCTACGGCCTCCAGAAATTTCGCTACGACGAAAAACTGAATCTTCTCCACTTCGATTATGACGCCTCGCGCCTCACCGACAACGTGGTCGAAAGCGTTCTTCGGCAGGCAAGGATCCCCGTCCTGCGCCGACTAGAGCCGACTCGCCAGTAAGAAAACCTGCTCAGTTTTGGTTTATTGGAAAGAAAATTCAGGAAGAAAGAAGGGGCCCTCGCTTGGGATCGAGAGCCCCAAAGGTCGCGTTCCTTAGGACCTGCAGTAGGCGACTGCAAGCCCATGGGGTCATCCATCCTAGCTTCCCTCTCAGAGGCAGGTGGGAACGACCCGTTCCTCCCGATAAGTGGGCCCCTTCCTCCCCACGAACCAGTCGGTGCGGATCGTGTAGGAACGCGACCCACGCATGGCCATATGCAAGTGTGAGGCCCAAACCGCGGAGCGGCCGTGACGTGCCGAGTGCCCATTTTCAATGACTTAACCCATTCTCTGGAAAAGAGCGACCGCCACCAGCCCCGATCCAGAACCAGTTCGGAACCACTGTCCCGAATCGGTGTGGAGTGCTGTTTCGGCTACTCAAATCCGCTTTACTTTGCGATGGGTCTTAGCTACTCGTTGTCCGCCGCGCACGCATGCTGCATAATGGAACAAGGCGTTCGGGGTTTGAATGAATAGATATTTTATTTTTATTCTGGCCGTAGCTGCTGGGCTTGCGGGAATCGCGATTGGGATTGCCGCGGGACGGTCAAATCTTGCGACGGCGCGTCACCGAATTCCCGATGCACGCGCACACCTCGAACCGGCGCGCGTCGTTACTACCGTTAGAAATGCTCCCACCGCGCAATCGGATCGCATGAGTGTCATTCGATTCGCGAGCAACCCGCAGCCAGCTCCCGCTTTTCTTGTACGCGACATCACCGGCGGCGTCGTTTCGACAGCGGATTGGCATGGCAAAGTTGTACTGCTGAATTTCTGGGCCACCTGGTGCCCTCCCTGTCGTGAGGAAATTCCTGAGCTCATCGATCTGGAGACTCGTTATAAGGATCGTTTGCAGGTGATCGGAATTTCCATGGATGATCCCGACGAAGTCGGCCAGGTAAAGAGATTTTCCGAAAAGGAAGGCGTTAATTACCCGATCGTTATGGCCAGCCGGGAGATTCTGGCGGAATATGGCGGAGTTCCCGCGCTTCCAACTTCTTTCGTGGTGAACACCGACGGAAAAATCGTTCAGAAACATGTGGGGTTGTATCCCACCTTTGTTTATGAGACCGAATTGCGTTCGTTGCTCGGACTGCCGGTGGAAGCGACGGTCGAGACATTTGAAGATACGGGACAAATTTTTCTAAAGAACGCAGCGCTCGCAACCGAGCTTCCGGACGTAGATTTTACGGGGTTGTCACCGGAACTAAGAAAGGCCGCGCTGAAACGGTTAAATTCAGAAAGCTGCAGTTGTGGATGCAGGCTTACGCTCGCGCAGTGCCGTATAAACGACACATCGTGCCCTGTCAGCAAGAAACTGGCCGCAAAGGTTGTGAGTGAAATCACCGCGGGTTCTTCGGCCTCTCCGGACGCGCCTCCCGCGCCATCCCCGGCTCCCGCGCCCGTTCCGAATCAGCAGTAATTCTCCCAGGCCACTCTTTGTCCCGGTACGCGCGGCTATCCAGCTAGCTTCTGCGTGAGGCTATTCGCTGCCGCGGAGCGCATCAGGGACTTTCGCTGCGGCTCAGCGGGAAGGAGCGGGATACATTTCGGTTCGGGATTCCGGTGAAGCCGCGCGAACAGACGAGCGCGAAGATGGACCATGGCGCTCGAATGAATCTGCGAGACGCGCGATTCGCCAATCCCCATCGCCACACCGACTTCTTTCATCGTCAGCTCTGCGAAGTGGTAAAGCGCGAGGACCTCGCGTTCACGAATTGGCAATTGATCCACGGCGCCTGTCAGCAGGCCCTGCATCTCTAAGCGCAAAGTTTGATGATAGGGATCCTCTTCGTCCCTGCCCGCACGGCCATGAAGCGCTACCTCGCTGTTTCCCGCCAAGTCCGAATCGAGCTGCAAACTCCCGACATCGAGGCCACGCAAATCAAAAAGAAGGCGCTGAAGCTGACTGAGATTGATCTCGAGCGCTGCCGCAATCTCGGTCTCGCTGGGATCGCGGCCAAGCCGTCCCTTGCAATCGAGGACGGCTTGTTCCATGCGGCGAGCCTGGCTTCGAAGCGTCCGCGGGCTCCAGTCCACTTGACGGAGGCTATCGAGAATGGCGCCGCGAATTCGGAATTCGGCGTAGTACTTAAGCTGAACATTCTTCGCTGGATTGTATTTCTTAATGGCGTCCAATAATCCCAACACGCCGGCGTGAACAAGATCCTCCAGCAGGACTTGCGGCGGCAGACGGTTATGAATGCGGCGCGCGATAAAATGTACCTGAGGCAAATGCCGCAGCAAGAGCTGCTCGCGCTGCGGTTCATCCAGTGGTGAATTTGGACGGGCCCCTGGTTCAATCCGCACGTCAATGCCGCCCACGGTCACGTCGCCGGCAGCCGCTGTTGCGAGCGCGGCGGTTTCTCGTGGGTTCATGAAGCCGCCCCGACTAATAAACTTTCGGTATAGCGTTTGCTTGGGTGCGCGCCGGAATGCAACTTGTACCCGACGCCCCGGACCGTGTGGATCAGCTTGCAATCTTCCTTGGTGTCGATTTTCTTGCGCAAATAATTGATGTAAACATCGACGACGTTGGTTACCGTGCCGGCGGAAAGGTTCCAGACGTGCTCGATGATCTCCGCTCGCGACGCGCGTTGTCCGTCTCGCTGCATCAAATATTCGAGTAAAGAGAATTCCCGAGGCGTCAGCACAATTCCCCTGCCGCCGCGGTTTGCAGTGCGTTTCACGCGATTCAATTCCAAATCTTCCACACGTAAAACGACTTCCGGGAGACGACTACCGCGACGCATAATTGCGCGCACTCGCGCAGCCAATTCGGGAAAGGCAAAAGGTTTCTGCAGCAGATCGTCCGCTCCGGTATCAAGGACTTGGACGCAGTCCGCCACCGGTACACAACTTGTTAGAACCAGGGTGGGCAAGTACCGATATTTCTCGCGCACGAACTCCAAGATTGCGATGCCCTCGGTGGGAGGAAGATCGAGATCGATAATCGCCGTGTGATACTCGCGATCCTGCAGCATGGGAATTGCTTGATGCGCGCTACCGGCAACATCGACCGCGTAGTTTTCGGCCTCGAAACCCCGCTGCAGCACGCCAACAAGCGCGGATTCGTTTTCAGCGATGAGAATGTTCATGAGTACTCCTACGGAAGGGGAAATCACGAAAAATACGGAGAGGAGATTGAATGTATTGAAACGCGGAAAGAGTGTCAAAGAAAATCGTAATCAAAAGCTAAGAATTTCCGGAAGCCGATGCGAATCTGTGCCGATGTGAAACTAATGCCGGATGTTTCCCGGAATGGCAGCGGCGATTTTCGTATCGCGTGGTGAAAAAAGTTTGCGTTGAACTACGGATGCGTCATCTTTTCGGGGCGAACGAGATCGTCGAACTCCTGCGCAGTCAGATACCCGAGTTTTAGCGCAGCTTCGCGAAGGCTGAGATGCTCATGATGCGCTTTGTGTGCGATTTCGGCGGCTTTGTCATACCCCACCTTGGGGCTCAGAGCGGTGACGAGCATCAGTGAATTCTGAACGTTCTGCGCAATTCGTTGCTGATCCAATTCCATCCCAACGATGCAGTGACGCGTGAAGGATCGGCAAGCGTCGGAAAGCAGACGCACCGAGTTCAGGAAATTGTGAATGATCACAGGCTTAAAAACGTTGAGCTGAAAATTTCCCTGCGAGCCGGCAAAGCCAATCGCGGCGTCGTTCCCGAAAACTTGCACGGCTACCATGGTGACGGCTTCCGACTGCGTGGGATTGACTTTCCCCGGCATGATGGAAGACCCGGGCTCATTTTCCGGCAACACCAGCTCTCCGAAACCGGCGCGCGGCCCGGAAGCCAGCCAGCGAATGTCGTTCGCGATTTTCATCAACGAATCCGCCAGAGTTTTCAGAGCACCGCTGGCAAAAACAAGTTCGTCATGCGCGGATAGAGCGGCAAACTTGTTAGGATGAGACCGGAAAGGCAAGCCCGTCAGTTCCGCGATTTTCTTCGCGGCGCGTTCCGCGAATTCAGGATGAGCATTCAGACCGGTGCCTACGGCAGTGCCGCCGATCGCGAGATCGTACAGGCCGGGAAGGACTTCCTGGAGCCTGTCAACATCGCGATCCAGCAAGCTAACCCAACCTGACATTTCCTGCCCAACGGTGAGAGGCGTGGCATCCATCAGATGTGTGCGTCCGATTTTCACCACACTCGCAAAGGAGCGCGCCTTTGCCTCGATGGCATCCCGCAGTTCGCTGACCGCCGCGATCAAGACTTCAGACACGCAGGTAGCGGCGGCAATGTGCATCGCGGTAGGAAACGTATCGTTCGACGATTGCGACATATTCACGTCATCGTTGGGGTGAATGGGCTTTTTGCTTCCCATCACGCCACCCGCTATTTCGATGGCGCGATTCGAGATCACTTCATTGGCATTCATGTTCGTTTGGGTGCCGCTGCCGGTCTGCCACACGTGAAGAGGAAAATGCTCGTCGAGTTTGCCGGCAATCACTTCATCCGCGGCTTGCACGATCAGCCGAGCCTTATCTGCGGAAAGCTTTCCGAAGTCCCGGTTTACGAGCGCGGCAGCCTTTTTAAGGACTCCAAACGCGCGAATGAGTTCGGGGGGCATGGTTTCGCGCCCAATGTCGAAATGGATCAAAGAGCGAGCGGTCTGCGCGCCATAATACCGGTCCACGGGGACTTCAATTTTCCCCATGCTGTCAGATTCGGTCCGCGTCTGCGCCTTGGGCGCAGGCGACGCTTTAGCATCCAAGGTCAGTTCCTCCCCACAGCACCGCCAAAAGATAGCAGGTACAAGTAAAGGATACTGCGGAAAGTGCCATCCGCGCAGCCCAGTTTCTTAAACCCAATCACAGATCGGAGCCACTGCGATTGGAGTGTGATGCAGCAGGTTGCACCTGTCTTGAAACTCAGCGAAAGGACGCTCGGGCAGCTGTCCGGCGGCTGTTCTACCGTACAGGAGAGATTTGGGAAACGTACGCGATAGGATTGTCGGGGCAATTCTTAAATCAGTCTAAAATTAATGGAAAGCGAAGGAAGCGGCGAACGCGGTCCTTCGCGACTTTTGCTCGGGGGCAATAGGTTCTCCAATGGCTTCTATCTTCAAACGGCTTTTCTCGTCTGGCGGGGCGCAAGCGGCGACGGCGCAAATGGAAGAGCCGGCCGAGGTGTCCGCGACCGAGAAGCTTCTGGCGGAAGAAGGCCTGGGAGCGAGCCCTGGCGAGCAACCACCTTCCGAGGAAGAACTGAAGGAATTCCTGATCAGGAATTTTCTGGAAGATTCGGCTGCCGGGATAGAACCGCCTCAAGCCGCGTCAATACACGCAGCGAACACCGCAGCAGAACACACAGACAGTTCGCGGGAACCCAACGCTTTCGTTGCGCGGAATTCAGCAGTGGCTGGCGAAGATGCCCCACGCAATGTGGAAGTCGAAGTTACATCAAAATCTTTGGCGGACATTTATGGCATGCCCTCCGGCGCGGTCCTGGCCGAATCGGCGAGCGAAATCCAAGATGATTTCCTGGTCCAGGACGCGTCTCACGTCGCCGCGCCTATTTTGAATCAAGCTGTCGCGAAAGGTCTGCCGCCAACTCTGACGGAGATTCCGGAAGTGCTTCCTCCAACGCTGACCGATGCCCTGGCAGAATCTACTCGAGAAGATTTCAACGATGATTCCGTCGTTATCCCTTCGCTACATCCCGCCGAAGGTTCGGCGGAATCCGCGAGAATTGATTCCGGTGAATGGGCGCTGGAAGAAGCGCTCGCAAACCACAAGCAATGGCTCGATTCGCGAGGCGCGGCGGGAAGGAAGGCCGCCCTTCGCGAAGGCAAGCTGGAAGGCATGGAGCTGATCAGCGCCAATCTGCGATACGCTGATTTGCAAGATGCGAATTTGCGCGCCGCCGATTTGCTGCTAGCGGACTTGCGCGATGCTTGCCTGGTGCGCGCGAATTTACAGGACTCGTGCCTCGTGGGGGCCAATCTGGAGGGCGCGAATCTGGAGGGCGCCTCGCTGGAAAGCGCGATGGGCCTTGTGCCGCGGCAATTGGCTGGAACGAATTTGCGTGATGCGTCTTTGCCGGCGCAAATGATGCAGTTTGATGCGCTGGCGGAATTTTCGCGAGCCTCACAAGCGTCGGCGCGCATGTTCAAGGTGGTACTCTCGGCGAGCTTTCTTTCCTGGCTGATGATTTGGAAAACGAAGGATGTGCAGCTCGTAACCGATTCGGCGATTATCCCGTTTCTGCATTCCTCGGCCGCCGCTGCTGCGCTCCCCACAGCGGAAATTTATCTGATTGCGCCGGTGCTGCTGCTCTGCGTTTACCTGCTGTTTCAATATCATCTGCAGAGTTTGTGGGATGCGGTGCTCGAATTGCCTGCGGTATTCCCCGATGGCGGCGTTCTCGGCGAAAAACAGCCGCGAATCATTACCGGACTTCTGCGCCTGCATTTCCACTGGATGAATCAGGACCCTCCGTCCACGCGTGTAATCGAGAAAAGCATCTCAGCGGTGCTGGCGTATTGGACTGTTCCGTCCGTGCTGATCCTGTTCTGGGCCCGCTATCTGACGCTGCAAGAAATTCACGGCACGATACTGCACGAACTCCTGGTTATGGCGGCGGTAGGTATAGCCCTCTACACAACAACCCAAATCGGGCGCCCTGAGCAGCGGTGGGTCGTATCGGGAACACACAAAAAAGGCATCGTCGAAAAGCTCCGATATGCGAAACCTGCAACGCCGGTAATTATTCTCTTTGTCCTTCTATCGTTTCTTTCGATAGGAACTATCGCCGGAGTTCCTCACGGCATCGATCGCGCGCCACAATTTTCGGCTACCAACATTCGCCGCTGGGCTCCCAATGTCCTTTGGTCGCTGGGATACGAGCCATACCCGGATTTAACCGAAGCTGCAGTTTCCGCGAAACCGTCCGGTTGGCGCGGCGATGGCACCGAAAGTAGCGAGGAACTTGCGGCCGTGAGAGGCGCGCGCCTGAACGAATCTCATTTCCGCTATGCGCAAGCCTACGGAATATTTCTGGTGAATGCTCATCTTTGGCGCTCGGATTTTTACGGAGCGTTTTTGTCCGAAGCGGACCTGCGGGGAGCCGATCTCGGGCAGGCAGATCTACGATTGGCTGTCCTGGACCGCGCGCAGATGAATCACACGAACTTCGATCGCGCGCAGCTTGACGGCGCGAATCTTTCGCGAGCGGATCTGCGCAGCGCGAATCTCTCATACTCCTCGCTGACCGGCGCAAATCTAGTTGACGTGCGCCTGGACGGCGCAAGCCTTTATGGCGCGAATCTGTCCTCCGCAAGCCTGGTTCGGGCGAACATGCAGAAGGCCGACCTGCGTGACGCGAAACTGGATGGCGCTGACCTGGAACACGCGGACATGCAGCAAGCTTATTTATGGTCTGCGAAATTACCGAACGCGCGCATGGTTAACGCGCAGCTCGCCACAGCAATCTTTATCGATGCGGACTTGCACGGCGCGGATCTTCGCGGCGCTCAGTTCAACGGAACCGTGCTGAACGGAGCCAATCTTCAGGATGCAAACCTGGACGGCGCTGATTTACGCGGCGCACTGCAACTGGGAGCCTCGCAGATTTGCTCGGCGAAGTCCCGCCAAAATACACTGCTTGACGACGCGCTGCAGAAGTTGGTGGACGCGCAATGTGGCGGCCGTACTGCACCCAAAGACAACGCTAGTGCTTCGGCGCCGGCTCTTCCTTAGGTTTTTCCGCGGGCTTTTCGAAACGCCTGTCGGCGACTGCAACATTGGCCTGAATCTGATCCCACTTGTAAATCGTCACGCCATCCGAGCGTACCACTCGAATCAAAAACGGAACTTTGACTCCGCTGACCTCGCGATACTCTTCGTAGTCGGTATCTTGTGGAATCGCGCCGAGCGGGCTCTCGATTTCGGTTGAAATACGCAGCAGCAACCCGGATTGAGCGTCGAAGTAATACTGATCTGCCGACCCGCCGCCGCGCGAGGCGCTGATGCGATAGGCGTCGTGCCCATCAATTTTTGAGACGTCCTTCACTTCAAGCTTGCTGTAGTTCTTCTTGAGATTCAAACCCGGATTGAAGGCAGCGGAATCTCTTGCACGCACTAAATCGTCGCCGGACAATTCTTCCGCTTCCCCGCCGTGCTGTTGCCAAGCGATCGTTCCGTTGTAACCCTGCGAAAAATCGCCTCGCTGCCCGTGAACAATTGTTAGAACCTTGTTTGGAGCCGTGCGATAAATCTCAATCTTCGAATGCGCGTTCCGCGACGGCGTATCGAGGGCGCCGCTATCCACGCGAGTCTCAATTTTCTGAATCGCCGCTTCCCCTCCCAACGCCTGCTTATACTTTTCGATTATTTCGTCAGCGGATGGAAGCGGGATCGCCGGTGTTGATGCTGCAGTCGGCGGACTTGCTGGCTTGGATGCGTCAGCTGCGGGAGGCATCGCAGCATTGGCGTCAGAGGCGCTTGCCGTTGCGGCCGCATCCGCCAGCACCGGCATGCTGACCGCCTTCGCAGCACCCCGGTGACACGTGTAGCAACTCACCGCCCGGTGTCCGCCGAAATACCCATTGTCGATCGCGAACATCATTTTCATCATTTCTCTAGCGCGTTTTTTCGCCGGCTTCTCGTCACTTTCGAAATGGTCCTGGACGTGGCAGTAATCGCAGCGAACACCAAGAGCGAAGGTGATGTATCGCATGGCCGGGAGAAGTTGATCTGCCGGAATATCGCTGAGCACCTCGATATTTTGATATGCCTTGCCGGCGGTTTTTACTCCTGGCGGCGCTGCCTGCGGCAGTGAAGGAGACTGCTGTTTAGCATCAGCTTGCTGTGACGACCCGCTTCGCGCGACCAAGCGCGCGGGAATCCATACCAGAGCAGCCAGAGCCAGTCCAATCGAAATCACCTTTCCGGAAACTTTGCGCGGCGCGCGTTCGGTTTTCATGATCTTGCGGTTCATCCTTTCCGTGTTTGACGAGAGAATCATACAGGCTGAGCTTCATGGGATGCAGAACTTATTTGGGACAATGCCGCTGATGATGAGGGCCGCTCGAGCAGACGTTCGCACAAGAAAGCGCTCGAGAAACCAATCGAGCGACGGAATTCCGCCGGGAATCGGTTAGAATGGCCACCTGAATTATTCGATGGAAAATGCTCCTGTGAATTCAATGTCGCGCGCGGCTTCCCCCTCCACATTTTTATCGAAAGCCTTCACATTCGGGATCATCGTTGTTACCTGGGCGCTCATATATTTACCGGCGCTTTCTACGCCAGGACTGCTCGATGACGCTGATTCGATCCACGCGGAAGCCGCCCGTGAAATGCTGCTGAATCACAACTGGGTCACGCTGTATGTGAATGGCATTCGCTATCTGGAAAAGGCTCCGCTCATGTATTGGGGGGTCGCCCTCAGTTACAAGCTGTTTGGCGTGGGCGAGTGGCAGACGCGTTTGCCACTCGCGCTGAGCGTTTTGGGGCTCGGGCTCTGCGCGCTGATATTTGGCCGGCGCTTTCTGACCCGGGAGGCGGGATTTTACGCTGCTTTGATTTTGATCACTGCGCCGGGGATTTTCGTCTACACGCGATTTTTAATCCCGGATGCGATCGTGGCGATGTGGCTGACGCTGGGCCTTTATTTTTTCCTGATTGCTTACGAACAGGAAAATCCGTCGCGATGGGTTTGCTGGGGATTCGCAATCACGGTGGCGCTGAACGTTCTAACCAAGAGTCTGATCGGGCTAGCGTTCCCGGGTATGATTATTTTCGTATTCCTGCTGCTCACTGGAAACTTTAAGAAGCTTTTCAAAATGCATCCGTGGTCCAGCACGCTGGTATTTTTTATTGTGGCGGCACCATGGCACATTCTGGCTGCCATCCGCAGCCCGGCGCAACCAAGCGGGCCGGAGAAGGGTTTTCTGTGGTTCTATTTTGTGAACGAGCAGGTGCTGCGTTATCTGAATAGACGGGTTCCGAGGGACTACGACAAAGTTCCTCTGCTGATTTTCTGGGCCTTGCTTCTGGCCTGGCTGATTCCGTGGTTCGTGTTTTTGTTCCCGGCGCTGAAGGAGATTCCAAGGCGCGTGCGCGAATGGCGTGAAAGTTTGGATATGCGTGTTCGAGCAAATTTGCTCTTTGGGGTCTGGGCCGGCGTGATCATGGTGTTTTTCAGCTTTTCCACGCGCCAGGAATATTATTCGCTGCCGGTGCTTCCCGCTTTGGCGTTGCTCACAGGCGGCTGGATGCAGCGAGAACGAGAATCGGCGGGCCCAAGTCCTGAGCGGAAGGCTGGGAAAACCGCATCGCTTGTGCTGCTGATCATTGGTCTCCTGGGTTTTGCCGCTGCAATGGGCGTCCTCGCGATGACTCACCCGTTCCCTGCAGGCACGGACATCGGTGATGTTCTGGTGCCGCATCCGGGGCAATATGCTCTCTCTCTCGGACACATGGAAGATTTGACTATTGAAGCCTTCGGATTGTTTCGCACGCCGCTTTGGCTGGTTGGATTCGCGCTCCTGATCGGTACCGGACTGAACTGGATTTTTCGCAGCCGTGGCGCGCCGCTGAAAGGCAACCTCGCTCTTACCGGGATGATGATCGTGGTTTTGTTCTGCGTACATCAAGGATTCGTGATCTTCTCGCCGGAAGTTACATCCAAGAATATTGCGCTGAAGATCCAGAGGGAATACAAACCGGGCGATACCATCGTAATCAACGGAAAGTATGAATTCGGTTCCACTTTGAACTATTACACCGGAATCGAGCTGCACGTGCTCAACGGCCGCGACGGAAATTTATGGTACGGCTCGTATTTCCCGGGCGCTCCGAGTATTTTTGAGGACAATCAATCGTTCACCAACCTGTGGCACGGCGAGGGGCGAGTTTTTCTCTTCACCGAAGATTATTTGAAGGACGCAGCCTTGCAGGACATCGACCCTAAAACCGTCTATGTATTTGCGCGCCAGGGTGGCAAGGTCGTGCTCACGAATCGCCCTGTGTGACCTACAATTAGTCCGCAATCTGGAGGGTTTCCGATGCATCCTTGGCATGACCTGAGTCCGGGCGAAAACGTCCCGAAGGAATTCCACGCCGTCATTGAGATTCCGCTGGGATCGAGCGTGAAATACGAACTCGACAAAGGCAGCGGCATCATCAAAATGGATCGCGTGCTCTATTCGGCGGTCTACTACCCGGCAAATTATGGATTCATCCCGCAGTCGCTCGCGGAAGATCACGATCCTCTCGACGTTCTGGTGCTCTGCCAAGTGCCGGTAGTTCCTCTCACGATCATGGACGCGCGAACCATCGGGTTGATGTCCATGATTGATTCGGGAACGAAGGATCACAAAGTCATCGCTGTCGCTACCGCTGACCCCGAGTACAACAGCTACCACGAAGCGAGCGAGTTGCCCCCGCACAAGCTAGCCATGATCCGCCGGTTTTTTCAGGACTATAAAAACCTGGAAGGGAAGGTCGTGGAGGTAGATGAAATCCTGTCAGCTAAAATGGCTTATCCCGTGATCGAAGATGCTCTGGCTCGCTACGATAAAAAGAGGCGAGCGGGTCACCACAAAAAATAGCCACGCGGATCGATGTTCTTGAAGTGCGCAGCAACTTCCAATGGAGATACACTTAGTATAAGCATGATTGCGGAGGTGGTGCGATGCGATGGACTCGAGCACTATTGCTGATCGCCGGGAGTTTGCCGCTATGGTTTTTCCTCAGCGCCTCACAAATCGGCCATCAGGACTCTCGTGTGCTCCACGCAGAAGTGCTCCATCCAGCGCAGCTCGGTAAAGTGAACTTCCCTACTTCCTGCTCGCCCGCCGCGCAGTCCACGATCGAAAAAGCTGTAGCACTGCTTCATTCATTTCAATACATGCAATCCGAGCAGACATTTGCGGAAGCCGCGCAGCAAGACCCGCGTTGCGCAATGGCCGATTGGGGAAAAGCCATGGCGCTTTATCATCAGCTCTGGGATTTTCCGGATGCAAAGGATTTGCGCGAGGGTCGGGAGGATCTGGAGGAAGCCGGAAAGATCGGCGGCACAACCGAGCGAGAGGCCGAATACATTTCTGCAGCGGCTGTCTTTTTTCAGGATAAATCAGACCTTACTCACACGGCGCGGGCCGAAGCCTACTCAACGGCCATGGAAAAACTTCACCGGGATAACCCGAAGGACACCGATGCAGCGGCATTTTATGCGTTGTCGCTCGTTGCGTTAGCGGATTATGGAGAACAGGGTCTTACCAACCGCAAGAATGCTCTCGCAGTTCTCGATCCGCTACTTGTCAGCGAGCCGGAACATCCCGGCGTAGCCCACTACATCATTCATGCCAGCGATACTCCCGAGCTTGCTCCCGAAGGCTTGGTAGCCGCACGCATGTACGCGAAAATTGCTCCCGATTCCTCGCACGCGATTCACATGCCCTCGCATATTTTCACACGACTGGGCCTGTGGCAGGAATCGATCGACTCGAACATTGCCGCCGTGGCTTCGGCGGCGAAAGCCACGGAAATGCACATGGCCGACGCGCACTATCAAACTCACGCCATGGATTTCCTGGACTATGCATATCTTCAGAGCGGGCAGGAAGCGAAGGCACACGCTGTGGTGAATGACTTGAAGGCGGTTCCGGGCGCAAACCGCATGACGATAGGAGATATGCAAGCCACCTTGGAAGCGCGTAATGCAATCGAACTGCACCACTGGAAAGAAGCCGCGTCGCTCGATGTCCCCAACATTCCTTTGCGCGACCAGGGTATGACCTACTGGGCGAAGGCCATCGGCGCTGCTCGCAGCCGTGATGTGGACGGCGCCAAGCAAGACACACAAAAACTAATCGAAGCAAATGACGCGCTGGATTTGCACGACAAGGGGATGGGAAACAAAGTGTATCCAGGCGAAGGTGTTCAACAACGCGAAGCGGAGGCTTGGCTGGCTTACGCAGAAGGCAAATTAGGCGAAGCTGTGAAAATCATGCGCCTTGCCGCCGAGCGGGAAGAGTCCGAGCACGTGGAGTCTCTCGCCATCCCAGCTCGCGAGATGCTCGGGGACTTGCTCTTGGATCTAAAGCAGCCTTCGGAAGCGCTGGCTGCCTACCAAGCCGCGCTTAAAATCTCGCCGAACAGATTTGATGCACTTTATGGCGCCGCGCGGGCCGCTGAATCCGCCGGAAACCCGCAAGAAGCGCGCGACTATTACGCGCAACTGGCGAAAATTGCCGCTCCCGGCGCGGATCGTCCAGAGCTTCAAGAAGTTAAAGTAAATCTCGCGGAAAAGTAGGAACGACACTTTCGAACAGAATACGAAACCTTCCCCCTGACCTGGTTCTGTACTGTTGTCCAGTTGTGGCCTCGCGTTCTGACCGCGCATACTTATTCTGCAGATTCTGCGTTTTTGGGCTTACGCAGGCTCAACATACGTTCTCGTTCCTTTCGCAAGTCCTTCGCACAAAGACGCAACAGCCATCAACGAGCCGCAAAATGAAACCAATCGCCCAGTTCATGAACTGCGAGAAACAGACCGCTTATCGCGATGCCGCGCGAACGATAAATGAACCGCGCTGCACAAGAGGCCCTGGGAAAACGATGCGATGTACCTCTATACCGATTCTCGTTCTTCTCGCCATGGTTAGCGCATTCCCAACTCATGCAGCGGAAACCAGCCCGATAAAGTGCGGAGCGAACGAAGATCGCGTTTGGGTGTACGACTCGCTAAATAGTTTCGACGTAGCTCTGAAACTGAAATGCGGGGAGCTGGTGGAAATCATCAGCCGCGAGAAAGGCTATGTGAAGATTCGCACTTCCAGCGGCAAAGAGGGATACGTGCCGGAAAAAGCCCTTCCCAAGCCGCCGGACACGGAAGGAAATAATCAGAATTCGAGTGAAGCGCAAGTTAGCAGCCAACAGGAACCGCAATCAATTGTGGCCGCTGCACGCGCCAGAACTTCAGCCGGCACTCAACAAACGGCCCAACCTCAAGCGATTTCGACGCGCTCGCAGGCCAATGCGCCTGTCCAGCCCCCCGTACGTTCAGCGCCACAGCCAGCCGATGCAGCAAACGCAGATTCGCAAACTGCATCAGCCGGCCAGACCAAAATGCAATCTGCCTCAAATACCGCCGCCACGAGCACTAAACGCTCTGCAGTGAAAGCGGGTTCAAGCAAGGGCGTTTCCGTACCCAACACACCCGCTGTTGCCCCCGCGCCTGTAGCTGCGACCGCAAGCAACCTCGAACTCGCCGACAACCTGCCCAGCGCGCCCCCGGCATTGAGCGGAAGCATCCATGTTGCGGCGCCACCACGCGATCCGGACGAGGAAGAGGATCCCGTCGTGAAGCCGTCGGAAAATAACGAGGCTTGCAGAATATATTTCTCGGCATACGGCCTCTCGCCAAATCAGTACAAATGGATGACCAGGAACCGCGGCAAGGAATTCGGGGGGATTTGCCCCGCTCCGGCGCCAGCCATGGTGGATTTCGTCGTCATATTCACGCACGACGCGGATTTTTATAACGGCACAATGCCCACACTTATTCACACCGACAAGAATGGGTTTTCAGATTTCACCCCTCTGACCGCTGTTGACTCAGCCGTGGTTTCACCTTCCGATGCCGATAAGAATCGCCACGAGTATGTTTGGGTGTTTCATACGAAGAGAGGCACATTCGATCCGGCGAAATTTTCGCCGAAGCGCCGGCCGCTGTTTTCAAGTACAGAGTCAAATAAGCTCGGCACTGCAGCCGGAAGCCGGTCGGCCGAAGACGCTTTGCGCTTTATGCAGCAACACGGCATTGACCGCTGACGCAAGCAGGTAAAATTCACAAATCCCTCCACTTGGCCTACCGTTAGAAAAGAATCACATTGTTACTTTCATAGTTGAAACCCTGCACCACTTGGCCTAGAACTAGCATCTAGGTACTTATGAATACGACTGTAGTCAATCCAAGCATTACGCCGCGCGAAATTCTCACATCGTGGGGGCGCATCCTGACCGGCAGAGTCCCGTTGCTCTCAATCGAAATCACGCGTGAATGTCCGCTGAGCTGCCCCGGGTGTTACGCCTATGGCGATACGCATCTGGCAGGCGGCGTTACCCTGCGTGATCTGAATGACAAGCGCGGTGACGCGCTGGTCGAAGGTGTGCTCGGGCTCGTGCGCCAGCACAAGCCTATGCATGTCTCTCTGGTGGGCGGCGAACCGCTGGTTCGACATCGCGAGCTCAGCCGGATCCTGCCGGCTCTGAGTGAAATGAACGTATTCACGCTGGTTGTCACCAGCGCCGTAATCCCCATCCCCGAGGAGTGGATGAAAATTCCGCGTCTGCGTGTTGCGGTATCGGTAGACGGCCTGCCCGAAGATCACGATGTCCGGCGGAAGCCGGCCACCTACGAGCGCATCCTCAAGAATATCGAAGGACGAGAAGTAAATATTCATTGGGTGATCACGCGGCCGATGCTCGCGCGGCCCGGCTACCTGCAGGAATATGTTGCCTTCTGGAACGCCCGGCCGGAGGTCAACAGAATCTGGGTGAGCCTCTACACTCCGCAAATCGGCGAGCAGAGTGTTGAAATGCTGACTCGCGAGGACCGCGAAATTCTGGCGAGAGAGCTTCCGGCAATGACCTCGGAATATCCCAAGCTTCTAATGAATGAGGGGATCGCGGGGGCCTTCGTAAAGCCTCCGAAAAACCCGGATGAATGTCTCTTTTCCAAAATGTCCGCGAATTATTCCGCCGACCTGAAAAGCCGTGTGGAACCGTGCGTTTTTGGAGGCACGCCGGACTGCTCGCAATGTGGCTGCGCCATCAGCAGCGGACTGCACTGGATTCAGACGGTGAAAGTCGCGGGGCCGCTGAAGGTGAAGCATTTCGTTGGTAGCTCGGTCGGCGTCGGGCTGGCGGTAAATCGTCTCAGATCAGGTTCGCTACGTCCGGCTCGGTGGAAAGCCCGCAAGCCGAACAAAACTGCGACACCGGATTTCGTGCAAATACAACCTTAGCTGCAAACGTTTCTTTTAATTTTTTAATCTTACGTTTTCCCTTCGGGCAGATCACCCTTGCGCTTACCTGCGCTTCACTGCGATTAGCGCCTTGTAACCTCCAGATACTAAGAAGGTTGAACGATCCTAAGAGAGCTAAGGGTCATCCATGCGGGTTTTACAGGCCTTACGGTATGGCAGATATTCAGCTGAAGTAGGAACATCCACGAGTCGCAGCCGCAACCAACGAATTCTAACGGCTGATGGCGAGTGTGCACAAATGAACAGATTCTCTCGGTCCATTCGGGTACTAATAGCCCAGTCGCTCAATCGTTCTTAGATTTTAAATTTAAAGGAGTCAGAAAATTATGTCGAAACACTTTCTAACATGTTCGGCTTTAGTCCTGTTTTTGATTATGCCCGCAGTTTCATCCGCTTCCTCTGACAAGGAAGACGACGTAAATCGCGCGCAGAGGGCCGCTACAGTCTTTCAAGAGATCATGAACGCGCCAGACAATATTCCTCAGGATGTGTTGAATAAGGCGCAATGCATCGCGATCATCCCGGGGGACAAGAAGTTTGCGTTCATTTTCGGCGCTGACTACGGGCGCGGGCTCGCAGTTTGCCGCACGGAACACGGCTGGGGCGCGCCAATCTTCCTTGCAGTCGAAGGCGGCAGCTTCGGTTATCAAATCGGCGGCTCGTCAACCGATCTGATTCTGCTTTTCATGAACGACCACGCGCTACACAGCTTGCTGAGCGATAAATTCAAGCTGGGTGGCGACGCCACGGTCGCGGCTGGTCCCGTTGGGCGTCAGGCTTCTGCAACCACTGACCTAAAGTTAACTGCTGAGATTCTGTCCTATTCCCGCAGCAAAGGCGTTTTTGCGGGCGTGAGCTTGGACGGAACCGTCGTGCAGGCGGATAAGAGTGGAGACGAAGCAATGTACGGCGCAGACGTCTCGCGACACGATGTTCTGGACGGAACCGTTCAGACACCGGAGTCAGCACGTCAACTGGTGCACGAACTGGACAAGTATTCGAGGTAAGTAACGAGCCTAACAGCGCTGGCGAGGGGGCTTACAACAGCCTCCTCGCCTTCGCTCCTCAGAGCAGGTCGTAATGCCGGTAGAACCTCACCTTCTGAACAGCCTGGCATCTTTGTCCCCCTAGTCTTGAAGTAAGATACATTGTCTCGATGGCGCGCGAATCTCTAGTCGAATTCTTCCCCGAATACGCTCGCCAAGGCAGCGATACCGCATTCATCCATCACCGCGGATATCGCATTCAGCGATGGACCTACAGCCGCGTTGCCGCCGACGCACGGCGTTTTGCGCGAGAACTTGAAGCGCGCGGAATCGGGAAGGGCGATGCGGTTCTGCTTTGGGCGGAGAATTCCCCGGAATGGGCAGTTGTGTTTTGGGGCTGTTTGCTGCGCGGCGCAGTAGTTGTCCCGATCGACCGAATCTCCACCGCTGAATTCTCATCTCGTGTCGCTCAGCAGGTCAACGCCAAGCTGTTGGTTTACTCACACGAGATTCTCACGTTTGATCTGGCGATTCCGCGATTAACCATCGACGCTATTTCCGAAATCATCGCCGGTCATTCCGACACCCCCTATCCCTCCTCACAACTTTCGCGGCAGGACATTTTGGAGATTGTCTTCACCTCCGGCACAACCGCGGAACCTCGTGGAGTCGTGATCACGCACGGCAACGTTCTGGCGAATATCGAGCCGCTGGAGCGTGAAATTAAGAAATATCTCCGCTACGAAAGAATTTTTCACCCGCTGCGATTTCTAAACCTGCTGCCGCTCAGCCATATTTTTGGGCAGCTCCTCGCGCTGTTCATACCGCCAATGCTCGGCGCTACCACCATCTTTCTTGATTCTATGCGGCCATCGGAATTGTTAGAGACCGTCAAGCGTGAGCGCGTATCGGTGCTTATCGCCGTGCCCCGCGTAATCGAGTCGCTCGAACGTGAAATCGAGCAGCAGTTTGAAAGCGAAGGCCGAATCGAGGAATTCAGGAAGGAAATTGTTGCGTCGGAAAAAGAACACTTTTTGCTCCGCTGGTGGCGGTTTCGGCGAATCCATCGCCGGCTGGGCTGGAAGTTCTGGGCCTTCATTTCCGGCGGTGCGGCCCTGCCGGCGGCGGCGGAATCGTTCTGGAACCGCCTTGGGTACGCTGTGATTCAAGGTTACGGCCTCACGGAAACCACATCGCTTATCAGTTTGAATCACCCATTTCGATCGGACAAAGGTTCGATCGGCAAGCTCTTCCCCGGCTTGGAAATGAAAGTCGATCCCAACGGGGAAATTCTCGTTCGCGGCGAAAATATCGCGGCGGGCTATTGGAGCGGCCGGCAGCTTCAACCGGTGGTCGGCGAAGACGGATGGTTTCATACCGGCGATCTGGCGGAAGTGGATGAACAAGGCCGTCTCTTTTTCAAAGGGCGCCAGAAGAACGTGATTGTCACGCCCGCGGGAATGAATATTTATCCGCAAGATCTCGAGCGCGCATTGCGTGAACAGGCGGGGGTGAAGGAAAGCGTTGTGATCGGTCTGGAACGTGACGGCAATGCGGAGCCTTGCGCAGTCTTGCTGTTGGATAGCGACGCCGCGGATCCCGGGCTCATAGTCCAAAACGCAAACAAGTCGCTTGCCGAGTTTCAGCGCATGCACCGATGGGTGGTTTGGCCCGAACCTGATTTTCCCCGCACGCCGACTCAAAAGCCGCTCTTAACGCGCATTCGCGAAGTGACGGAAGCAAAACTTGGTATGCGCACCGAGGTTCAGAGTGCAAGCGCGCTGTCTGAACTTATCGCGCGCATCACCGGCCGGCCGCAAAGCGCCTTCTCCTCCAACGCTACGCTCGAAGGCGAATTGAACCTGAGTTCGCTCGATAAAGTGGAACTGATGAGCGCGCTCGAAGAGCGGTATCAGGTTGATCTGAGTGAAACGACATTCAGCGAAGCAAAAACAGTGGCGCAACTCGAACAACTTCTCCGAAGCCCCAGTGCCGCACACGCCGAACACGTTTACCCGCGGTGGGGCCAAAACTGGCTCGTCACCTGGATGCGTCTCGCAATCTATTACTTGGTTGTATGGCCGGCGACCTACATCTTGGCGGCTCCGCGAGTGAAAGGCCGGGAGCACCTTCGCGGACTTCGCGGTCCCGTTCTCGTGGTGTCCAATCACGTGACCTACATTGACATCGGATGGATTCTTGCAGCGCTGCCCGCGAGGTTTCGCCATCGTCTTGCAACGGCGATGGATGGGGAGCGCCTTTCCAAAATGCGCCGCCCGCCAAAAGAAATGAATTTCCTTCAGCGCATCGTCAAACGCTTGAACTATCTTCTTGTCGTCGGTCTTTTCAACGTGTTTCCGCTGCCAAGAGAATCGGGGTTCCGCCGGAGTTTCTCTTTCGCGGGCGATCTCGCCGATAGGGATTGGAGTATCCTGATATTCCCGGAAGGAATCACTACACCAGACGGACAATTGCTGCCCTTCCAAGCCGGCATCGGCTTGCTCGCAGCGCAATTAAGCCTGCCTGTAGTGCCGATTCGCCTCGCTGGCCTGTTTGACTTGAGGCAGGCCGAACGGCGTGCCGCTCGCCCTGGGCATATTCGCGTGACCATCGGCGCGCCCGTGCGCTTCACACCAGACCAAGACCCGAACGAAATCGCCGGCGAGCTTCGGCGCCGAGTGGCTGAATTGTGACGGAAGAAAGAGCAGACGAATTACGCCGTAAGCCGGGGGAGATCGCGACGATAAAATTTCCGCTAAGCGCAGTTGAAGTACTAACCGCCGTGTCGTAATCTAAGGGCACTGAATCTGCATTTCGGCGCGCCCGTAGCTCAGCTGGATAGAGCGTTTGGCTACGAACCAAAAGGTCGGGAGTTCGAATCCCCCCGGGCGCACCACTCTCTTCGATAGAAATCATCGACAAGCGATCCGAAAGCTGCCACACGGTGGGATGACAACCAGCACAGTCTCGTCCTCGCGCCGACAGTTCGGCTAGTGTTCACACTCCCATAACACTGCATTAACAAACACTCGGTAGTTTCGGTCCGCCAAGCTGGATCCCGAACTCACGAGGTGAATGATGGCGACCGGAACCACCGCTCTAGACGCAAAGATTGGCTCAGGACCAGGCCGCATCGGCATGCTCGTGTTTGGAGTCGCTCTCGTCGTCGGCTTGATTTACGCCGGTGGACATCTGCTCTCGGACCTTTCGCAGATGCATTCGGCCTCGGTCGGCCCTTACGTCTTGCTTGGCGTCGCGCTTCTGATCGCTCTGGGATTTGAGTTCGTGAACGGCTTCCACGACACGGCCAACGCTGTGGCCACTGTTATCTACACACACTCCTTGGAGCCGCACGTAGCCGTGGTTTGGTCCGGCATGTGGAACTTTATCGGCGTAGTTCTCTCCAGTGGAGCCGTCGCCTTCGGCATCGTTTCACTTCTGCCCGTGGAACTGATTTTGCAGGTCGGAAGCAAAGCGGGATTTGCGATGGTCTTCGCTTTGTTGGTCGCAGCAATCATCTGGAATCTTGGTACCTGGTATTTCGGCCTGCCATCTTCAAGCTCGCACACTTTAATTGGTTCCATCATCGGTGTAGGCATCGCAAATCAACTGATGTCCGTCAAGTCCGGAACTAGCGGCGTGGATTGGGGCCAGGCAGCCAATATCGGCAAGTCTCTCGTACTGTCGCCGATCGTCGGGTTCGTTGTCGCCGGCGGGCTGCTTTTGCTGATGCGGAAGTTCATCCCTAATAAGGCGCTCTACGCTGCTCCCGTCGGAGACGCGCCGCCTCCCTTTTGGATTCGCGCGCTTCTCGTCACCACTTGCACCGGCGTGAGCTTTTTTCATGGTTCCAACGACGGCCAGAAGGGTATGGGTCTAATCATGCTCATTCTGATCGGCACGGTGCCCACCGCCTACGCCGTGAACCACGCCGTCACCTACGGGCAGTCGCAGGATTTCGTCGCGGTCTCCATTCAGACCGCGGAGGTCCTGGGGCACTACGTTTCTTCCAGCGCCGTAATCGGCGATCCCAGAGACGAAGTCACCGATTACATTCGCTCGAAACAGTTCACGCCAAATACTATGCTCGCGTTGCGCGCGCTCGTGAATGGAATCGGCACCGAAATTTCAGAATACAAGGAACTCAAGGGAGTCCCGCAGGACAAAGTTCGCAACTTCCGAAATGACATGTATGTGGTGAGTGAAGCCCTGCGCCTTATGAAGAAGAGCGGGCAACCCCAGTTTTCGACCGCCGACTCGGCAGTCATAGCGAACTATAAAAAGCACATCGATAACGCCACAAAATTTATTCCTACCTGGGTAAAAGTCGCGGTCGCCATCGCGCTGGGGCTCGGCACCATGATCGGCTGGAAGCGCATTGTCGTAACCGTTGGAGAAAAAATCGGCAAGGAACACCTAACTTACGCGCAGGGTGCCGCAGCGGAGATCACGGCCATGGCCACCATCGGAGCTGCCGATGGGTTCGGGTTACCCGTCAGTACCACGCACGTGCTCTCGTCCGGCGTGGCAGGCACTATGGCTGCCAATCATTCCGGTTTGCAATGGGGCACGGTTAAAAACCTAGCGATGGCGTGGATTCTTACACTTCCCGCGTCTATATGCCTGGCAGGTATTCTTTTCTGGACCTTCACCAAACTGAGCAGCTAACGGCATCCGGTAGAACCGAACGACAAGCAGAAACGCAGGCTCCGCATCTCTCTTGGCGGAGCCGTCTCTTTAATGATCTCCAGAATGCAAAAACTGCATTTACTCATCTTCGCGATCCTCTGCTTTGCCTGCTTCCGTGCGGGCCTCTGCGCCCAGAGCCCGCCGAGCGAGACTTGCGCTCGTCCATCCCCGGGAAGCATCGTGCCAGAACCCCGGGACCTGCGAAGCCAGAACGGGGTCCTGAAGGTCGATTTGACGGTTCGTAACACCAGCGAGGCTGGCCAAGCTGCTCGCTTCTGCTATATATCCGCGGACGGTAGCGAGTCTCCCACTCTGCGCCTGCATCCTGGCGATCTTCTCATCTTAGATTTGAAGAATGACTTGGTGGACCCGGATCACGCCACCGTGACTCCCAACGAGCATCACCTGCACGCAGTTGCCGCCAATAGTGATGCTCCCTGTACCAGCGGTGCGATGACATCGACATCGACCAATCTTCACTTCCATGGTCTAACCGTTCCCCCTGTTTGCCACCAAGATGACGTCCTAAAAACATCGATACAGCCAGGTGACCCTCCGTTCGAGTATCGATTTCGCATTCCGGCCGGCGAAGCGCCAGGATTGTATTGGTATCATCCGCACATCCATGGGTTCAGCAAAGCACAGGTTCTCGGCGGCCTGTCAGGCGCGATGATAGTGGAAGGAATCGAGCGCGCGAACTCCGAAGTAGCAGGTTTGCCGGAGCGTATCCTGATAATTCGCGATCAGGATTTGCTGAACCCCAATGCTCCGCCCAATAAATCGGAGCCTGTTGTGCCGAAGATGCTGATCGACCACGACGGCGATGCTGCAAACACCGGCACGGGCTTCGGCAAACCTGCGAAGGATCTTTCGATCAATTTTGTGCCGGTTCCGTATCCTGACTATCCCACCGCTGTGATCAAGATGAAGCCGGACGAACGGCAATTCTGGCGCGTGCTCAATGCTTCGGCCATCACGTATTTGAATCTGGAGATTTTGTACAAACGCGCGCGTCAACAAATCGGAATCGTGGCTCTCGACGGCGTGCCCGTGAATACAAATGGAGCCTTGCCTGACAGCGGGCTGTGGCGCGACCACATTGGAGTCCCTCCAGGCGGCCGAGTGGAATTCATCGTAAAGGGACCTCCCGCCGGTGTTCCGGGCTTATTCGTGACGCGGACGGTGGATACCGGCGTAGGAGGTGAAAATGACCCCAACCGCGCTATTGCAACGATCATAGCCACGAACGACGCGCCCGAACCGCATTCCGTGCTCTCGGAGTCGCCCGAGTCACTCGCTCCAGCCGGCGCTCCATGGTTAGGAAATGTTTCCCCGGTGCGTACTCGCAAATTGTATTTCTCCGAAAAGCTGCTCGATCCGAACGACCCCAACAGTGCAACCACTTTCTATCTGACTGTAGATGGGCAAGCGCCGGCGCCATTTGATCCGAGCTCAGACGTCCCAAACATCGTCGTGAAACAAGGAGACGTGGAGGACTGGATCATCGAAAACCGCTCCACTGAGTTGCACGCTTTCCATATCCACCAGGTGCACTTCCTGCTCCTCGATTTTTCCGGCGCTCCTGTAGACGAGCCTTTCCTGCGCGACACTATTAATGTTCCTTTTTATAACGGAAAGACGCTTCAATACCCCAGCGTTAAAATACGGTTGGATTTCCGTGACCCCAATGCCGTCGGCACCTTCGTATATCACTGCCATCTTCTGGAGCATGAGGATGGCGGAATGATGGGAGTGATCCGTGTAGAACCAGCTGGCGCGGCTGAAGCCGGCAGTCATGAACTTTCCACAAAGAAACCACTTGTTCGCGCGACCGGCACCAATTAATCAGCTTTTAATTTATTTTTCTTCCGCCATAAACATCGGCTCGCCAGGTCTGCACGCAATTTTCCTGTTGAGTCACGCACGGAACTAATTTAAATCGGAAACCAACGCCTCACTGCCGATTTTATTTTCCAGTTTGTTACTCCATTCACACCAGAAAAATCTTATCGCAACACTGAGCGGTTATTACTCACTCCCGCGGTAAAAACCGCCATAGAAACAGGAGGATGCATGTCCTATAAGCATTTCGCTTCGAGATCAATGCATTATCTGCGCATCGGCTTGACGTCTCTTGCCCTGTTCCAGTTCACTGTTGGGGGGCCTTTGGTCAGTTCCGTCCAGGCACAGGAAGCCACCCCGGCCACGGCGCAACAGAGCAACGACGGAAACACGACCTCGCCCATTAAACACGTCATCGTGATCATCGGCGAAAACCGCAGCTATGACCACGTCTTTGCCACGTACGTTCCCAAACATGGACAATTTACGAAGAATCTGCTTTCGGAAGGGATCGTAAACGCCGACGGCACTCCTGGTCCCAATTTCTCGCAGGCACAGCAACTCGCCGCCACAGACAGCGCGCCTGATGCTTTCCTCCTGAGCCCGCCAAAGCAGCAGTTCCCGAATAATCAGCTTCCATCGCCTCTGGTGGGCGGTGCCGAAACCGCCACTGGCGCTCCTGCGATTTCCTACATTCCTGGAAACAGTTTGGCCCTTGCCATCGCATCCGAAAACGGGTTGCCCCCAGCCAGCGCTTTCCCCTACTACCAATATTTGGTTTCTGGGGGGACGTTGCTGGCGCATAAAACCCCGGACACGCGCATCACAAACGTCAATTCACTGCCCGCAGGTCCGTTTCAATTGACGAACGGTGGCAGTTTTACCTATAACGCGTACGCGGCAAGCCCGGTCCATCGCTTCTACCAGATGTGGCAGCAGGAGAATTGCAGCGTGTCCCACTGGAGTTGGGACAATCCTTCCGGTTGCAATGCCAAGCTGTTCTCCTGGGTCGAGGTGACCGTCGGGGCAGGCACGAATGGTCTGCCACAAGCATCGAACTTCAGCACCGAATATTCGCCCTCCGCAAAGACCACCGGTGAAGGCTCGACTGCCCTCGGTTTTTACAATGTTCAGCAGGGCGATGTGCCCTACTTCAAGAGCCTCGCGGACAATTATGCGATGAGTGATAACTTCCACCAGTCCGTCGATGGCGGCACCGGCGCCAACCACATCATGTTCGGCCACGGCGACGCGATCTGGTTCTACGATCCCAATAGCGCCACTCCGTTCGTGCCACCGAACAACACGACATCAGGCCAGTTGGATGAAGTCGAAAATCCGGATCCACAGCCCGACACCAATAACTGGTACACGGAGGACGGCTATGGCGGTGGTTCCTTCGGTTCACCCGCTTACGGCGGAGGATCCTACAGCAACTGCTCGGACCGCACTCAACATGGCGTCGCCGAGATTGTGGACTACCTCCGGTCCATCAACATCGATCCGCATTGCGAACCGGGCCACTACTACCTTCTGAACAATTACAACCCAGGCTACTTCGGCCAAGGCGAAAACGCATACACCGATACAACCCCGTTCAACACCGTATTCACGATTCCACCCTCGTCAACGCCCAGCATTGGCGACGACCTTATTGCCCACAATATTTCGTGGAAGTATTACGGCGACCAGTGGAACGACTATGCTGGCGTTGGTCAGCCAAGTCAGCCTCCCTGTTCGACGACATTGACTACGAACTGCTACATCCCGGAGGACAAATATCAGATAAATTACGGACCGGTGGGCTCGGAGAATGAACTCTTCGACGCTCTCATCACCAACGCCGATGAGTACTGCAACATTTGCAACCCGTTTCAGTACGACACTTCCATCATGGCCAACCCCGCTGTCCGCACTGCCCACATCCAGGACACGGTTAACCTCTACAGTGACATCCAGGGCGGCACGCTTCCTGCCGTTTCGATCGTGAAGCCCAGCGGGCTTGTGGACGGCCACCCCGCTTCTTCGAAGCTCAACCTGTTCGAAGGTTTCACCCAGAAAATCGTGGATATGGTCCAGAACTCGCCCTATTGGCAGGACACCGCGATCTTCATTACTGAGGACGAAGGTGGCGGCTATTACGACTCCGGTTACGTCCAGCCGCTCGACTTCTTCGGCGACGGCACCCGCATTATATTTCTAGTTGTGTCCCCCTTCTCAACCGGCGGGCGTATCACACACAACTATTCGGATCATGTCTCCATCCTCAAGTTCATCGAGCGAAACTGGAATTTGCCTCCCGTCACACACCGCAGCCGGGACAATTTCCCCAACCCGATCGCGCCATTCTTCAACCCATACGTGCCAATCAACAGCCCGGCGATTAGCGACTTGTTCGAGCTGTTCGATTTCGGCTCTCCAGGCCAGGGCAGAGGCGGCAGATAAGTAATTTTTCGGTGCTGCCGAGTAATTTTGCCGTCTACTCGGTACAAACTCGGAAAACAGCTGGCGCCGGTCTCGCGAGAGACTGGCGCCAGCTTGTCTTTCGATCGTGATCGTCACCGGTAGTTCAAAGAGCGCTCGCCGAAGCGGAGCAGCCGAATCACATTTTTCCTGGTCTGCGATGCGCACCCGCTAGTGGTGTGGTTCTGGGGAGATGAACTGTCCAGTTGCGTGAACCGCAATTTCCACTGTATCGCTGGCTCGAAGAAGAAAAGTACTGGGGCTCTTGATACCCCATTGAATGTAGGGCACCGAAAACCGCGTGGAACCCTGGACCTTATCTCCGGCAGGCGGCTGAACTTCGAATATCATTGTGATCTCGTGGTCCTGCCCGTGAATTCGAAAAAGCCCGGACAGTTCCACTTGCGAAACACCCTGCGGATTGACGGCTCCTTTTACGTGCTCAGGAGTAAAAACAATCTCCGGATATTTCTCGCTTTCCAGAATTTCCTGATGCATTTTCTTGTCGCGGCCCTTGTTGTCGCTGTCGCCGCTCGTGGCGTCCACGATGATTTCTCCGCTCGCATTTCCCGTAGAAGTATCGAAACTGATATGGCCGCTCTTCAGCTTGAATGTCCCGTGAACAGTGTGGAGCGTGGAATCGAGCGTGAATTCGATTGTGGTTTGCGCGGGATCCAGTTTGACTGTTGATTCCTGCGCCGACGCGGTCGAACTGAACAGAACAAAGACCGCAAATGTCAGCGCCGCATACAAAACACAGCTTGTACCTGCCGCTACTAACTGTGAAAGGCGGGTTCGCATGAATCCCCTCGGCGTGTCAAGGACGGGTACAACCGGCAGAGTGGCCATTTTTTCGGCCACGATCAAGCTCGCAGAACTTGCCAGCCGAGGCCTAACACTTCCGTCGCCTTCAGGCTCTCTTGCGCAGCTTCAGCCATATGCGCGGACATGACTTTCGAAAATAGCGCCGGGTTGCCCGCGAAGAGCCGCAGCACCTTTCGCCTTAGCCATGCGCTGCGGTCCATCAGCAGCAGCAACCGCGTCATTCGCCAAGGCGCTCGAGAAATTTCACCATGCGCAATTTCGTAAGAATGGAGATCCTCATGCGCAAGAGCTTCCGCCAAGAGTATCGCATGTTGGAAAGCGAGACTCAGCCCCTGCCCCGTAATTCCGTCCACAGTAAAAGAGGCATCGCCCACGAGCGCCACATGTCCGCTCACCACGCTCCGAGCACGCCCCAGCGAGGTCACACCGCCAAGTTCTGCCGTTAGCGGACGCGAACTCTTCAGGCGTTCCGCTACCTCCGGAAAATAAGCTAACGCTCGGTCAATTCTCAACTGTGGATCGTGCGAAAGGAGCGCAATGCAGATTTCGTCGCTGCCTGTTGGCGTCAGAAATATCTGGCAGCCCGGTCCCCAATGGACTTCAACTAGATCCGTCCACGGAACGACAGCGTAGTGGCGTGAAAATCCAAAACGCGCAGTCCTCGGAGGCCGCGAACTGAGATTCGCCCATTTCCCCACGGTGGAATTCTGTCCATCAGCTCCCACCAACCATCTGCATGGGAAATAAACACCACCAGCCTGCGCGCCTCGCGCGTCGAATCCTGTCACCCGGATACCCCAGTGGAAAGCCACGCCCACTTGGCACGCGCGTTCCACCAAAATTCGGTGAAGCTCAGCGCGCCGGACTCCATATCCCGTCCCCTTGGTGATTCTCGCGCTGGCTGAAAATTCTTCGTCTGAAAAGCGGATACCGCGGAATGGGAATCCTTCGCGCGAATTCAGATGAATTCCCAGGTTCTGTAGGCTTGTAACAGCAGCGGGCAGTAATCCTTCCCCGCAGGATTTCTGAATCGGAGGTTTTCTGTAGTCTAGAACCGATACGCGCAGTCCCTTCAGGCTCGCCGCAATCGCAGTCGCGATCCCGGCAGGTCCCGCTCCAATAACCAGGACATCCGCATGCTTGGCCACCCTGGGCCGCCTTTTACCATCTCAGAAGAACCAGCTCCGAACAGAAACCCGGCCCCATCGCCGCTAGAATACTCAGCGATCCAGGCTCCGGCCGCCGGTTCATATAGACATCTTCCAGCACGAGCAGCACTGAGGTGGACGAAATGTTGCCAACCTTGCGCAAACATTCCCACGAAGCAGCCAGATCTTTTTCTGTCAGTCCCAGCGCCGTTGCTGTTGCTTCCAGCACTTTTGGACCGCCCGTGTGCATTACCCAGGTCTTGATGTCGCTTCGCTTGTGGCCTTGCTCGGCCAGAAACGCGTCCACATCTTTGCCCAGGTGCTTCACCACTGTATCCGGCACTTCTGGAGATAGTACGATGCGGAAGCCTTTTTCAGAGATGTCCCACCCCATCACGCGTTCGGTGTGCGGGTAGAAAATGGATTTCGTTGCAAGAATCTCGGGGCCGTCGGACTTCCTGTTCGACCCCACCACGATCGTCGCCGCCGCGCCGTCACCGAACAGCAACGCAGAAATCAAGTGCGCCATCGACAGGTCGTCCCGTTGCAGCGTCAGCGAGCACAGCTCGATTGATAGCAACGCAGCCGCTTGATCCGGATAGCCGTGCACATAGTCCGCCGCGCGAGCGATGCCCGCTGCTCCCGCCACGCAACCCAAACCAAATATCGGTACGCGCTTGATGTTCGTGGAGAGGCCGATACGATTCACCAGCCGCGCATCAATTGACGGGGCGGCTATTCCGGTCACTGACGTGACATAAATCGCGCTAAGATCCTTCGGCTTCATGCCCGCGCCGTGTAGCGCCTTGCACAACGCCTTTTCTCCCAGTGTGAGCGCATGCTCAATCCACTCGTTGTTGGCTTGACCCCAGGTCGTCAGGCTCTCATAGAAATCGATCGTGCGAACGAGATACCGGCCTTCAACTTTCATACTCTCATCCAGACGGTCGAGGATGTCCGGATTGGGCAATCGGTGCCGCCAATCGTTTTTGAGAGCTTCGGTCAACACCTGCTGGTCGTAGTAATGCTCTGGAAACGCACTCGCAACGCTGGCAATCCTCATCTAGTCTCCCCTCGGTTTTTGGCGTGATTGCGCATAATACCCCGACTCGGAGCAATCTCCCACGTCGATTTGCATCTTTTGTTGCTTCTTATAAAAGCAATGAACACATGCCGGGCGTGTTCGTTTCGCCTGCCTGCAAAAGATCAGCTATGGATAGGCTCGATGCAGACTTTGATAGATAAACGCCGCGCAATCACTGATCCACTTTAACAGATTACCGGCTAAGTTCTAAGCGGATGAAAGGATTTTGGCGGGGGAAGCACGGGGTCACCGCCTGACCCCATTTGACCCGAAACTCTGGTGTACCTTCGCCGGAAGAATGTTTCTCTTATGTCAGGAGGGCAAAAAAGAACCCCAGGCCTGGGGGCGCAGGCCTGGGGCGGGGGGTTGAGGCATTGGGCCGGGCAAACTTTATCGAGCTAACCGCGGCTAGTAATTCCAACGCCGCAAAAACAGGGTCGCTCGGAATACCATTTGAACTCCGACTACCAGAATCGTATCGCGCAAGGCCGCGAATCGGGCACTCATGTGCATATCCTCTGAAGATCCACTGAAAGGCTGCGCGATTGCCATGGCCTCGCTTTCAGCCGCCAAATTATCGTTTGCCAGTGCGCTCATACCGCCCCCTCAGTTGACTACGTAAACCGGGTTATCGTGTTCCACAGCGACGACCATTGATTTGAAAATGTCTATGTCCCAGCTGTCAGCGATCCGCAGGCGCAAAATTTCGTTTGTTTCGGACATCAGCCGCCCGCGCAAGGGCACTCGCATGTTCCCCGCTAAGACCCGAAGAATCACTGGCTGGCCCATCCAGATTGCATAGCCACCTTCCATGAATGCCCCCTTGAGGTGCTTGCCTCGTACACCTGCATCTTCGGACAGGGGACCGAAGTGGCCAATGGTACAGGCGGCTATTGCTGGTAGTAGGAAAGTACTACCGCATCCAGTCTCGCGCGCGAACGCGTTTCTGCTATTGTATTTAGAGGCTTTTACAATCGGTTTGAGACTCCCGAAACCATTGGAAATTACGTAGATGATCGAATTTCTAAAAGAAATATTGGCGCGTCTTTACGACATTCGCGGCCTGCTAACCTGGGGCGGTACGCTGATGGTTTGCGTCATCATCTTCATCGAAACCGGAATGTTCGTTGGCTTCTTCCTGCCGGGTGATTCCCTGCTGGTTACGGCCGGCGTCTTCGCCGGAGCTGGAAAATTGCAATTGGCATGGCTGCTTTCGCTGGTGACCCTCTGTGCGATTGCCGGCGATCAACTGGGCTACCTGATAGGCAGAAAGGCCGGCCCGGCCTTGTTCCGCCGCGAGGATTCCAGATTTTTCAAGAAACACCATCTGGCGCGCGCGCACGAATTTTATGAGCGCTACGGCGCTAAGACAATTATCCTTGCGAGATTCGTCCCCATCATTCGAACCTTTTGCCCCCCGGTAGCCGGCGCGGCTGGGATGAAGTATTCACGCTATCTCCTTTACGACATCGTCGGAGGATTTTGCTGGGTCTGGGGGATGGTCCTGTTGGGCTACACCATCGGCAAGACGGATCCGCACATCGACAAACACATCCATTACGTAATCGCTGCAGTGATCGTCGTTTCGTTGCTTCCCGCTGCCTATCACTCATGGAAGGCTCGCGGACACAAAACCGCCCTTCCACTCCATCCAGCCGAATCCGAAAAAGATTAGAACCGGAATAACGCGAAGGAAAGCTACTTGAGGAAAAGCCCCTCGCGCACCTGATCGCGGCCCACGAAGGTCTTCGACGAGCGGAACTTCCCGAAAATATCCAAAATCTCGCGGTTTTGAAAAACGCGAGCGTGCACTGATAGCGTGGATGCCGGCAGCAGCTCAAACGTTTGCGTATCGGCAATCCTATAACGGCAGAACCTCTCGGGCGTGCGGCTGTGGAACAGCGACAGAACGGCGCCGCCAGGCCGCAGCATCGAGTACACCCTGTCCATCACTCGCGGCAAAAGCTGCGCGTCCAGATAATCGAAAATATCCCACGCCAGCACTCCATGAAAATGTTCTGCGGGATACAGTAAAGCGTTATCGAGAAATTTATCGGCGAACATGGAAGGTGAAACTTTCGCAGCTTCATTTCCCACCGGGGCTTTGCGGAAATCTTCTTCTTCCGAGACCAGAAATTCCTTCCACGCCCGCAGCAGGTCTTCGGTGGAAACGCGAAACCCTCTCTCAATAAAAAAGGTCACCGTCGCCTGCCACACCGGCCCGAGATCTAGGATTCTCCCCTGTTGCGAATCACCGATCAGCCACAGGAATTCCTTCAGTCCATTCGACACGCGAGCATTCGCCGAAGGCGCTGCCACCGCCGCCGGACCCGGTTTATCGCGTGCGCCGGACGCCGGCGTCGCATTCATCCGAGTTTTAGCCACCCAGCTCATCGCCTGTTCTATTCGTCCTTGCTGCTCGCGGACATGACCTTTGCTTTGCTGGAGTCCGTGGCGCTCTCAGCGCTCGAACTGCCTTGCGAACCGCCGGCCCGTACCATTTCCACTTTCCCTCGCAAACGCGCTCCATCTTCAATCGCAAATCGCGGTGTCAACACGCTTCCCTGCACTTTGCTGTGCGCTCCCAGTTGAACCCGCTCCCCCGCCTTCAAGTTCCCTTGCACCGAGCCTTCAATGATGATCTCGCGTGCTTCGATGTCTGCCTGTACCCGCCCATTGGGTCCCACGGTCACGCGAGCATTCGCCAGGCGTATCTTCCCCTGCGTTTCGCCATCAATGTACAAATCGGAGTTCCCCGAAATTTCGCCGTTGATCTTCAGACCTGCCGAAATCGTCGTCAGACTATTGGCGGCATCGGCCTTCGGGACGGTGTACGCGGCCGGCGTCGGTGCCGCGGCTGGCGCGCTAGGCGGTCGTGTCTGCAGCGGGGTCACTTCTGGTTCTGGTATTACCGGAACTGCCGCCACTGAAGCCTGCGGAGACGGCTTGGCCTCAGCTGATTTATTCCACATTTGAATTCCTCCCCCAGTATAGCTGGATCCTGCGCCAGGGTGGCCAGGGTCCCGAGCGGTGTCCAAACTATAGTACATAGGGCGCCTGGAGTAAATCGCCAGTCTATATCGGTTGGCCGATCCGCCACCGATGCGGATTGCCGCCTAGGAGACGAATCCGGCCCCCTGCGCGCCTCTGGGGCTATCGTAGCCCATTCCTGAGGTCTGCACCTCGCTGTGACGCATTTCCCACATGGCCACGATATACCCCACCGCTTCGTACAGGAATCTCTTCAGCCCGTTGCGAGTACGCCACCAGTTGTTCGGATCGTATTCCGAGTCCGGCGCCGAGATTACACGCAGCTCCGTTCCGGCCGGCAGCGTGCGTTCAAAAATGTAATCGGCCCGGCGCGTGTGATAATTCGAAGTCACCAGCAGGACTTTCTTCCAGCCGTGCGCCGCGATCGCCTGCGCGTCGGCAATTGCCTCTTCCCGCGTGTTCGTTCCTCGATGCGTTACCGGGACAATCGCACTTGCCGGCACACCCAGGGCCTTTAAATCACGCTGCATCAGCTCCTCTATCCCGGCATACGGCCGCAGCAACCGTCCGCTGGCGAGAATGCGCGGAGCCATGCCCGATCTAAAAAGCTGCGCCGCTCGCGTCGCGCGATCGGCCTCGTAATTGTCGTCGCTCAGAATCACGATAACGTCCGAGACCTGCGGCGTTTGGTCCACGATCCAGAAATCTCCGGCGAAACGCAAAATCGGGTGGCGCGCCAGATACAGAATCGCCACAAATACGACTACGAAAATCAGAAACAACAGTTTGGAGAAAATTCCGCCGCGCTGGCCCTCGCATTTCTTCAAAACACTTGGTACCTGATTTGTCATTTGTTCGGATCGAGCTTGCGCAGGCTTTCGGCCGCGTCTTCCGGCAGCGTGCCGTTAAAATAAATTTCCTTGATGCTATACGACTTGCTCCGCTGCTGCACGATGGGAAGAATTTCGATGTGCCAATGGTAATCGCCCGCAATCGTGCGCCAATATTCGCTCAGCTCGCCTTTCGTTTGCAGCGTATTCGGGGATGTATGCAGCACCATGTGATAGCTTTCAGAAACTTGCAGCAGCCTCCGCAGCGTTCTACCCAACAGGCTGGCTAGATGGCGGCGGCTTTCGCCCGCGAGCGGCGCTTCGAACTGATGATTGTGCGTCTTCGGCATCAGCCACACTTCGTACGGCACCCGCGACGCGTAAGGGCAAAAAGCGTAATAGTCCCCGGCGTTATCCACCACGCGCTTGGCCTGTCGAATTTCCTGGCTCAGAATGTCGCAGAAAACGCATCGCTCGCGGTCGCGATACCATTCGCGCGCGCTCCGCAACTCGTAAAGAATCCGCCGCGGCACGAACGTCGTCGCCGTGATTTGCGAATGTGCATGCGGCCATTCCTCGCCCGCTTGCGCCCCTTGATTCTTGAATACGGTCACATATTTGAATCTCGCGTCTCGTTTCAGGTCCGCGATGCGCAACGCGTACGCTTCCAGCACTCGCTCGATCTCTTCGTCGCTCATCCGCGACAGCGAACGCGTATGCTCCGGACTCTCTACAATTATTTCATGCGCTCCCGTCGCCGCCATCCGGTCATAAATTCCTTCGGCGCTGCGCCCCGGCTCACCCTCGATTCGGTATAGCGGACGGAAATGCGGATACACGCGCACCTGCCACGGTCCGTGCGCCGGCAAATCCAAAATCGCGCGCGTCTCCGGCCGGTTTCCCGAACACAGCGGACATGGATCCGGCCTGACCTTTTCGCGCTCCGGATGTCCGACCACCACCCAACTTCGAGTGATAGGATCTTTACGAAGTTCCATTTTCCCTTGTGAGATGTGCTCCACAAAATTCGTGCGCCATAGTATTACAATGCAGCGTCTCGACGGCAAAAGATAATCGCCGCTGATTCGATGCCGCAGATCGCGTCAGTTCTCACAGAGGAACAACGAGACAGGCTTATCGCTCGAGGACGGAAGAAGCTTCAATAATTATCGCGTGTAATGTGTCGGCGTGGGTCCAACTTCCAAGCGGTGTCGGTCCCAGATAGCGCCTTCACGGTTGTAATGCGCCATCTCGAAATCCTGCGTCAATTCCAGGCAATCGGTGGGGCAAGCATCCTCGCACAATCCGCAGAACATGCACCGCGAAGTATCATAGGTGAACGTAGTCAAAACTTTTCGCCGCGTGGCGTCATCTCGCAGCCATCCCACCACAATCAGATTCTCCGGGCACGCCAGCGCGCATAGATTGCACGAAATACAAAGTGATTCGCCGGTCTCGGGATTCATGTTCAGCCGGGGCGCGCCGCGATACCGCTCCGCCATCATCGGCCGTTCCTGGGGGTACTGCTCGGTGACCACATTCTTGGGAGCCTGATAACGAAAGGTCAGCATCATCCCCTTCACCAGGTCCCACAAAAAGATCCGCTTAAGAATTTCTTTCATTCACCGTAGTTTGACTTCCACCCTTACCAAAGTCAAGCCACACGCGCAGATCTAGACACTTTGATGTCTCTCAACTGGGACGATTCCCTTGACAGTACCAGTTCGCAAATCTACGATTCGACCGCCATGCGCAACCTCAACCGATATATGGGTGCACTTCTGGTCATCCTCTCGATGGCCCTGTCAACCTACACCCCCGCGCACGGCCCTTCTGACAAGAACGAACATGGAATTCTCGGCAAATGGGATTCCAGAATCCGTTCAAACGACTCCGGTCTTACTCTCCAATTTTTCCCGGATGGAACCGTTAAAGAAAATTCTGACCTTGAGAAGGCCGGCCGATATTCGCTCAAGGACAACCGCCTTACCACCTGCGTACTGGATGCCAAAGAAGGGCGCGAGAAGCAACGCGAGTTCGATCTGTCCCTGGACGGCGACAACATCACGATGAAGGAGTCAACCGGCGGCCCAGAAATCCACATGGAACGTATCTGTAAGGGAGGCTCTGCTACTAACGAAATTCTCGGCGAGTGGTTCTCTCCGAATTACCCCGGAGCAGTCCGCGCATTTCCCGCCGAACTGCCACTCCGTTTCCCGGCGTTCGTTGAGTTTACCAAAGACAAGCAAATATTCTTTCGATCATCACCGCTGAAAACCATCCAAGGCCAATATGAGTTCTCTGACGGCGTGCTGGTACTAACATTTCCAAATGAACCTCCTGCAAAGACCAAAGTACGTATAAGCCCGGACCAAACGGATATACGAATCACAACAAAGGGTCCCGAGATTCCATTTAGGCGAGTGGTTGGCTCTGACTGTGGCGCACAGGTCAAGCCCGTCAATAATCCTTAGCTACGAGCTACTTCTAATGTCACGGAACAATGTGCTTCGTCTCCTCGAAGGTGGCGATCGGCGGACGATCGGCCGCGCTGACCAGGTAGCGGCCATTGTGGCCAAGAGCCTAAGACTGTTCCCCAAATTGATTGCAGGGCTGTGGTCTGCCGATCCTCTGATACGAATGCGCGCTGCGGACGCTGCCGAGAAAGTCACGCGCAAGCATCCTGAGTTACTCACTCCCTTCAAGAAAGAATTGCTGGGTTTGATGACCGAGGCCAACGAACAGGAAATTCGCTGGCATCTGGCCGTCATGGTTCCACGGCTTCCGCTCAACGCAGCGGAACGGGAACTTGCAATATCTTCGTTGAATGGTTACTTGGAAGACCGCAGTTCCATCGTGAAGACCTTCGCCCTCCAAGGGCTGGCCGACTTGGCCCAGAATGACTCAAGTATTCGACCCAAGGTGGTAGAAACTCTGCGCGAGGCCACTCGTAACGGTACGCCTGCGATGAAAGCTCGCAGTCGCAAGTTACTCCTTCGCCTGGAACGTGGCTGATCGTCAGTGAGAACCCATTAAAACGAAAATTGTTTATGTATCCCACGTTGCTAAAGTGTAGGCCTGCTGGAATAGAAGGAGGAGGTACTGTGACAAACACAATCAGAACAATCATGGTTGTAGCCCTCGTGATTCTCGGCGCTCTCGTCTCGCTGAAGATTCGCGCCGCCACACCCAAGAAACCTGCGCCGCAAGTGTGGACTCCCGGCTGCGTGGCGTCCGTGCCGAAATCCTGGGGTGCCTACAAAGGTGGTTCGGCGCAGTCAGGACTGGCGTTTGAGGACAGCGCCGGCACTCTTCGCTTCCTGACCAACATTCCCTGCGACGGAACTCCGGCCGTCGCGCTCGAGATCCGCAGGACCGCGCCCAATTCCTCGAATGGCGGAAATTAGCGAAGCAGAAGCCTCCAGATGTTATTCTGGCTTTTCATGCTGGAAGATACCGCATCTGACCTCGAATTCATGGCCGCCGCCCTAGCCGAGGCTCACCAGGCCGCCCAGCGAGGCGAAGTCCCAGTCGGCGCCGTTCTAGTCTTTGAAAACCGCGTCATCGCTCGCGCCGGCAATCGTACGATAGCCGAGTGCGACCCCACGGCGCACGCCGAAATCGTGGCTCTGCGCGCAGCCGCAAAAATACTCAAGAACTACCGGCTGCTTGGATCGATCCTTTACGTCACCATCGAGCCCTGCGCCATGTGCTGCGGCGCTATGATTCAGGCCCGCATTGCGAGGCTCGTTTACGGAGCCGACGATACAAAAGGTGGCGCCGTCCGCTCCTGCTTCTCCGTTCTCGATCACCCGCAACTCAACCACCGCGTCGAAGTCACCTCCGGCGTGCTCGCTGATGAGTCCGCCGCTGCCCTGAAAACTTTCTTCTCCGCCAGACGTTAACCAAACGCGTCGCGGTCCTTGTTCGTCTTCCTTCCAAAGATTCCGCGTTCAAGCACTTATCTGATTTGCTCTTCGTGTCTCAATCTGCCTTACGCTGGCTCTTCTGTTGCGCTACACTTTCGACGGAGAAAATATCTAAATGTTCAGCGCGCGTAGAATGAGTTTCAGCGTCAGAAGTTTTTGGCGAATACTTGCGGTTTGCGCATCGGCTCTGGCGCTTCTTTCGGCGCCCGCGTCCCTTCTCGCGCAATCTTCCCCTTCGACGCCTCCTGCCACGCCACCACAAAATCAGTCTGTTCCGTCGCAAGCTTCCTCGCCGTCGGCGCAGCCGCTTTCGCCCGCAGCCAGCAGTCGCGAAAATCTTCTTGCCCAGTTCAACGACTCTCTCGAAGAGCTTACTTCGCGTGTATCGCCTTCCATCGTCCAGGTGCAAGTCACCGGCTATCGCTCCATCGAGGCGAAAAATCAGGACGAGGCTAGCCTGATCGGCAGAGAGCGCAGCCTGGGTTCAGGCGTGATTGTTGACCCGGACGGCTACATCATCACGAACGCGCATGTGGTGAAAGGGGCGCAGCGCATTCGCGTAGTCGTCTCGTCTCGGCCTTCCGGGGATTCGCAAGTGCGCGAAAGTCTCGGGCTAGGCGAGCACGTTCCGCCCCTGGACGCGAAAATCGTGGGCATCGCGCCAACCATTGATCTCGCGTTGCTCAAAATTGAAGCAAAGGGTTTGCAAGCGCTTCGTTTTGCGGACTACGCGAAATTGAAGAAGGGTGAGCTCGTTCTCGCCTTCGGCAATCCCGAAGGTCTCGAGAACTCCGTCACCATGGGCGTAATCAGCTCCGTTGCGCGCCAGGCCGATCCCGGCGTGCCTTCTGTCTTTATTCAAACGGACGCACCTATCAACCCGGGAAATAGCGGCGGGCCGCTGGTGGACACCAACGGCGATCTGGTTGGCATCAACACTTTCATTCTCTCCGAATCCGGCGGCAGCCAGGGCTTAGGCTTCGCAATTCCAAGCAGTGTGGTGAAGTTCGTTTATGAAGAGCTTCGAAAGTACGGCCGCGTGCACCGCAGTATCATCGGAGCCGTCCTGCAGGACATCACTCCCGATCTCGCGGCCGGACTTGGCCTGCCAAGGCAGCGCGGTGTCATCGTTTCCGACGTAGATCCCGACGGGCCTGCGCAAAAATCAGGGCTGCAAATTCAGGATATTCTTTTGAGCCTGGACGAGCGCTCGATCGGAAGTGTGCCCCTCGCCGAAATGATTATTTCCACGCGGCCCGCCAGCGCCATTGTTCAAGCTGAAGTGCTGCGCGGCGACAAAAAAATCACGCTGGAAATTCCAGTAACTGAAGAAAAGAACGACGTGGATCAACTGGCCAACCTCGTCGATCCGGAGAAATCTCTAATCTCCAAACTCGGTTTTTTCGCCGTGGAGATTGACGACAAACTCGCGCGCCAACTGGAAGAATTGCGCGAGCCATCGGGCGTAATCGTCGCAGCCATGGCCGCGGACCTCCTCGGTCTGGACACTGAGTTGCAAGCCGGTGACGTGATCCACGCGCTCAACGGAAAACATATCGAAACGATTGCCGAGCTGCGCGCCGCTCTAAGAGCCATGCCGCCCGGCGCTCCCGGAGTGCTGCAAATAGAGCGCGACAGCAAATACATGTACGTTACTTTCGAAATGGATTGAGAAATTGGAATGCGGATATTCCGTGTTCGGCACGCGCTGTTGTGACCGTCGAGAGCCTTTGCTAAGCTAGAGACGCTGCAGCCGCGGAGAGGTGTCTGAGCGGTTGAAAGAGCTCGCCTCGAAAGCGAGTGTCGGGGAAACTCGACCGTGGGTTCAAATCCCACCCTCTCCGCCATATTTTCAGCCGGCTTGTATCCCTCGCCGTACCTTTGACGGCCTTCCGCGCATCTCCCTAACAGTAACGACGATCAAGTTTCGCCTCGAGTGGGGGGCCAAAAGCTGCGGTATAGTTAAAGGGCCCTATGATTCCCAACCCTTCCGGAAAAAAGACCTGGATTTTTCGCTGTCGCGCAGGCGTTTGGATCCTGATCTTCATTCTTGCCGCGGTCACGGCTTGCCAAGGCTATTCCGTCCTCACGCACGAAGCCATTATCGACTCGGCGTGGGATGATGCTATCAAGCCGCTGCTTCTGACGAGATTTCCGAATTCAACCAAGGAAGAACTGAAAACTGCCCACTCCTACGCCTATGGAGGATGCGTGATTCAGGATCTTGGCTACTACCCATTTGGCAGCCACTTATTCAGCGATCTTGTTCATTACGTCCGCACCGGCGATTTTGTGCTGGCCCTGATACGCGACTCGCAGGATTTGAACGAGTACGCTTTCGCCCTGGGTGCCTTGGCTCATTACGCCGCGGACAACCAGGGGCACCGCGTAGCCGTAAATCTCGCCGTGCCCATGCTGTACCCAAAATTGCGCGCGAAATATGGAGACACCGTAGTCTACGACCAAAATCCGATGGCACACCTCAGAACGGAATTCGGCTTCGACGTCCTCGAAGTTGCCAAAGGGCGTTATGCACCGGACGCCTATCGCGATTTTATTGGATTTCAAGTTTCCAAGCCGCTTCT
>Ga0209530_1000223_pt1 | contig 48954 bp, 54 predicted proteins | sample BlaSpr_A8_Ref_O1_FD_187987 | JGI IMG/M metagenome (GOLD analysis project Ga0209530, IMG submission 187987) | Forest soil microbial communities from Thunder Bay, Ontario, Canada - Black Spruce, Ontario site 2_A8_Ref_O1 (SPAdes) (version 2) | ecosystem: Environmental > Terrestrial > Soil > Boreal...
CGTGCAAACGTAATCGGCCCCGCGTGCCCTTCGACAACAAAGACCATGCACGTCAGGTGCTGGTAGGCCTTGCCCACCGAGGCTCACCGCGCTGTTTTCTCCTGCCGTGCACACGTGAAACCAGGTCAGGAGATCGAGTGATTCAGCAGGAATCGCGGCTGAAGGTCGCCGACAACACCGGCGCCAGGGAGATCTTGTGCATCCGGGTGCTCGGCGGGTCGTCGCGACGCTACGCCGGCATCGGCGACGTGATCGTCGCCACCGTCAAGGAGGCTATCCCCGGCGGCAACGTCAAGCGTGGCGAGATCGTCAAAGCCGTCGTGGTGCGCACCGTCAAGGAGCGCAGGCGTCCCGACGGCAGCTACATCAAGTTCGACGAGAACGCGGCTGTGATCATCAAGCCCGACAACGACCCGCGCGGCACTCGCATCTTCGGACCGGTCGGCCGCGAACTGCGCGAGAAGCGATTCATGAAGATCATCTCGCTGGCCCCGGAGGTGCTGTAGATGAAAGTCCACAAAGGCGACACCGTGCTGGTCATCTCCGGCAAGGATAAGGGCGCCAAAGGCAAAGTGCTGCAGGCCTACCCGGACCGTAACCGGGTGCTGGTCGAGGGCGTCAACCGGATCAAGAAGCACACGGCGATTTCGACCAACCAGCGCGGAGCGCGGTCGGGCGGAATCGTCACCCAGGAAGCCCCGATCCACGTCTCCAACGTGATGGTCGTCGACTCCGACGGCAAGCCCGCCCGAATCGGCTACCGGGTCGACGACGAGACCGGCAAGCGGGTTCGTATCTCCAAGCGCAACGGCAAGGACATCTGATGACTACTGCAGAGAAGGTTCAGCCGCGTCTCAAAGACCGCTACCGCAACGAGATCAAGGATTCGTTACACAAGCAGTTCGGCTACGGCAACGTCATGCAGATCCCGACCGTGACCAAAGTCGTCGTCAATATGGGGGTCGGCGAGGCCGCCAGGGACGCCAAGTTGATCAACGGTGCGGTCAACGACTTGGCTCTGATCACCGGACAACGGCCGGAGATCCGTAAGGCGCGGAAGTCCATAGCGCAATTCAAGTTGCGCGAAGGCATGCCGATCGGCGCGCGGGTCACCTTGCGCGGCGACCGGATGTGGGAGTTCCTCGACCGTCTCACATCGATCGCGCTGCCGCGTATTCGTGACTTCCGCGGGCTTTCGCCCAAACAGTTCGACGGTGTCGGCAACTACACCTTCGGGCTGGCCGAGCAGTCGGTGTTCCACGAGATCGATGTGGACAAGATCGACCGGGTGCGCGGCATGGACATCAACGTTGTCACCTCGGCGACGACCGACGACGAAGGACGAGCGCTGTTACGGGCCCTCGGCTTTCCGTTCAAGGAGAACTGACTAGATGGCTAAGAAGGCACTGGTTATCAAGGCGTCGCGCAAACCGCGCTTCGCGGTGCGCTCCTACACCCGCTGCAACAGGTGCGGCCGCCCGCGTGCGGTCTACCGCAAGTTCGGGCTGTGCCGGATCTGCCTGCGCGAGATGGCGCATGCGGGTGAGTTGCCCGGTGTGCAGAAGAGCAGCTGGTAACAGGCCGGCACAGGACAAGACCCCTACCCAGAAAAGGCGCGCGGCAGGCCCGAGCCGGGAACCACCGCGAGGAAGGTGACAGACGCTGTCATGACCATGACGGACCCGATTGCAGACTTCTTGACACGTCTGCGCAACGCCAATTCGGCGTACCACGATGAGGTGAGTTTGCCGCACTCCAAGATCAAGGTGAACATCGCCCAGATCCTCAAGAGCGAGGGATACATCAGCGACTACCGGACCGAAGACGCTCGGGTCGGCAAGTCGCTGGTCGTCCAACTCAAGTACGGGCCGAGCCGGGAGCGCAGCATCGCCGGTTTGCGCCGGGTGTCCAAGCCGGGCCTGCGGGTGTACGCGAAATCCACCAGCCTGCCGCGGGTTCTCGGCGGCCTGGGGGTGGCGATCATCTCGACCTCCTCGGGTCTGCTGACCGACCGTCAGGCAGCCAGACAGGGCGTGGGCGGCGAAGTCCTCGCGTTCGTCTGGTGACAGGGACCGGAAGGACCAAAAGGAAAAGCTATGTCGCGCATTGGTAAGCAGCCGGTTCCAATCCCCGCCGGAGTCGACGTGACGATCGACGGCCAGAACGTCTCGGTGAAGGGGCCCAAAGGCACCCTGGACTTGACAGTCGCCGAGCCGATCACAGTGTCGCGCAGCGAGGACGGTGCAATCGTGGTCACCCGTCCCGACGACGAGCGGCACAACCGTTCACTGCACGGGCTGTCGCGCACGCTGGTGTCCAACCTGGTCACCGGTGTGACGCAGGGTTACACCACCAAGATGGAGATCTTCGGGGTCGGCTACCGGGTGCAGCTCAAAGGTTCCAACCTGGAGTTCGCGCTGGGATACAGCCACCCCGTGGTGATCGTGGCGCCGGACGGCATCACGTTCGCGGTTCAGTCACCGACGAAGTTCACGATCACCGGGATCGACAAGCAGAAGGTCGGCCAGATCTCGGCGAACATCCGCCGTCTGCGCCGTCCCGACCCGTACAAGGGCAAGGGCGTGCGCTACGAAGGCGAGCAGATCCGCCGCAAGGTCGGAAAGACAGGTAAGTAGTCATGGCGCAATCACAAGCTGGCACCGTTGAGCGAAAGCTGTCGGGGCAGAGCGTATCCGCAACTCGGCGAGTTTCCCGGCTGCGCAGGCACGCGCGGCTGCGCAAGAAGATCGCGGGCACCCAGCAGCGCCCGCGGTTGGTGGTGCACCGGTCCGCGAGGCACATTCACGTGCAATTGGTCAACGACGAGAACGGCACCACGGTCGCCGCCGCGTCGTCGATCGAGACCGATGTGCGCGGCCTGGACGGTGACAAGAAGGCCCGCAGCGTGCGGGTGGGCCAATTGATCGCAGAGCGTGCCAAGGCCGCCGGCATCGACAGCGTGGTGTTCGACCGTGGCGGGTACACCTACGGCGGACGGATCGCGGCGCTGGCCGATGCCGCACGCGAGAACGGATTGAGTTTCTGATGGCAACTGGAAGGACCGCATAATGGCGGAGCAGCCGGCTGGCGGGCAAGGCGCCCCAGACAGCCGCGACAGCCGCGGTGACCGTGGTGACGGCCGCGGCCGGCGCGACAGCGGGGGCCGTGGCGGCCGCGACCGCGACGGCGACAAGAGCAACTACCTGGAACGTGTTGTCGCAATCAACCGTGTCTCCAAGGTGGTCAAGGGTGGCCGGCGATTCAGCTTCACCGCTCTGGTCATCGTTGGTGACGGCAAAGGCATGGTCGGTGTCGGCTACGGCAAGGCCAAGGAGGTCCCGGCCGCGATCGCCAAGGGCGTAGAAGAGGCGCGCAAGGGCTTCTTCCGGGTGCCGCTGATCGGCGGCACCATCACTCACCCGGTGCAGGGCGAGGCAGCCGCCGGCGTGGTGATGTTGCGCCCCGCCAGTCCGGGTACCGGTGTGATCGCCGGTGGTGCGGTTCGCGCGGTGCTGGAATGCGCTGGGGTACACGACATCCTGGCCAAATCGTTGGGCAGCGACAACGCGATCAACGTGGTGCACGCCACCGTGGCCGCGCTCAAGCTGCTGCAGCGTCCCGAGGAGGTGGCCGCCCGCCGCGGTCTGCCGATCGAGGATGTCGCCCCGGCCGGGATGCTGAAGGCGCGTAGGCAAAGTGAAGCTCTCGCGGCAGCCACGGCACGGGAGGGAACGTCACAGCCATGAGCCAGCTGAAGATCACCCAGGTACGCAGCACGATCGGGGCTCGTTGGAAGCAGCGCGAGAGCCTGCGCACCCTGGGCCTGCGGCGGATTCGCCATTCGGTGATCCGTGACGACAACCCACAGACGCGCGGACTGATCGCGGTGGTGAGCCACCTCGTCGTGGTGGAGTCCGCCGAGGCGGCCACCGGAGGTAAGAAATGACGATCAAGCTGCACGACCTGCGCCCCGCGCGCGGGTCGAAAACCACACGTACCCGAGTCGGCCGCGGTGAGGGCTCCAAAGGCAAGACCGCGGGCCGTGGTACCAAGGGCTCCAAGGCCCGCAAGCAGGTGCCGGTCACTTTCGAGGGCGGGCAGATGCCGATCCACATGCGGCTGCCCAAGCTCAAGGGATTCCGCAACCGCTTCCGCACCGAGTACGAGGTCGTCAATGTCGGTGACATCAACCGGCTGTTCCCCGACGGCGGTGCCATCGGTGTGGACGACCTGGTGGCCAAGGGCGCCGTTCGCAAGAATTCTTTGGTCAAGGTCCTCGGCGACGGCAAGCTGACCGTCAAGGTCGAATTGTCTGCACACAAGTTCAGCGGCAGCGCGCGCGAGAAGATCGCCGCCGCGGGCGGCTCCGTCGCCGAACTGTAGGCGCCGCGAGCAGACACAAAATCGCCCAAAATCCGCCGATTTTGGGCGATTTTGTGTCTGCTCGCAAGCGGGAGGTACCCCCAGCTCGCTGCACTAAGCCAGCTGCGGAATCACCTCGGCGGCAAGACGTTCCATCTGCTCTCGGGCTTCCGGCACGTCACGGCCGATCGGATTGAGCAGCAGCATCTGCGCGCCCGCGTCGATCACCTCAGCCAGCCCGCGGGCGACATCGTCAGGCGTGCCGGACACCGGGACCGCATCGACACCGGGCATCTCGCCGTAGATGCGCCGCAACCCGGCGAGCACACGTTCGCGGGCCCGGGCGGCGTCGTCGTCGATCATCAGGTAGACGCGTTTGCCGATGGTGAAATGTGCGGGGTCTTTCTGCTGTTCGGCGAGCTCGCGGCGGACGATGGTGACGGCTCCGGCGAAGGCTTCGGTGGTCGACGAGCCTGCGCCCAGGAACGAATCACCGTGGCGCACCGCCCTGGCCAGAGCCTTGGGAGCAAGGCCCCCGAACCAGATCGGCGGGTGCGGTCGCTGCACCGGCTTCGGCTGGATGGGAATGCTGTCGACGTCACGGAACCGGCCGTGGAACGTCACATTGGGTTCGTCCGACCAGGCCGCCTTCATCAATTCCAGGCCCTCGGTGAAATACGAGATGAAGGTGTCCTTGTCCACACCGAAGGCGGCGAAGTTGCGAGCGCCACCCCCAGGTGCAACACCGATATCCAGCCGTCCGTGGCTGAGCCGGTCGACGGCCGTCACAGACGAGGCCAGCTGAAGCGGCTCATGCAGCGACGTCACCAGGACCGCGACTCCCAGCCGCAGTCGCTCGGTACAGGCCGCGCAATACGCCAGCAGCTCCAGGGGCGCGAGTAGCGGTGCCGGGCCGACGGTCTGTTCGAGCACCCAGCCGCCCTCGAACCCGAGCTCCTCGGCCCGCGCAAGGTACGAGCGGAGACCGGGAGCGTCGAAGCCGTCGTAATCGAACTGGGGGATAGCGATCGAAAACCTCACCCCACCACCGTACGGCGCGCGATCGGTAGGCTAGACGGATATGTTTGCCTTCCTGCCTTCGCTTCCTGGCTTCCTAATTAGGACAGACGACGTTCGTGCCCTGGCCAACCGGGTCGATACCGCCCGTCACCATGGCATACCCAACGGCTGTGTGCTCGAATTCAACCTGCGATCGGTGCCGCCGGAGACCACAGGCTTTGATCCGCTCGCGGTTATTACCGGAGGTGGCCGGTCGATGGCGCTGCGCGATGCCATCGCTGCAATCCACCGCGCCGCGGAGGATCCTCGGGTGGCCGGGCTGATCGCCCGTGTGCAGCTCGAAGCGTCGCCGGCGGCGGCGGTTCAGGAACTGCGGGAGGCCATCGCGACCTTCAGCGCCGCCAAGCCGTCACTGGCTTGGGCCGAAACCTATCCGGGCACTCTCTCGTACTACCTGGCTTCGGCGTTCGGTGAGGTATGGATGCAGCCCTCCGGAAGTGTCGGGCTGATCGGCTTCGCGAGCAACGCCACCTTTCTGCGCGACGCGCTGGACAAGGCGGGGATCAAAGCCCAGTTTGTCGCTCGGGGTGAATACAAGTCGGCGGCAAACCTTTTCACCGAGGACGGCTTCACCGACGCCCACCGCGAGGCCGTCACCGAGATGCTGGAAAGCCTGCAGGGTCAGGTGTGGCAGGCGGTCGCCGAATCGCGCAACCTCGATTCCGAGGCGCTCGATGCCCTGGCTGACCGAGCCCCGCTACTACGTGATGACGCACTCGCTTCCGGTCTGATCGATCGGATCGGATTCCGCGACGAGGCCTATGCCCGGATAGCGGAACTTGTTGGTGTGCAGGATGATTCAGCAGCAAATAGCAGCTCCGAGGAGAACCCGGATGAAGCGGATCCGCCTCGGCTGTACCTTGCGCGATACGCCAGTGCGGCCCGATCACGGCTGGCGCCGCCGATGCCGCCGGTTCCAGGCCGCCGGTCGAAGCCGACGTTCGCTGTGGTCACCGTCGAAGGCACGATCGTCAACGGGCGTGGCGGGCCGCAATTCCTGCCGTTCGGCGTCTCGAACGCCGCGGGTGACACAATCGCGGCGGCACTGCGCGAGGTCGCTGCCGACGACTCGATATCCGCCATCTTGCTGCGTGTGGACAGCCCCGGGGGATCGGTCACCGCTTCCGAGACCATCTGGCGTGAGGTGAAAAGGGCCCGCGAACGTGGCAAGCCGGTGGTGGTGTCGATGGGTGCGGTTGCGGCATCCGGCGGCTACTACGTGTCCATGTGCGCCGACGCGATCGTGGCCAATCCTGGCACGATCACCGGATCGATTGGCGTGATCACCGGAAAGCTGGTGGTCCGGGACTTGAAGGAGCGGCTGGGTGTCGCGTCAGATACCGTGCGCACCAACGCCAATGCCGATGCCTGGTCAGCCGACACGCTATTCACGCCGGAGCAACAGGCCCATCGGGAGGCCGAGGCGGACTTGTTCTATACCGACTTCGTCGAACGCGTCGCCGAGGGCCGCAACCTGCCTGTCGAAGCCGTAAATGCCGTTGCGCGAGGGCGTGTCTGGACTGGCGCCGACGCTCTCGAACGTGGCCTGGTTGACGAACTCGGCGGATTTCGGGCCGCGGTGCGCCGGGCCAAAGTCCTGGCCGACCTGGACGAGGATGCCGACGTCCGCCTCGTCAGTTACCCAAGCTCGTCGCTGCTGGACCTGGTTCGACCACGCGCGCTGGCTGCCCGCGCGGTTGCCGGGATCGTGGCCGAGGCCGTGGAAAGCGTCGCGGAGACGCTGAACGGCGCTAAGGTGCTGTGGTTGGGAGAGTCCCGCTTCTAGCGGGTGTTGCGGAGCGCGCGTGAGATCGCGGCGGCTCCTAAGGATGGGATGCAAGACGTGTCGACTCAGTCTGCGGCAGCACCATCTCCGTTCTTCCCGGACGATCTCCAGTTCTGGTACGAGACCAAGCGCGTCTTCGGCTGCGCCAGCTACGGAGGAAGTGAGTTCGGCGAGGTCCTCGCGACGGTCTTTTGCATCACCTCCGGTGACTACGACAGCTGGTACCGCGAATGGGACGCCGCTGGCGAACGAGTCTCCAACGAAGCGCAGCGGCAACTCGAGAGAGGTCATGCCGTCAGCGCGCGGGACGGCTTCCTGCGCGCCACTGCGCGCTATACGAGCCGCCCATCCAGCCGGTCGAGATCCCGTACGAGGACACCACGCTCCACCGCCTCGCTTTCGCACGCATCTACGACTGGCTCGACGAGACACTCGGCTAACCGGTGAAGCTGCCGCTGATGAAGATGATTTCGCCGAGCGGGTCGTCGTTTTCCGGGGCAGGCACATCCATGCCGTTGCGCTTGAACAGTTCCGTGCGCGTCACGCCCTCGACGTCCCACCCCTTGGCCCGCAGATAGTCGACGACGTTGTTGCGCTCGCCGGGGTACACGAGCGACGCCATGTCGATGTCTACGCCGAGTTCCCGAAAGGAACCGGACATCTCCCGTACCCGGTCGGCATCGAAATCGACGATGCCGGGTACGAATTCGGTAGCGATAGCGCTGCCCGGCACGCTGAGCGCGGTGATGTTATCGAACAGCCGGTCTTGGGCTTCTGGCGGCAAATAGATCAGCAGGCCTTCGGCCAACCACGCTGTCGGTGTTGTCACGTCCAGGCCGCCCGCTTGCAGTGCCGCCGGCCAGTCTTGGCGCAGATCGATAGGGATGGTGCGCCGCGTTGCCGCAGGTTCGGCGCCGATGCCGGCCAAGGTGGTTGTCTTGAACTCGATCACCTGCGGCTGGTCGATCTCATAGACGACTGTCGCAGCCGGCCACGGCAGCCGGTAGGCGCGCGAGTCCAACCCGGACGCGAGGATCACCACCTGACGCACCCCAGTGCCCGTGGCGTTGATGAAGTAGTCGTCGAAATACTTCGTGCGCGCCGCCATCCCGTCGGTCATCGCCTGCATACGCAACGGTGAAACCGTCTCGATTGCCGCGAGATCGAGCTCGCCGTCCATCATCTTGGTGAAGAAATCCACCCCAACCGCGCGCACCAGTGGTTCGGCGAACGGATCGTTGATCAAACCGCGAGGATCGTTGGACGCCATTGCCCGCCCGGCCGCGACCATGGTCGCGGTCATGCCCACGCTGGACGCCAGATCCCAGTTGTCGTCGTGAGCGCGTGGCACGAGACGACCCTAGCCAAGCGCTAGCTGAACTCTATTTCAGGGTGGCAGCCACGTAGCTCATGTCGCGGAAGGCGGCGGTCAACTCGTTGTCGGGAAACTCGAACCCGTTGTGCGCATACATTTCCCTGGCAGACCTGGCGGTCACCTGCCAGCCGTGGCTGGTCAAGTACTCGATGACGGTGCTGCGCTCACCTTGGTAGATCAGGTCGGATATGTTGACGTCGAGTCCGAGCCGAGGCCAGCGCTCGGCGAAGCGTTGTGCGCGTTCATCGGACAAGCCGGTGGGGTCGGGGAAGTGTTCGGTGGCGACTCGGCTGCCCGGCGGGCAGAGCGCAGCGATGCTGTCGAACAATCGATCCTGAGCTTCCGGAGGCAGGTAAACCAGCAGGCCCTCGGCGATCCAAGCCGTCGGTTGGCCGACGTCAAAGCCGTGCTGCCGCAGCGCGGTCGGCCAGTCGTTGCGCAGATCGATGGCGACTGGCCGCCGATCGGCGGTCGGGGCAGCGCCCAAGTCGGACAGCGTGCGGGTCTTGAAGTCGATGACCTGCGGCTGGTCGATCTCGTAGACCACCATGCCCTCCGGCCAGCACAGCCGGTAGGCCCTGGTGTCCAGGCCGGAGGCCAGGATCACCGCCTGGCGGATACCGGCGTCGGTGGCCCCGGAAGGCCCCGTGAAGAAGTCATCGAAAAACCTGGTGCGCACCGCAATCTGGTCGTTCAGCGCCGCACGGCTCAGCAGCGGATCATCCTCGACCGTGAGCTCTCCGTCGATCACCCGGATGAACGGATCCAGGCCCACCGCCCGCACCAGCGGATCAGCCAGCGGGTCGTTGAGTAATGCGTCTGGTCCCTGCGACGCCAGCGCGCGAGAGACGGCGACCATGGTCGCCGTGGCCCCCACGCTGGATCCCGGGCCCCAGCTGTCGCCGTCAGTGCGTCCCGAGGTCATTCAGATAGCTCCTGCTTCGTGTTCCTGTAGAGGGTGCCGCTGACGTAGAGTACGTCGCCCATGCGCATCTCGTCGTCTTCAAGCGGCGGAAGTCCGTTGGCCTCGAACAGGTCCCGGATGCTGATGTCATTCAGCAGCCAACCATGGTTGCTCAGGTAGGGAGCCGCTTCGTTGCGGTCGCCGAAGTAGACGAGTCCGGCCATGTCGAGATCGAAACCGTGCGCACGCCAGCGCTCGGAGATGCTTTGCATGCGTTCCCGCAGCTTGTTTTCGTCACCGGGCTCAGGGTTGGGCGCGCTTTCGGTGGCCAACCGGCTGCCCGGCGCGCTGAGCTCGGTGATGGTGTCCAGCAGGCGGTCCTGCGCTTCTGGCGGCAGGTAGCCGAGCAGGCCCTCGGCGCTCCACGCGGTCGGTTGGGCCGGGTCGAACCCGGCGGTACGCAACGCGGTGGGCCAATCGTCGCGCAAATCGACCGCCACCACCCGACGGTCGGCGGTGGGCGTGGCGCCCAGCTCGCCCAACGTGCGGGATTTGAATTCGATGACCTGCGGCTGGTCCACCTCGTAGACCACCGTCTGGGCGGGCCACGGCAGCCGGTAGGCGCGGGCATCCAGTCCCGAAGCCAGGATCACGGCCTGCTTGATGCCGGCCTTCGTCGCGTCCAGGAAGAACTCGTCGAAGAACTTGGTGCGGACTGCCATGTTGTCGGCCATGCGGGACATGGCCCCGGCGGATCCTGTGGCGCCGTCCTGGACGTCGTTCAAGTCGGTCGGGTTCAATTCGCCGCTCGCCAGCCGGGCGAGCAGGTCAACGCCGACCGCCCGGACCAGCGGCTCGGCGAACGGGTCGTTGATGAGCGGACGGTCGGCGCGGGTCGCCACGGCGCGGGCCGCCGCGACCATCGTGGCAGTCGCCCCCACGCTGGATGCCAAATCCCAGGTGTCTCCCTCGTACCTTGAGCTGGCGGAAGTCATGTCTTGCCCCTATCGGATGTATTTAGTTTGTCTTAGAGATTACTTAGCCAGTATAACAAACTTTCAGACTGTACGCCGTTGCACGCATGCGGCAGCCTTGACCCATGGCATACTCGGTGGCCGGCAAGCGGGTGCTCATTACGGGTGCTTCGTCGGGTTTGGGAGCAGCCCTGGCCAGGCAGCTGGCCGCGCAGCAAGCGGTGGTGGGGCTGGTCGCGCGCCGGCGGGCTCGCCTGGCCGAGGTGCTGACTGACTGTCAGCGGACTTCGCCGGACTCGGCGATGTGGGTGGCCGACCTGGCCGACGCTGGGGCCGTCGGCGAGGTTGCGCTGCAAGCTTGGGATGGACTCGGCGGCGTCGACGTGCTGATCAACAACGCCGCAATCCCGAAGCGCCGACCGGTCACCGAGTTGGAGCCGGACGAGGTCGAAGCCGTCATGCGGGTCAACTTCTTCGCCCCGATGCGGATGACGCTGGCCCTGCTGCCGCCGATGTTGGCGCGCGGCTCGGGCGTGATCGTCAACGTGTCCAGTGTCGGCGGCCGGCTCGGGATCATCCACGAAACCGCTTACTGCGCAAGCAAGTTCGCGCTGTGCGGCTGGAGCGAGGCGATGGCCGTGGACCTGCACGGTACCGGGATCTCGGTGAAGCTGATCGAGCCGGGCCCGGTCGACACCGAGATCTGGGACCAGCCCGGCAGCGAGGAACCGCTCTACCAGGGGCCCAAGGTCGCCGCCGACGAGGTCGCCGCGGGCATCATCGTGGCCCTGGGCAGCGGCCAATTCGAGCACTACGTGCCAGATATGAAGGCAGTTGTCGATGCCAAGAACGCCGACCTCGACACATTCATCGCCGGTGTGGCGGGCATGGAACCGCGATGAAGGCGCTCGTCTTCGGCGTGCCGCCGGATCCCTTCGAGGTTCCCGTCAATGCCAACTCGCTGACCCAGAACCTGGCGCGAACCCCGACCGCTCTTCGGCAGGTGCCGGATCCGCAACTGCCGCATCAGGATTGGGTGATTACCCGGCCGCGACTGACCGGTATCTGCGGGTCGGATTCCAAGCAGATCCTGATGGATTTCGGCGAAGGTGACATCGACAACGCGATGTCCGGATTCTGTTCGTTTCCCCAAGTCATGGGCCATGAGGTGATCGCTGACGTGGTGGCGTTGGGGCCGCAGGCCCGCGGGCTTGAGGTCGGGCAACGGGTGGTGCTCAACCCGTGGCTGTCGTGCGGGCCGCGCGGCATCGAGCCGCCCTGCCCGGCCTGCGAAAACGGCGACTACAGCCTGTGCTGGAGTTTCACCGACGGCGACATCAAGCCGGGCATCCACACCGGGGTGTCAGCCGACGTGACCGGGGGATACGCCGAGTTGATGCCCGCCCACGACAGCATGCTGATCGGCGTGCCCGAGTCGATTCCCGACGAGCTGGCCGTGTTCGCCGATCCGTTTTCGGTGTCTTTGCACGCGATCACCCGCCACCCGCCGCCCCGCTCGGGTCGGGTTCTGGTGTACGGCGCCGGCTCGCTCGGGTTGTGCGCGGTCGCGATCCTGCGGGCGCTCTACCCGGATGTGGGAGTGGCCGTGGTGGCGCGCTTCGAGGCCCAGGCAGAGCTGGCCCGCCGGTTCGGGGCCGAAAAAGTGCTGGCGCACGAACCGCGTCTGGCCGTCATCGAAGAGCTGGTCGCCTGGGGCGGCGGCCGGCTGCGCCAGCCGCTGCAGGGTTTGCCCATGGCTCACCCCGGGGCGGTCGAGGTGGTCTACGACACGGTGGGCAAGCCGGAGACATTCGAAGTTGGGGTGCGGGTTCTGGCCTCCCGGGGCACGCTGGTGAAGGCCGGCGTTCATGCGCCAGGCCGGTGGGAGTGGAGCCCGCTGTACTTCAAAGAGATCAGCTGGGTCGGCTCGAATGCCTTCGGCATCGAAGAGGTCGACGGGCAGCGCAAGCACGCCATCGCCCACTACCTCGACCTGGTAGAGGCCGGCCAGGTGGACTTGCGTCCCATGCTGACGCATACCTTCGGGCTACAGCAGTGGCGCGACGCCTTCCTCGCGATTGCCGATCAAGGCGCCAGCGGCGCTGTCAAGGTAGCTATCGACCAGCGCTGAGGCCCGGCAAGTGGCCCCCGAGTGTGAACTACGCGACGCCGTCGCGGCGTGTCGCGTCGCACAGTTCATAGTCGGCGTAGCTACATCGGATTGGCGCGCAGATAGCTGTAGACGCCGGCGAAATTCCGGTTCACGTCGTCGGGGATGGGTACTGGTCCGCCGAGCGCACGTGCGCCCCAAACGATTTGGGCGGTGCGTTCAACCAGCGCGGTGATGTGCAGTGCCTTGTCTGGGCGGGGCCCGACGGCGACCAGGCCATGGTTGGCGATCAGGGCGGCGCCGCGGCCTTCCAGCGCCTTGACCGCGTTGGCCCCGACGTCGGGCGTGCCGGACGCGGCGTAGTCGGTGCATCGAACGTCGCCGCCGCAGTAGACCGCGAACTCATCGATGCAGGCCGGAATCGGCTCATGCGCGATGGCGAACATGGTCGCCCACACCGGATGACTGTGGATGACACTGCCGATGTCGTCGAACGCCTGGTAGCACGCCAGGTGCAGCTTCATCTCCGACGATGGGTGCCGACCGTCCTTGGCTTGCAGCACAGCGCCTTCGGGATCGACCTGCACGAGATCCTCGAGCACCATGTCCGCGTAATCGACTGACGACGGCGTGATGACGATGCTGCCGTCGGCGCGCCGCGCCGAGATGTTGCCGGCCGTTCCCTCGACCAGGCCGCGGCGCAGCATGTCTTTGGCGGCTGCCAGCACCGCGGACTCCGGGTTCTCAACGAACTTCATGAGGCAAGTACCTCCGGGTTGACGATATGGGCGGGCGTTTTGCCGCTCAGCAGCGCTTCCAGGTCGTCGGCCACCATTTGCGCCTGCCGGGCCTCAGTGTTCCATGTCGCCCCGCCGATGTGCGGGGTCAGTACGACATTGGGCATGCCCGTCAAGGGGTGCTCGGTGGGCAGCCATTCGCCGGCGAAGTGGTCCAGGCCGGCGGCGGCCACCTTGCCGGCGCGTAGAGCCTCGACGAGTGCGTCGGTGTCGTGCAGCTGGGCCCGCGCGGTGTTGAGGAAGACCACGCCGTCGCGCATGGCCGCGAACTGTTCGGCACCGATCATCCCGACGGTGTCGTCAGTGACGGGTGCGTGCAGGGAGACCACGTCGGCTTCACTGAGTAACTCGTCGAGGCTGTGGCTGGAGTCGTCGCTGTACGGGTCGTAGGCGATGACCCGCATGCCCAGCCCGGACAGCCGCCACTGCAAAGCACGGCCGACAGCGCCGAGGCCCACCAGCCCGGCCGTGAGCCCCGCGATCTCCCAACCACGGAACCGCTGATAGGGAATGCTGCCATCGCGAAACATGTCGCCGCTGCGCACATCCGCGTCCGCGGTCACCAAATGACGGGTGACGGCCAGCAGCAGGGCCACCGCCATCTCGGCGACCGCGTCGGCGTTGCGGGCCGGGGTATTCAGCACCGGGATGCCCGCTGCGGTGGCCGCGGGGATGTCGACGTTGTTGGGGTCGCCGCGGGTGGACGCGACCACGCGCAAGCCGAGTTCGAACGCCGGGCCTCGCACAGAGTCGCTTTCCACCACAACGACGTCGGCTTTTTCGGAGCTGATCCGGTCGGCCAGCTGCTCAGCGCTGTAGATCCGCAGCGGGGTCTGATCAATCCACGGGTCGTACACCACGTCGGCCAGCTGTCGGAGCTTGGCGAACCCCGGTCCACGCAGCGGGGCTGTCACCAAGGCACGCGGTCTAGAGGTCACGACTGCCAATGCTGGCGTACGGTGACGCCCGTGTCACGCAAAGACGTCACAATCGGCATCGACATCGGCACGACCGCGGTCAAAGCGGTGACCGCCGACGAAGACGGCCAGGTGACGGCTCGGGTGCGGATTCCGCATCAGCTACGGGTGCCGGCCCCGGATCAGCTGGAGCACGACGCCGACGAGGCGTGGCGGCGCGGCCCGCTGGCGGCCCTGGACCAACTGGCCAGGCCTGACGCACGCGCGGTGGCCGTTTCGGCGATGGTGCCATCGCTGACCGCCGTCGATTCCGCGGGCAGTCCCATCACACCGGGCTTGCTGTACGGCGACGTCAGGGGACAGGTTCCCGGCGCCCTGGAGGAACGGGAGGAACGGGAGGAACGGGCGCAACCGGTGCAACCGCTGCCGTCGGTGGGCGAGGCTGCCGAGTTTCTGCGCTGGACCGCTGCCGAAGCGCCCGAAGCGGCCGGCTACTGGCCGGCACCTGCGGTTGCCAACCACGCGCTGGCAGGCGAGGCGGTGATCGACTTCGCCACTGCCTTCACGGCCTATCCCTTGTTTGATGGCACCGGCTGGAATCCGGCGGCATGCGCCGAGTGCGGCGCGACCATCGAGCACATGCCGCGGGTGGAGATGATCGGAGCGGCTGCCGGCCAGGTGCAGGGGACCGGGGCGACATTGGCAATCGGTGCGATCGACGCCTTGTGCGAACAGCTCGTGGCCGGCGCTGACCGCAACGGCGACGTGCTGGTGATGTGTGGCACCACCCTGATCGTGTGGATCACCGTCCCCGAGGCGCGGCAGGTGCCCGGTCTGTGGACCATTCCCCACACCGCCGCCGGGAAGAGCCAGATCGGCGGAGCCAGCAACGCCGGCGGCTTGTTTCTCGGCTGGGCGGATCGCATTGTCGGACCGGGTGACCCGAGCGCGATCGATCCGCGCCGGGTGCCGGTGTGGTCACCGTATCTACGTGGCGAACGCACGCCGTTTCACGACCCGGATCGTCGAGGCGTGCTCGACGCGCTGGATCTCACCCACGATGCCGCGTCGTTGCGGCGAGCCGCGTACGAGGCGTCGGGCTTTGTCGTTCGCCAGCTCATCGAACTGAGCGGAGCGCCGGTGGGGCGCATTGTGGCTTCAGGTGGCGGTACCCGGGTGCAGCCCTGGATGCAGGCCCTCGCGGACGCCACCGGCCGACCGGTGGAGGTATCGGGGGTGGCCGAGGGAGCGGCACTGGGCGCCGCTTTCCTGGGGCGTTTGGCGGCCGGTCTGGAATCGACGATTGCCGACGCCGCGCGCTGGGCCTCAACCGGGTCCGTCGTCGAACCCCAACCCGCGTGGGCGGCCGCGGTTGCGGACCGCTACGGGCGGTTCCTGGAGCTTGGCGACCGGCCGTCACGCCCTATTTAGGGGCACCCGGCAAGACGCTGTAGCGCCATATGTCTTTTCTCGTTCTAGGCTTAGGCAATGACCGACCACGACCAAAAAGCTGTCCGTCGAGACATTGCTGACACCCTGTTGAAAGCGCTGGAGCGTCGGCATGAGGTAGCCGACGTGGTGGTGGAGTCCGCGAACAAGGCCGCCGCTGTCGAGGCGATCGTCACGTTGCTTGACACGTCCCGCCAAGCTGCCGAAGCCGTGTTGAGCATGTCGTTCTACCGGCTCACCATCGACTCGCGTAAGCAGATCCTTGCCGAATTGGAGGACCTGAACAAGCAGTTGAGCTTCACCGTCGGCGAGCGTCCGGCAAGCTCGGGCGACAGCCTGGTGCTGCGGCCCTTCTCAGCCGACGAGGACCGGGATATCTTCGCCACGCGCACCGCGGATATGGGTGGTGCTGCCGGTGACGGATCCGGCGGACCAGCAGGCAGCCTCGACGAGGAAATCCGCGCGGCGCTGGCACGTCTGGACGACGAAGAGGCCGCGTGGTTCGTGGCCGTCGATTCAGGCGAGAAGGTCGGAATGGTGTTCGGCGAGCTCGCCCAGGGCGAGGTGAACGTGCGGATCTGGATTCATCCCGATCACCGAAAGAAGGGTTACGGCACCGCCGCGCTACGCAAATCGCGGTCGGAGATGGCGTGGTGTTTTCCCGCGGTGCCGATGGTTGTCCGGACGCCGGCCGCCGAGCCCGCCTAGCCTCGCGCCTACTGCAGAATGGCGGTAACAGTGACGCTGTTCTGCAGCGCGTGCAAACCCTCACCTGTCGGAATTGGCAGCCCGGCTGCGGCGAACATGTCAGCGCGGGTGGTCGTCGAAACCTGCCAGCCGTGGCCGCTCAAATACTCCGCCGCCGGTGTTCGCTCGCCCCGGTAGACCAGAGTTGACACGTCGACATCGAAGCCGTATTGCCCCCAGCGGCTGGCCATCGCCTTGGCGCGCTTCTCGAGTAACGCAGGCGCGCCGTCGAGATGGTATTCGGTGGCAAGCCGGCTGCCCGGAGCGCTGAGCGTGGTGATCGCATCGAACAAACGGTCCTGAGCCTCCGGCGGCAGGTACATCAGCAGGCCTTCAGCGCTCCAGGCGCTGGGCCTTGTCTCGTCGAAACCTGTCTGTCGCAGTGCGTTTAGCCAATCGTCGCGCAGATCGATCGCAACGGTCCGGCGCTCCGCGGTGGGGTGGGCACCCAATTTCGACAACGTCGTGGACTTGAATTCGACGACTGCGGGTTGATCGACTTCGTAAACGACGGTGCCTGCCGGCCAGGACAGTCGGTACGGGCGCGAGTCCAGGCCGGCGGCCAGAACGACGGCCTGTCGAATGCCCGAGTCCGTCGCGTCGGTGAAGAAGCCATCGAAGAACCGGGTACGCACGGCCATCATGTTGACCATCCGCTGTATGTTGAACTCCGCCTCAGGGTCGGCATCGGCATCGATACCGCCGCTTTCGTCGGTGATCTCACCGTCGAGCACGCCGGTGAAGAAATCCACACCCACCGCGCGAACCAGCGGATCGGCGAATGGATCGTCAATCAGAGCGTCGGGTTGCTTGCTGGCCAGTGCCCGGGCGGCCGCGACCCACGTCGCCGTCGCCCCGACGCTCGAGGCCAAGTCCCAGGTGTCTTGATCTGTGCGCGTCATGCCGAGGCCCCCTTTGCCAGCGTGGCGGATACGTACTTGATATCGCCGAAGGCGACAATGGACGGTTCGTCAGGAAACTCGAAACCGTTTTCGCCGTAGAGCTCCGGTGTGCTGCGCACCGTCGATTGCCAGCCGCGATCCGCCAGGTAGGTCACGACATCGTTGCGCTCGCCTGCGTAGATCAAATCGGCCCAGTTGAGGTTCAATCCCAGCCGCCGCCAGCGCTCGCTGAGCTCCCGACCGCGCTTTTCGACGCGGTCGCGGATGTCGGGAACGTAGCCGGTACCCAGCCTGCTGCCGGCCGCACTCAGCGCGGTGATGTTGTCGAACAGCCGATCCTGGGCGTCCGGCGGCAAATACGCCAGCAGTCCTTCTGCGCTCCAGGCTGTTGGTTGCGCCGGGTCAAATCCGCTGTCGCGCAGCGCGGCCGGCCAGTCATCACGCAGGTCGACCCCCACCGCCCTGCGGTCGGCTTTCGGGGCTGCCCCCAAACCCGCGAGGGTGCGGGTCTTGAACTCGATCACCTGGGGCTGGTCGACTTCGAAGAGCACGGTTCCGGCCGGCCACGGCAGTCGGTAGGCGCGGGTGTCGAGGCCGGAGGCCAGGATGACGGCTTGGCGCACACCGGCTTCGGCGGCGTCCAGGAAGAAGGAGTCGAAGAAGCGGGTGCGGACCGCCATTCCTTCGCTGAGCCGCTGCGGAGTGAATGCGGGATCGTCTTCGGCGAGCTCGATCTTGCCGTTCATCATCTGGATGAAGGCGTCGACACCGACGGCATTCACCAGTGGCTCGGCGAAGGGATCGTCGATCAAGGGGTTCGGGCCCTTGGACGCCAGCGCCCGCCGGGCGGCCACCGCGGTGGCGGTGGCCCCCACGCTGGACGCCAGATCCCAACTGTCGCCGTCGAATCGCTTGGTGTCGATATTTCCAGCGCTATCTGTCATGTGGGCACTCCTATTTGAGGGTCGCGGTAACGGCAGTGATATTGCGGAATTGCGCCATCGCTTCATCGTCGTGGAACTCGAGGCCGTAATCGCCGAAGAGATCCCGCCGCATTCGGGCGGCCACTTGCCAGCCCCGGTCGGTCAGATAGTCAGCGACATCGGCGCGCTTTCCATCAAAGAAGAGACCCGAAAGGTTGACGTCGCAACCGAATTTGGCCCACCTCTCGTTGAACTCCTGCGCGCGTTGCGTCATCGTGGCAGCAGAGTCGGGGTGGTATTCGGTGGCCAGCCTGCTGCCGGGCGCGCTCAGCTCGGTGATGTTGTCGAACAGCCGGTCCTGGGCCTCTGGTGGAAGGTACATCAGCAAACCTTCGGCGCTCCAGGAGGTTGGTTGAGTCACGTCGAATCCACTGCTGCGCAACGCGCCCGGCCAATCCTCCCTTAGATCAATGCTGACGGTTCGCCTGTCCGCGGCCGGGGCGGCGCCCAGGTTCGACATAGTGGTGGTTTTGAAGTCCACAACCTGAGGCTGATCGACTTCATAGACCACACTCCCGGGAGGCCATGCCAGCCGGTAAGCGCGCGCATCGAGGCCGGCGGCCAGAATCACCGATTGGCGAATACCGTCGCGGGCTGCGTTGAGGAAAAAATCGTCGAAGAAGCGGGTGCGCACCGCAATCGAATCGGTCTCGAGCGCCATGTCTTTGCCGCTGCCGTCGTAGACCTCGGCTGGTTCGATATCGCCGTCGACCAGGCGGCGGAAGAAATCAAGCCCGACCGCTCGTACCAATGGCGCCGCGAAGGGGTCGTTGATAATGGCGTTGCTCTGCCCGCTGGCCACTGCCCGGGCCGCCGCGACCATGGTGGCGGTGGCGCCGACGCTCGAGGCCAGGTCCCAGCTGTCTTGATCAGTGCGTGTCATCGTGCTCCTATCTCAGTTCGGCCGAAACGTAGATAACCTCGCCGAACGGGGCGTCGTCGTCGTCGATCGGCGGCAACCCGTGTTCGGCCAGCAAGTCGGTGGCGCTCGCGCCGGCGGTCTGCCAGCCATGGTCGCTCAGGTAGGTCGCGGCATCGGTGCGGTCGTCGAAATACACCAGGCCCGCCATATTGAGCTCGAAGCCGTGTTGGGTCCACCGCTCGGACTGGCGCTGCATGCGTCGCCGCAGCTCCTCTTGATTGAGCTCGTTGATGTCGAGTAGGCCCTCCGTGGCGAGCCGGCTACCCGGCACGCTCTGGGCGGTGATCTGGTCGAGCAACCGGTCTTGGGCCTCGGCGGGCAGATAACCCAGCAGCCCCTCGGCGATCCACGCGGTCCGCTGAGCCGGGTCGAAGCCGCCTTGCTTCAGTGCCGCCGGCCAGTCCTCGCGCAGGTCGATGGCCACCGTGCGCCGGTCCGCTGTCGGCTGGGCACCGAGGGCGGCCAGCGTCGTGGTCTTGAAATCGATGACCTGCGGCTGGTCGACCTCGAAAACCGCGGTGCCGGGTGGCCAGTCCAGCCGGTAGGCGCGGGAATCCAGGCCGGACGCCAAGATGACGGCCTGCCGAATACCGGCCCGGGTGGCGTCCAGGAAGAATTCATCGAAGTACCTGGTGCGGATGGCCATCGCGTCGGCGAACCGCCGCATACCCCTGGCCGCGTCTTCGTCGAGCTCACTGGGATCCAGCTCGCCGCCGGCCATGCGGGCGAAGTAGTCGACCCCGACGGCGCGGACCAGCGGTGCCGCGAATTGATCGTCGATCAGCGGGTCGGGAGCTCTGCTGGCCACCGCCCGTGCTGCCGCGACCATGGTGGCCGTCAAACCCACGCTGGACGCCAGGTCCCAGGTGTCGCCGTCAAAGCGTGCGCTGCCCACCGGCGTCACGCTGCCCACCGGCGTCACGCTGCCCACCGGCGTCACGCTGCCCACCTGCGTCATACAGTGCTCCTTGTTAACCCTTCGATACCTGATCTAGCTTTCGATACTTAGCAAATGTAATGAACTAACGGAACTCTACGCCGCGCGGCTGTTGGCTTCCTGCGGGTTCACTGCTTGTTCCCGGATGCGGCATGTTTAGGCCCATTCCAGGCGCCTGGATGGCGGCCGTTAAGGACCTGTCCAGACCAGCTGTTATTCTCGTACACGGTTTGACACGACGCCGTTTGTCCTGCCTGCGGGTCTTGGGCGCGTGACACAGGATGACCCCGGGAATGGTGCGGGCCGGCCAGACCAGCCCGGTTGGATGCCGCGACAAGAGTTCGGCTGCGCAGGAGGAAGAGTGCTTTCGGCTTTCATCTCATCGATGCGGACAGTCGACCTGAGACGGAAGATCCTCTTCACGCTGGGCATCGTCATCCTCTACCGCCTCGGCGCCGCCCTGCCGTCCCCCGGTGTCAACTACCCCCACGTGCAGCAGTGCATCAAAGAGGCCACCAACGGCGAAGCCGGACAGATCTACTCGCTGATCAACTTGTTCTCCGGTGGCGCGCTACTGAAGCTGACGGTTTTCGCGGTGGGGGTGATGCCCTACATCACCGCCAGCATCATCGTGCAGCTTCTCACCGTCGTCATCCCGCGGTTCGAGGAATTGCGCAAGGAAGGCCAGTCCGGCCAGGCCAAGATGACTCAGTACACCCGCTACCTGGCAATCGCGCTGGCCGTCCTGCAAGCCACCAGCATCGTGGCGCTGGCGGCCAACGGCGGCCTGTTACAGGGTTGCTCGCTGGACATCATCGCCGACCAGAGCATCTTCACCCAAGTCGTCATCGTGCTGGTGATGACCGCCGGTGCGGCGTTGGTGATGTGGATGGGGGAGCTGATCACCGAACGCGGTATCGGCAACGGCATGTCGCTGCTGATCTTCGTCGGCATCGCCGCGCGCATTCCTTCTGAAGGGAAAACCATCCTGGACACCCGCGGCGGGGTCATCTTCGCCGCCGTCTGTGCGGCCGCGCTGGCCATCATTGTCGGCGTAGTGTTCGTCGAGCAGGGCCAGCGCCGGATCCCAGTGCAATACGCCAAGCGCATGGTGGGCCGGCGCATGTACGGCGGAACGTCGACATACCTGCCGCTGAAGGTCAACCAGGCCGGCGTTATCCCGGTGATCTTCGCTTCGTCGCTGATCTACATTCCGCATCTGATCACCCAGCTGATTCGCAGCGGCAGCGGCGGCCCGGGCAACAGCTGGTGGGACAAGTTCGTCGGAAGTTACCTGTCCGACCCAAGCGACCCGGTTTACATCGGCATCTACTTCGGGCTCATCATCTTCTTCACGTACTTCTATGTGTCGATCACGTTCAATCCCGACGAGCGGGCCGACGAGATGAAGAAGTTCGGCGGCTTCATTCCCGGCATTCGGCCGGGAAAGCCGACCGCCGATTATCTGCGTTATGTGCTGAGCAGAATTACCCTGCCTGGCGCGATCTACCTGGGCGCAATTTCTGTACTGCCTAATCTCTTCCTTCAGATCGGCAACGGTGGAGCAGTCCAAAACTTGCCGTTTGGCGGTACAGCGGTTCTGATCATGATTGGCGTCGGTTTGGATACGGTCAAACAGATCGAGAGTCAGCTCATGCAGCGCAACTATGAAGGGTTCCTCAAGTGAGATTGGTTTTTCTGGGACCGCCTGGGGCGGGCAAGGGCACTCAGGCAGAGAAGATCGCCGAGAAGCTGGGGATCCCGCAGATCTCGACCGGTGAGCTGTTCCGGCGCAATATCGACAACGGCACCAAGCTGGGTCTGGAGGCCAAGCGTTACCTGGACGCCGGTGACTTGGTGCCCTCGGAATTGACCAACCAGCTCGTCGACGACCGGCTGAACGATCCGGATGCGGCCGACGGCTTCATCCTGGACGGCTACCCGCGCGCGCTCAAGCAGGCCGAAGCGTTGCACGAAATGCTCCAACGCCGGGGCACCGACATCGATGCGGTAGTGGAGTTTCGGGTGCCGGAGGACGAGTTGTTCGAGCGGCTCAAGGCGCGTGGCCGCGCCGACGACACCGACGACGTGATTCGCAATCGGATGAAGGTCTACCGCGACGAGACCGCGCCGCTGCTGGAGTACTACAGCGACGAATTGAAGACAGTAGACGCGCTCGGCACTGTCGATGAAGTCTTCGCCCGTGCGCTGAAGGCTCTGGGTAAGTAATCATGAGCGCGCTGGCGCGGCTGCGGAGTCGCAGGGTTGTTCCGCAGCGCACCGCCGGCGAGCTTGACGCGATGGCCGCGGCCGGCGCTGTCGTCGCCGCCGCGCTGCAAGCGGTTCAGGCGGCGGCGGTCCCCGGGGCGTCGACCTTGAGCGTTGACGAAATCGCCGAATCGGTGATCCGCGAAGCCGGCGCTACACCGTCCTTCCTGGGCTATCACGGCTACCCGGCGTCGATCTGCGCATCGATCAACGACAGGGTTGTGCACGGTATCCCCTCCGCCGCCGAAATACTCGCACCTGCAGACCTGTTGTCCATCGACTGCGGCGCGGTTTTGGAGGGCTGGCACGGTGATGCGGCGGTCACCTTCGGCATCGGCGCGCTCGACCCAGCCGACGAAGTGCTCTCCGCGGCGACCAAGGAGTCGCTGGTAGCCGGAATCGCGGCGATGATCAGCGGCAATCGGTTGACGGACGTTGCGCATGCGATCGAGCAAGGCACGCGTGCGGCCGAGGCCCGCTACGGACGCCGGTTCGGGATCGTGGAGGGCTACGGGGGTCACGGCATCGGCCGACACATGCACATGGATCCGTTCCTACCCAACGAGGGCTCGCCGGGGCGAGGCCCGCTGCTGGCCCCGGGGTCGGTGCTGGCCATCGAACCCATGCTGACTCTTGGATCCGGCAAGACGCTGGTGCTCGACGACGAATGGACCGTCACCACCACCGACGGGTCACATGCGGCACACTGGGAACACACCGTCGCAGTGACTGAGAACGGGCCCCGCATCCTGACGGTTGCTTGACCCTTCAGGTTGGCTTTGGGCTTGCCTAGCCCCAGCGGAGAAGTCCTGGTAAGGATTGCCGTGGCGCCATTGAACTGAACACGTACTCAACTCGTGTCAATTGGCGGAGGTGATCGAGTGGCTCGTGTTGCCAGCTCCGCGGCTGCCGAAGCCGCACTGATGAAGGCGCTCTACGACGAGCATGCCGCTGTTTTGTGGCGCTACGCGCTCCGGCTGACGGGTGACGCCAGCCAGGCCGAGGACGTCGTCCAGGAAACGTTGTTGCGAGCATGGCAACATCCGGAAGTCATCGGCGACACCGAGCGGTCGGCGCGCGCGTGGCTGTTCACCGTGGCTCGCAACATGATCATCGACGATCGGCGCAGCGCACGCTACCGCAATGTGGTCGCCTCGACCGACGTAGAAGGCGCGCCTGAGCAGTCCACGCCGGACGAGGTGAACGCAGCGCTGGACCGGCTGCTGATCGCCGACGCGATGGCGCAACTATCCGCCGAGCATCGGGCCGTAATCGAGCGGTCCTACTACCGGGGATGGACTACCGCACAGATTGCTACAGACCTTGACATCGCAGAAGGAACCGTTAAGTCGCGACTACACTACGCTGTACGGGCTTTGCGGCTCACTCTGCAGGAACTTGGAGTTACAAGATGACAGCTCAGCGCCATATTTTTCGGGCCAACCTAACTGTCCATCGGCTCCGAATACTTGAGGGTGACAGGAGATGGATGAGATGAGGACGTCGCTACGAGGTATCGGCCCGCCCGGTGACAACGAGGTATTTGGTCTGACTATGGAAGACGATCACCGCCACGCGATGTGGGATGCCGCATACGTGTTAGGGTCGCTGTCTGCCGCTGACCGCCGCGAATTCGAATTACACATGGCCAATTGCCCGGATTGCCGGCAGGCCGTTGCCGAGCTCAGCGGCGTGCCCGCCTTGCTTTCGCAGCTTGATCGTGAAGATGTTGCCGCGATGGAGGAGTCCGGCCCCGCGCCGGCGGCCACGCCGGAGATCTCACCGGAATTGTTGCCGACGTTGTTGGCGACGGTGCGCTTTCGCCGCCGCCGTACGCGCTTGACGACCTGGGTGGCCTCAGCCGCCGCGGCCGTGGTGTTGGGGATCGGCGTGTTGGTTGGTGTTCAAACGCATTCCTCGACAGCTCCGCAGCAGGTGACCGCGTCCGCGCAGCCGATGGCGCAGGTCGGGACGCACCTGCTGGACTCCACGGTGTCGCTCACCAGTCAGCACTGGGGCACGTTCATCAACCTGAAGTGTGTCTGCCTGGCTCCGCTGAATGCGCACCATGACACGCTGGCGATGGTCGTGGTGGGTCGCGACGGCAGCCAAACCCGGCTGGCCACCTGGGTGGCCGAACCCGGCCACACTGCGACGCCCGCGGGCAGCATCTCGACGCCGGTCGATCAGATCGCCGCCGTGCAGATCGTTTCCGCTGACGGCGGCCAGGTTCTGCTGCAGCGTTCGCTCTAAAATCCGCCGTCGGTGAACCAAAGGCTTACCTAACTCGTGGAATAGGCATCGTCCCTATCAGATTTAGGTGAGCACATGCCTAGTAAACAAACTAGGAAGCACCGGGTGGTCGACCACATCGTCGAACGCCTTGCGGCAGTTGGAGTCGATCACATCTTCGGAGTGGACGGCGCCAACATCGAGGATCTCTACGATGCGGCGCACTTCCAGCCTGAAATTACCGCGGTGCTGGCCAAGCACGAGTTCTCCGCCGCCACGATGGCCGACGGGTACAGTCGCAGCGGGGCCGGGCTGGGTGTGGTGGCGGCGACCTCGGGTGGTGGCGCGCTGAATCTTATTGCCGGCCTGGGGGAGTCGTTGACAAGTCGCGTTCCGGTGTTGGCTTTGGTCGGCCAGACTGCCACAACGATGGACGGTCGGGGCAGCTTTCAGGACACCAGCGGCCGCAACGGATCGCTGGACGCCGAGGCAGTCTTTTCAGCGGTGTCGGTGTCGTGTGAGCGGGTGCTCACCCCGGGCGATATCGTTGCAGCGCTGTCTCGGGCCATCGCCGCTGCGCGTACCGGTGGCCCAGCGGTGTTGTTGCTGCCCAAGGATATTCAGCAGGGATACGTTGAGGAAAGTCCCCACTGGGGCGGCCCAAATGGGCAGGAACTGCGGCGCATCGGCAACCCGCAGCCGATCGTCGGGATACTGCGCAACGCGCACGGGCCCGTCACCATCATCGTCGGCGAGCAGGTGGCTCGCGACAACGCCCGGGCCGAGCTCGAACAGCTGCGCGCCGCGTTGCGCGCTCGGGTAGCCACCGTGCCCGACGCCAAGGATGTCGCCGGCACACCGGGTTTCGGGTCGTCGTTTGCGCTCGGGGTAAGCGGTGTGATGGGCCATCCAGGTGTGGCCGAAGCAGCGGCCGCCAGCGCCGTGTGCTTGGTGGTCGGCACCAGACTGTCGGTCACCGCGCGTACCGGCCTTGATGACGTGCTGTCAACGGTGCGGACAGTCTCAATCGGGTCGGCGCCGCCCTATCTTCCCTGCACTCATGTGCACACCGACGACCTGCGTGGTTCGCTGCGGATGCTGACCGAGGCGCTGTCCGGGCTCCGGCGGCCCACCAGCGTGCGGGTGCCCGACCAGGTCCGGCACACGGAACTGACGCCCCCATCCTGCTCCGGAACCGGTGTGCGGTACCGGGACGCCATGGCGGTGCTGGACGGTACCCTGCCCGACGGCACGGATATCGTGGTCGACGCGGGCAACACCGGTGCGGCGGCGATTCACTACCTGCCGGTGCGGCGGGACGGAAAATTTGCGGTGGCACTCGGTATGGGTGGCATGGGCTACAGCTTCGGTGCCGGTATCGGGATGGCCTTTGGACGCGCCAACAGCGGGCGCCCCGGCGGACGTACCGTGGTAATTGCCGGGGATGGAGCGTTTTTCATGCACGGCATGGAGGTGCACACCGCCGTGCACTACGGGCTTCCCGTGACCTTCGTCTTGCTCAACAATAACGCCCACGCGATGTGCGTGACCCGCGAGCAGCTTTTCTATGACGACCTCTACAGCTACAACCGATTCCGCCCCAGCCGGCTGGGTGCAGGTCTGGCAGCTATGTTTCCGGGGTTGACATCCGTCGACGTCGCTGACCGCAATGGGTTTGCCGCAGCTATGCGCGCTGCACTGGATGTCGACGGCCCAGCCGTGATCAGTGTTGAATGCGCAGCCGATGAGATCCCGCCGTTCGCACCGTTTCTTACCAGATCGGCGAAAACCGATGCTATAGAAGAGAGTTCAACTTTTAAGGAGAAGCGAGCCGATGCCGCTGCCAGCGCTTGAGGATGTCGTGGCCCATGCCGGCACCGATCAACCCATCGACGGGGTGACCCGCATCGAAACCAGCCCCCGTGAGAAGGCCACCCCGATCATCATGGAGATGATGCGATCGGTGTACCCGCACGATCAGGTCTTCGGGGAATACTGCACCGTCAACGATTACATCGACTGTCCGCCCGACGAGTTGTACGAGTACATGTCTGACACCCGCAGCCTCGAGGAGTGGACCTATAGTCTGCGCGGTTTCACGGCAACCGACGAACCAGGTCTGTGGGAGGCCTACGACCGGCTTGGTTCGGAGACCAAGATCTACGCTCGCACTATCGCCAACGAGCAGGCCCGGACCGTCGACTACCACTGCGCGTGGGATCAGGGCAAGCACCTGTGGATGATTTATCTGATGCGCGTCATCGACGCACAAGTAGTGCTCGACAAGCCCGGTTCGGTTGTGCTGTGGACCAATTGCCACCACCCGTTCTATGAGCGCAACCCGTATCCAGAAGCCGCACCGCCCGAGCGCCCGGTTTGGGTCGGCGACTTCTGGGACATGTTCGGCCCGGGTCACCTGCTGGAAATGAAGAACCTCAAGGCAATCGCCGAGTATCGCCATCGGAACGGCCTGCCGGTGACCCCTGACTGGATGAGACGAAAAGAGATGAGAACACCATGAGCCAAACCACCGTCAGTCTGACTGACGTTTCCACGTACTTGCCCGGCGAGCCGATCCCGGCGGAGTACTATGCGCAATTCGCCGAGTCCGACGACCTGCGTGACAACGTCATGTTTCGCGCGCCGGCGTTCCGCCATCACGTCGCGCCCGACGAGACTGCGATCGACATGGTCGAGCGCGCCGCGCAAGGGTTGATCGAACGGCATGGCCACGACGTCATCGAAGGCGCCGACGTGTTGATCACCCACACCCAGGCACCCGACCTGCCGTTCTACGGCGCGGGCGGGGGCATCGCTCACCGGCTGGGCATCCGGCCGTCCTGGGTGCTCGACCTGCACAACGGCGGGTGCGCCGCTTTCGTATTGGCGCTCAACGTGGCTCGTCAGCTGTTGGCGTCAGGTTCAGGGCATACCGCGCTGATCGCCGTTGCACAAAATGCCGCAGGCCAAGTCTTCGATCAGCCGGGAGTCCGCCGCAAGGCACAGGCTGCGGTGCCCGGCGACGGTGCCGCGGTGGGCCTTGTCACGCTGTCCGACCAGTCACCCGTTCTTGACATCGAGTGCCGCACCTACGGCGAATACGCCGGTGAAATGACGCTCGACCCGGACCCGCCCCGCAAGTGGTGGCAGCCCGGGACCGGCGAGCTCTGCATCGGTTTCACCGAAAGCAGGGTCACCAAGGTGCTGGCCCGAGGCAACCGGCAGGTACCCGAAGTGGCACTGGCGGTGTGTGATCGAATCGGCTTGCATTCCAAAGACATCGATCTGTTGGTGACCAACCAGCCCAACCGGGCGTTTCTGCGTAACTGGCGTGAAGCGCTTGAGTTACCCAAGGAACGCCATCGGGACACCTTTGACGAGTGCGGCAACCTATTCGGCGCCGGCATCCCGATCAACTTGGACCACGCAATATCCGACGGCCAGGTCAAGTCCGGCGACCTGGTCATGATGGCAGCCTTCGCGCACGCCGGCGACTTCGCCGGGGCGGCCGCGGTGCGCTGGGGCGGGCGGCCCTGATGCAACCCTTCCCGAGTTCGGTCACCGCTGAGATCGGTGACGCTCTCCCCGACGCGATCGATCCGTTTGCGTTGTCGCTCAATGAGAATCCATTTCCTCCGCTCCCGGCGGTGCGGTCTGCGCTCATTCGCTCGATCGATGCGGCCAACCGTTATCCGGAGTTTCTGCCCGAGCAGCTGCGCAGCTTGATCGCCGGCCATATCGGCATGCCTGCCGAACAGGTGGTGCCGGCCGCCGGCGCGACGGGTGTGCTGCTGCAGGCGTTGCAGGCGCTGGCCGTTCCGGGTGACGCGATTGTCATGTCATTGCCGACTTTCGACGGGTATCCGATCCTCGCGCAGATGACGCGGCTGACATCGGTGACTGTCCCGCTCGACGAGCACGGCCATAACGACCTCGATGGATTGGCCGACGCCGCCGCGAACGCCCGCGTGGTGGTCATCTGCCGGCCGCACAACCCGACCGGCACACTGGAGCCGACGGCTGAGGTTTTGAGATTCCTGCGCCGGGTGCCGCGTGACACCATCGTGCTGCTTGACGAGGCGTACATCGAATTCGCTGCCCCTGAGCACCAGATCGATGTTTCGGCGTTGGTTGAATGTTTTCCCAACGTGGTGATTGTGCGGACCTTCTCCAAGGCGTACGGGCTGGCCGGACTGCGGATCGGCTACGCGCTGGCGTCCCCGGAGCTGGCGTCCATTCTGTGGTCCCAGCAGCTGCCGTTCGGCATCGCGTCGACCAGTTTGCCTGCGGTTGCGGCTTCCTACGATGCTGAAGACCAACTCCTGCACAGGGTCCGGCTGATCACAGCCGAGCGTCGCTATCTTCGGATGCGGCTGAGCGCGATGGGGATATACGTCACCGACGCACACGCGAACTTCGTGTACCTGCCCTCAAGGGGAGGGCGGGGTCGGCTGTGGCGTGAGATATTCGCCGACAGCGGGCTGCGCGTGCGGTGCTACCCGGATGGCGGCGCGCGGATCACCGTGGGCAGCCGCGCCTCCACCCTGGCGGTGCTGTCTGCGTTGGGAAAATCCGCGGCGGTGACCGCTAGCTGAATCCGATGCCCGGCTTCCCCCGCGGGGAGGGGGGGTGGGGGAAGCCGGGCATCGGATCTGCGGTAAGAAAGGGCGTGGCTGCCTCAACACCGGAGGGATCGGAGGCGGGCCGCGCCAAACGCGACCCGATTGCTGCGGCGCGGGCCAACTGGGAGCGCGCCGGGTGGGGCGACGTGTCGCAGGGCATGGTCGCGGTGACATCGGTGATGCGCGCACATCAGATCCTGCTGGCCCGCGTCGAGACCGCGCTGCGTCCCTACGACCTGAGTTTCTCCCGCTACGAGTTGCTGCGACTGCTGGCGTTCAGCCGGACCGGAGCGTTGCCGATCACCAAAGCATCCGACCGGCTGCAGGTTCACATCACCAGTGTGACCCACGCGATCCGGCGCCTGGAGGCAGACGGGCTGGTTCAGCGGGTGCCGCACCCGACCGACGGGCGGACGACGCTCGTGCAGATCACCGATCTTGGCCGCTCCACGGTCGAGGACGCCACCGCCACGCTTAATGAGCAGGTGTTCGCCGACGTCGGGATAGACGCTGGAGAGTCCCAGGCGCTGGTGTCGTCCATCGAAACTTTGCGGCGCAATGCGGGCGACTTCTGAGTCGCGGCGGAGCCGGGCGCGGCGGGTCGCCACCATTGGGTCGTGGCGATCGCAAGCGCGGCGGAGCCGGGCGCGGCGGGTCGCCACCATTGGCTCAGTTGCCTCGTAGCGCCTCGATTACCGCGCTGAAGTCCTTGTCGGCGTGGTCGGCGGCGAACTTGGCATAGATTTCTGCGGCGTGGCTACCCAGCGGTGCCGCCGAACTCGTCGCGGCCACCGCATCCATGGCCAGGCCTAAATCCTTGTTCATCAGCGCGGTCGCGAAGCCCGGCTTGAAGTCGTTGTTGGCCGGCGATGTCGGCACCGGGCCCGGCACTGGGCAGTTGGTGTGCACCGCCCAGCAATTGCCGGTCGCGCCGGTGATGACGTCGAACAACGACTGCGCCGACAGCCCGAGCTTCTCGGCCAGCACGAATGCCTCGCCGATCGCAATCTGCTGCACGGCGAGCACCATGTTGTTGCACACCTTGGCGGCCTGCCCCGCCCCGGCCGCGCCGCAGTGAATGACCTTGCCCGCCATCGGTTCCAGCACCGGCCGTGCCCGTTGCACCGCGGACTCGTCGCCGCCCACCATGAACGCCAGCGTCCCGGCCACGGCGCCTTTCACTCCACCCGAAACCGGTGCGTCCAGTTGAGGCAGGCCGTGCGAGGCCGCCAGCGAGTGCACCTCGCGGGCGTCGTTGACCGAGATCGTCGAGCTGTCGATGAATAGTGCGCCGGCTCGCGCGACGGGCAGCACTTCCGTATAGCAGCGCTTGACCACGTCGCCGTTGGGCAGCATGGTTATCACCACGTCGGCCTCGGCCACCGCGTCGGCAGCGCTGTCGAAAACGTTGGCGCCGTTGGCAGCCGCTGCAGCGGCCGCCGCGGAAACCGGGTCGAAACCGCGCACCACGTGGCCGGCGGCGATCAGATTCGCCGACATCGGCGCGCCCATGTTGCCCAGTCCCAGGAATGCAATCTGGGTCTTTAAGGTCATAGGTCGAGCCCTTTCTAAGTGGTGGCACGCAATCGCGCGGCCTCAGCGCGACCGATGACCACCCGCATGATTTCGTTGGTTCCCTCCAGGATCCGATGTACCCGCAGATCCCGGACGATCTTTTCCAGACCGTACTCGCGCAGGTAGCCGTAGCCCCCGTGCAGTTGCAGCGCCTTGTCCGCAACGTCGAAGCATGTGTCGGTGACGTAGCGTTTGGCCATCGCGCACAGCTCGACCTTGTCTGGGTCGTCGTTGTCCAGCGCACCTGCCGCCCGCCACAACAACATTCGCGACGCCTCGAGTCCGGTGGCCATGTCGGCCAGGGTGAATCGGATGGTGGGCTCGTCGAGCAGGGCAGAGCCGAAGGCCTGCCGTTCGCGAACATAGCTACCCGCTTTGTCGAAGGCGGCCTGCGCGCCGCCGAGTGAGCACGCCGCGATGTTGAGCCGGCCGCCGTTGAGCCCCTGCATTGCGATGCCGAAGCCGGCGCCCTCGCCGTCCGCGCCGCCCAACATCGCGTCGGCAGGTATGCGCACACCGTCCATGATCACCTGCGCGGTGGGCTGCGCGTGCCAGCCCATCTTCTGTTCTGGCGCGCCGAAACTTAGTCCTGCAGTCCCCTTTTCGATGATGAAAGCTGATATGCCGCGTGGACCGGGCTTTTCCGGGCCACCGGTGCGGGCCATCACCACATAGATGTCGGATACTCCTGCACCGGAAATGAACTGCTTGACGCCGTCCAGCACATAGTCCCCGCCTTGCTTGACGGCGCGGGTGCTCAATGCGCTGGCATCAGACCCCACGCCCGGCTCCGTCAGGCAATAGCCGGCGATGACGTCCATCGGCGCCAACCGCGGAATCCACTCCTTGCGCTGTTCGGCGGTGCCGAAGCGGTCGATCATCCATGAGCACATGTTGTGAATGGACAGAAATGCGGCGATCGTCGGATCGGCGATGGCCAATTGCTCGAAGATGCGGACCCCGTCGAGTCGACACAGCCCGCTGCCGCCGACGTCATCGCGGCAGTAGATCGCCGCCATGCCGAGTTTGGCGGCCTCGCGCAACACGTCTGTCGGAAAGTGCTTGGTGGCATCCCATTCCAGTGCGTAAGGGGCAAGGCGTTTGGCCGCGAACGCGGCCGCGGTCTCGGTGATGACGCGTTCGTCATCGTTCAGCGTAAGAAACTGCATAAGGCAACCGCCGCTAATTCATGGTCGGGATGACGAATTCGGCCCCGTCCTTGATGCCGGACGGCCACCGCGAGGTGACGGTTTTGGTCTTGGTGTAGAACTGGATCGATGCCGGACCGTGTTGGTTGAGATCGCCGAAGCCGGAGCGCTTCCAGCCTCCGAAGGTGTGGTAGGCCACCGGGACCGGGATCGGCACGTTCACACCGACCATGCCCACCTGTACCCGTGAGACGAAATCGCGGGCGGTGTCGCCGTCGCGGGTGAAGACCGCAACGCCGTTGCCGTATTCGTGCTCGGAAGGCAGCCGTAGTGCTTCCTCGTAGTCATGAGCGCGCACCATGCACAGCACGGGCCCGAAGATCTCGTCGGTGTAGATCGACATTTCCGTTGTGACGTGGTCGAACAGGGTGGGCCCAATGAAGAAGCCGCCTTCCAGGCTCGCTTCCCCGTATGCCAGCTCATCGCTGGCCCGGTCGCGGCCGTCGACGACAATTTCTGCGCCGGCCGCCACACCTTGGTCGATGTAATCGCGCACCCGGGTCAGCGCGGCCTCGGTGACCAACGGGCCGTAGTCGGCCTTGGGGTCAAGACTGTGCCCCACCCGCAAGTTGTTGATCCGCTCAACCAGCCTGGCGCGCAACCGTTCCGCGGTTTGCTCACCGACCGGCACCGCCACGCTGATCGCCATGCACCGTTCGCCGGCGCTGCCGTACCCGGAGCCGATCAGCGCGTCGACGGCTTGGTCGAGGTCCGCGTCGGGCATTACGATCATGTGGTTCTTCGCACCGCCGAAGCATTGCGAGCGCTTGCCGTTCGCCGCAGCCCCCGAGTAGATGTACTGGGCGATGTCGGAGCTGCCGACAAAACCGACCGCTTTGATGTCGGGATGGTTCAAGATGGCGTCGACGGCCTCCTTGTCACCGTGCACGACCTGGAATACTCCCGCGGGCAGACCCGCCTCGAGGAACAACTCAGCCAGACGCACCGGAACCGACGGGTCACGTTCACTTGGCTTGAGCACGAACGCGTTTCCACAAGCCAGAGCAGGCCCGGCTTTCCACAGCGGAATCATCGCGGGGAAGTTGAACGGGGTAATGCCGGCGACCACGCCCAGGGGCTGGCGCAATGAGTAGACGTCGATGCCCGGACCGGCACCTTCGCTGTACTCGCCTTTGAGCAGGTGGGGAATCCCGGTGCAGAACTCGATAACCTCGATACCGCGCTGGATGTCGCCCCGGGAGTCGGCCACCGTCTTGCCATGCTCGAGAGATAGCAGCTCGGCGAGCTCGTCGGTGTTCTTGTTTACCAGCTCGATGAATCGCATCAGCACGCGGGCACGGCGCTGCGGATTCCAGGCGGCCCAGTCTTTTTGGGCTTCGACGGCCGACGCGACTGCGGTGTCCACATCCGCCGACGAGGCCATCGGCACTTTCGCCTGGACCTGGCCGGTGCTGGGGTTGAAGACGTCGGCGGTACGGGTGGACTGGCCGGCGGTGCGCCGCCCATCGATGAAGTGCGGAATCTGTGTCGTCATGACTATCCCTGTAAATGTTGATCGTAGAGGGGCTACACCCATATTACTTGCATATCCTAGTAAGTCTGGGCCGCGGTTGGCAAGCGCGTTGCGGGTGATACGCTCGACGAAGGCGCTATCTGTGTGCCAGCTTCACCACCGACGGTTGCCGGGATCTGCGACGTAAATCCTCCCGGCCGAATCGACGGCCACCTTCTCAGGGCGGTAAAGGCCGGTAAACGGCCAATCGTGCTGGGTCTTCGACACGCTCCGGGACAAGCAGGCGGACGGATTCCACGGCAACTGGATTGCCGGCCGGGCGCCAGACCGGTCGGCGGTGCGGCGGTCCTGTTCTGCCCCGACTGAACCGCAAGCGGTTCTGGATCGTGTTACTGCTGGGACCCGAGGTCCTCGCCACCGAAGAAGACGACCGGAGATCGCGGATGATTACAGAGACCCAGCACAGCCCCGACGCCGTTGTGATCGGCGCGGGGCCCGCTGGTCTGGCCGTCGCACGCCAACTCGATCATCAGCATGGCATCAAAGCGCTCGTTCTCGACCGCGCAGCGGCCCCGGCGATTTCATGGCGCACGCGCTATGACAACTTCCGCCTCAACACGACCGGGTTCTTGTCGCACCTTCCCGGACAACGGATTCCCTTGAACGCCGGCCGTTGGCCGACCAAGGAGGACATGGTCCGCTATTTCGATCATTACGTTCAGCGGCAGAACATCGCGCTGCGGCTCGGATGTGAAGTCCACCGCGTCGACCGTGCCGGGGGAGTCTGGCAACTTGACACGTCGTCGGGTGAAATCCGAACCCCGGCAATCGTCCTCGCCACGGGCAACTACAGCGCACCTACCATCCCTGCCTGGCCTGGACTCAGTCGCTTCAACGGGGAGATCGTTCACTCCGGGGACTTCACAAACGCTTGGCCCTACCGTGGCCGCGACGTCCTCGTTGTTGGCGCAGGCAATTCGGCCGCCGACATCGCTGTCCAGCTCGCTGACGACGGCGCGCGACGGATCTGGCTTGCGGTGCGCACACCGCCGCACCTCGTGCGGCGGGCCATAGGACCGTTTCCATCGGATATCTTCCTTGAGCTGTTCTCGAGAGTCCCCGCGCGCATGATCGATCCGGTGATCGCCCGCATGAACCGCCTGATGTGGGGTGACCTGTCGGCCTACGGCTTCCAGCGGCCGCCGCTCGGGCTGAAGGCGACGGTGGAAAAACGAGGTCGCATCCCGACGCTGGCCGACGAGCTCGTCGATGTCGTGCGGGTCGGGCGCGTCGAGGTCGTCGGCGCCGTCAAGGCGGTCGAATCCGACGACGTGATCCTCGCTGACGGCACATCGGTAGCGCCGCAGGTGATCATCGCCGCCACCGGGTTCGGCACGGATCTCGAGCGTTTAGTCGGACATCTCGGCGTCCTCGACGAGCACGGCAACCCGCGCGGCGGATTTGCCTCGCACGTCGGCGACGGGATGTTCGCTATCGGATACGGCATTCCACCCAATGGCCCACTTCGGGCGATCCGCGTCAACGCGACGCCATTGGCCCGGGATGTCGCGGTCTACCTCGAGCGGATTGATCCATCCGTCCGGGCGCCACTTGGCTGTACGCCCACTGATCCCGTAGCACGACGGCAGCAGCGTCGAACATTTGACGGCGGTGTCTCCTTAGCGATGCACGCCGAGACGGCGCGCGCGAAAAACAAAGGTATACAATGATTTTACTTTCCACCGAAAAGACCTTCTTCCGTGGCGCAGACGGTTACGAAACGGCGCGTCGGAAAACGGTATGGAATGGCCTTCTGCCGGAACGTTTTCCCGATGTAATCGTGCAGGCGCACGACGCCGACGACGTGGTCGCAGCGATCCGTTATGCGCAGGCCAACGGACATCACGTCGGCGTACGTTCGGGCGGGCACAGCTGGGCGGCCAGTCACCTGCGCGACGGTGGCCTGCTGCTCGACGTCAGCCGCCTCGATCACTGCACTGTCGAATCGGATCGGATGATCGCAGACGTCGGCCCGGGCAAGGTCGCCAGCGTCTTCGCGGCAGAACTGGACGCACAAGGGCTGTTCTTTCCGGCCGGCCATTGTGAAGGCATTTGCCTCGGTGGCTATCTTTTGCAAGGCGGATACGGCTGGAACAGTCCGGTGGTCGGGCCGGCATGCGAGAGCGTGCTCGGAGTGGAAGTCGTCACCGCCGACGGTGAACAGATCTACTGCGACCCCGAAAACCATCCAGACATGTATTGGGCAGCTCGCGGCTCCGGGCCGGGCTTCTTCGGTGTGGTCACCTCCTTCAAGCTGCGGGTTTACTCACGTCCCGCGGTTTGGGGCACCTGCCTGTACATGTATCCAATCGAGGTCGCCGACGAGGTGTTCACCTGGGGACGCTCGATCAGTTCCGAGATCGACGACCGGGTCGAACTGCAGATCCACACCGGGCGCAGCTTTCCGGGATCCGGGCTCAACCAGCCTGGTATCACGATCGCCTCGCCGGTATTCGCCGACTCGGAGGATGAGGCGGCGAAAGCCCTTGCCCTGCTGGGCACTTGCCCGGTCATCGATAAGGCGATCGTCAACATTGCTTATGCGCCGACAACTTTGGCCAATTGGTATACCGCCGTGATGGCCAGCTACCCCAAGGGGCACCGCTATATCGCCGACAACATGTTCACGTCGGCTTCCGCCGAAGAACTACTGCCGGGCATCCGCAGAATCATCGAAACCATGCCACCGCACCCCTCGCACTTCATTTTCACGGGCTGGAAGACGTCCCCGGAGCGCGCGGACATGGTGTACGGCTTGGAAGCCGAGATCTACATGGCGCTCTACACCATCTGGCAGGATCCGGCCGACGACAAACGGTACCGCGACTGGGCCGCGTCCAACATGGCGGCGATGTCGCATTTGGCGGCCGGCATCTCGCTTGCCGACGAGAATCTGTGCCGGCGTCCGGCGCGATTCATCGCCGAATCGAACATGGCACGCCTCGATAAGGTGCGCTCGGCCTACGACCCGGATGGTCGATTCCACAGCTGGATGGGCAGCGTCTGACCGGAGGCGGCTGCCCGGACCAAGTGCCGGATCGCCCGCGCTGGTAACCGCGTCCTGCGCGGTGATCAATCGACGATCATCAACGTTGACGCTTCCGGGTGCTGCAACTGGGAGGACACCGTGGCAGTGATTGACCCGGGTTGGCTGAGAGCCCCGTACCTTGCCTCTCAGCTAACCGTGGCCGGTGTGCCGCATGTGAACCAAACAGGGGCTTCGATCGTTTAATCAGCAAGGGCTGTTCACAGTCGCCGCAACATAAATCATCGACAAGAGCCGCACCGCACGGGCCGCGAGGAAGTTCAGTTCGCTGGACCACAGCCTTGGACCGACTGCTGATCGCCGACGCGATGGCGCTCTACTGGCTATCCGAACGGCCGCCGACTACGAAATATTTTATGTGCCAAAGGAAATAGGAGTTACATGATGATGCCGCTATGGCGGCCCGGGACGCCGCATGGCGGCGACCTATCCGGGCATGACGAGTACACGATGTGGGATGCCGCATACGTGCTGGGATCACTGTCGTCCGCCGAACGGCGGGAATTCGAAGCGCACACGGCCGACTGCCCGTTGTGCCGGAGCGCCGTTGGCGAGCTCATCGGCATGCCGGCCCTCCTGTCGCAGCTGGATCGCGACGAGATGGCGGCGATCGACGAGGCCGACCGCAGTGGCGTAAAGCCATTCCTGTCCGACGAGTTGCTCCCGATGCTGCTGGCCAAGGTGAGTTGGCGGCGGCGCCGGTCCCGCATCGTGACTTGGACGGCTGGGGCAGCCGCAGCCGCGGTGCTGGCGATCGGTGTGCTTGTCGGCGTTGCGGGCCATTACCCGACATCCGTGCCCACGCCGCCGCAGGCGAGCGTGTCGGTGCAGCCGATGGCGCAGGTTGGGACGACCAGGCTGGCCTCGACGGTGTCGCTCAGCAACCAGCAGTGGGGAACGTTCATCTCGATGAACTGCGTCTGCCTGGCTCCACTGTACGCCCCCCACGACACGCTGGCGATGGTCGTGGTAGGTCGCGATGGTAGCCACACTCGGATGGCAACCTGGGTGGCGAATCCAGGCCATACGGCGACGCCCGCTGGCAGCATTTCGACGCCTGTCGATCAAATCGCCTCTGTACAGGTGGTTTCCGCCGATAACGGCGAGGTGCTCCTGGAGCGTGCGCTGTAGGTTTCGCCCCCGAATGAACTTAAGTCACCGCCAGGTCGTGTTACTGGCATACAAGTTAGGTGGAGCAGATGCCCAGGCAACATAGGGTGGTCGACCATATCGTCGAGCACCTCGCCGGAATCGATAGCGATTACATATTCGGTGTCGACGGCGCCAACATCGAAGATCTTTACGATGCCGCACATTTCAGTTCGGATATCACCGCGGTGTTGGCCAAGCATGAGTTTTCCGCGGCCACGATGGCCGACGGATACAGTCGCAGCGGCGCCGGTTTGGGCGTAGTGGCGGCGACATCTGGCGGGGGTGCACTCAATCTTATTCCGGGCCTTGGGGAATCATTGGCCAGCCGGGTGCCGGTGTTGGCTTTGGTGGGTCAGCCTGCGACCACGATGGACGGTCGCGGCAGCTTTCAAGACACCAGTGGCCGCAACGGTTCACTGAATGCCGAGGCGTTATTTTCCGCGGTGTCGGTCTTCTGCCGGCGGGTGCTGACGCCTGCCGACATCGTTTCGGCATTGCCCGACGCTATAGCGGCGGCACGAACCGGTGGTCCGGCAGTGTTGTTGCTGCCCAAGGATATTCAGCAGGCGAAGGTCGGCGTCAACGGGTACGGTGGCAACGACCGGCGTGGCTTCGAGCGACGGGGAGCGCGCATCGGGGATCCACATGCGATCGCGCGCACTCTGCGCCAGGCGACCGGACCTATCACCATCATCGCCGGCGAGCAGGTGGCCCGCGATGACGCCCGGTCCGAACTCGAGGAGCTGCGGGCCCTGCTGCGCGCCCAAGTGGCATGTGTACCCGACGCCAAGGATGTAGCCGGTACACCCGGCTCCGGCTCGTCGTCAGCGCTCGGTGTGACCGGTGTGATGGGCCACCCCGGTGTGGCCGACGCGGTGGCAGCGAGCGCCGTGTGTCTAGTAGTCGGCACCCGACTGTCGGCGACCGCCCGTGCCGGCCTCGACGACGCACTCGCCGCGGTGCGGACGGTGTCCATCGGCTCGGCGCCGCCATACCTGCCCTGCACGCACGTGCACACCGAAGATCTCCGAGAGTCGCTGACGATGCTGACCCGGGCGTTGTCCGGGCCGGGGCGGGCAAGGGGACTGCGGGTGCCCGATTTCGTGGCAGACGCCGAACTCAGTCCACCTCCCCTTGCCGGTACGGGTGTGCGCTACCGCGATGCCATGGTCGTGCTCGATCGCGTGTTGCCCGACGGAGTGGACATCGTCGTCGACGCCGGCAACACCGGCGCAGCCGCAATCCATCACCTCCCCGTTCGCCGGGACGGTCGGTTCGCGGTCGCTCTCGGCATGGGCGGCATGGGCTACAGCTTCGGTGCCGGTATCGGGATGGCCTTCGGCCGTGCCAAGAGCCAAGGGCACAGCCGGCGCACCGTGGTGATCGCCGGGGACGGTGCATTCTTCATGCACGGCATGGAGGTGCACACCGCGGTGCAGTACCGGCTTCCGGTGACTTTCGTCCTGTTCAACAACAACGCCCACGCCATGTGCGTCACGCGCGAGCAGCTGTTCTACGACGACCTGTACAGCTACAACCGGTTCGCTCCCAGCCAGTTGGGGGCCGGTCTGGCGGGCATGTTCCCCGGGCTGTCTTCGGTCGACGTCGCCGACATCGACGCACTACCCGCGGCACTGGAACAGGCTATGGCCGTCGACGGTCCGTCCGTCGTCAGCGTCGAGTGCTCCGCCGACGAAATCCCGCCATTCGCGGCATTCCTGAACAAACAACCTGCCAATCAGGTTGTCGAACAACAGATCGCAACCCTAAAGGAGAACCGATTCCATGTCCCAAGCAGTGCTTGACGATATCGCCGTTCATAGCGGCACCACCGAGCCGATCGAGGGAGTAGTCCGTATCGAGACCTCGCCGCTGGAGGAGACCGCTCCGATGTTCATGGAGAAGATGCGGTCGGTGTACCCGCACGACGAGGTCTTCGGCCAGTACTGCACGGTCAACGACTACGTCGACTGCCCGCCCGATGAACTGTTCGAATACCTGGCCGACACCCGCAGCCTCGAGGAGTGGACCTATACCCTGCGTGACTTCACCCCCGCTGGGGAGTCCGGGCTCTGGCTGGCCTACGACCGGCTGCTTCCGGACACCAAGATCTACACCCGCACGGTGGCCAACGCCGAGGCCCGTACCGTCGACTACCACTGCGCCTGGGACCAGGGCGAGCACCTGTGGATGATCTATCTGATGCGGGTCCTCGACGCGCAGGTGGTGCTCGGCAAGCCCGGTTCCGTTGTGCTGTGGACCAATTGCCGTCACGCCTTCTACGACCAGAACCCGCATCCCGAGGCCGGCCCACCAGAGCGCACGGGCTGGGTCGGCGACTTCTGGGACATCTTCGGTGCCGGGCATGGGCTGGAGCTCAACAACCTCAAGTCAATCGCCGAATACCGCCACCGTAACGGACTGCCGGTCACGCCGGCCTGGATGAGTTCATCATGAACCAATCCACCGTTAGCCTGATCGACGTTTCCAGCTATCTGCCCGGCGAACCTCTCGGCGCCGACTACTACGCGCAGTTCGCCGGCTCGGACGACCTGGCGGCCAACCTGATGTTCCGCGCGCCGAAGTTCCGCCATCACGTCGGGCCGGACGAGACCGCGATCGACATGGTCGAGCGTGCGGCACAGGGTTTGATCGAACGGCACGGCCAGGACGTCATTGCTAACGTCGACGTGTTGATCACCCATACGCAGGCACCCGACCTGCCGTTCTATGGCGCCGGCGGCGGCATCGCGCACCGCTTGGGCATGCGTCCTAACTGGGTGCTGGATCTACACAACGGCGGGTGCGCGGCATTCGTGCTGGGGCTCAACGTTGCTCGTCAACTGCTGGCGTCAGGGTCGGGGCACACCGCGCTGATCGCGATTGCCCAAAATGCCGCAGGACAGGTCTTCGATCAGCCAGGAGTTCGCCGCAAGGCGCAGGCGGCGGTGCCCGGCGACGGCGCCGCGGTAGGTCTGGTCACGCTGTCCGACCAGTCACCCATTCTCGATATCGAGTGCCGCACCTACGGCGAATATGCCGGCGAGATGACGCTGGCCCCGGACCCGCCGCGCAAGTGGTGGGCAACCGGGACCGGTGAGCTCTCCATCGGTTTCAGCGAAACCAACATCACCAAGGTGCTCGCTCGCGGCAATCGGCAGGTCCCCGAAGTGGCGCTTGCGGTCTGTGATCGAATCGGCCTGTCGTCCAAGGACATCGACCTGCTGGTCACCAATCAGCCGAACCGGGTGTTCCTGCGCAACTGGCGTGAAGCGCTCGAGGTGCCGCGCGAATGTCATCGCGACACCTTTGATGAGTGCGGCAACCTGTTCGGCGCGGGCATCCCGATCAACCTGGATCATGCGATATCCGACGGCCAGGTCAAGGCCGGCGACGTCGTGATGATGGCCGCCTTCGCGCACGCTGGCGACTTCGCGGGTGCGGCGGCGGTCCGCTGGGGCGGACGAAGCTGATGCAACCCCTACCGGAGGCCAGCTCTGCCACCGAGGAGATCCTCGATGCGCTGCCGAACGCGACCGATCCATTCGCATTGTCGCTCAACGAGAACCCGTTTCCACCGCTGCCAGGGGTGCGATCGGCGCTGATCCGCTCGATCGCTGCTGCCAACCGGTATCCGGAGTTCCTGCCAGAACGGCTGCGCGGCTTGATCGCCGCTCACATCGGGGTCTGCGACGAGCAGGTCGTGCTGGGAGCGGGTGCGAGCGGGGTGGTGATGCAAATCCTGCATGCGGTGACGCGGCCCGGTGATCGGATTGTGCTGAGCCAGCCGACTTTCGACGGGTATCCGATCTTCACGCGGATGGCCCGCCTGACAGCGGTCACTATTCCGCTGGACAAGCGCGGCCATCATGACCTGGAGGCAATGGCCGAGGCGGCGGCGGACGCCAGCGTCGTTGTCTTGTGTCGGCCGCACAATCCGACCGGCACCCTGGAACCTGTCGCGGATGTGCAGCGATTCCTGCGGCGGGTGCCTGACGACACGGTCGTGCTGCTCGACGAGGCCTACATCGAGTTTGTCGCCCCCGAGCACCGCATCGACGGACCGGACCTGATCCGGCGCTTTCCGAATGTCGTGGTGTTGCGGACGTTCTCTAAGGCCTATGGGTTGGCCGGACTTCGTATCGGGTACGGGTTCGCGTCGCCAGAACTGGCCACGACGCTGTGGGGGATGCAATTGCCGTTCGGCATGGGCGTCACCAGCTTGACCGCGGTGGCGGCGTCTTACGACGCCGAAGACCAGTTGCGGCAACGCATTATGCGGATCACCGGTGAGCGGGATTACCTGTGCTGGCGCCTTCGGGCAATGGGTGTATACACCACCGACGGGCACGCCAACTTCGTTTACCTACCGGCCATCGGGCGACCGTGGCGAGAGGTATTCGGCGACACCGGGCTGAAGGCCCGCCACTACCCTGACGGCGCCGCTCGGATTACCGTCGGAAGCCGCGCGTCCACCCAAGCGGTGCTGGCCGCAGTGGCAAAGCGGCGGGCTGACCAAATCGCGTCCTGAAGTGCGGTAAGAAAAAGGGCGCGACCCGATGTCGGGATGTCCGCGCGTGAATCGCAGGCATTGGTATCCTCGATCGAAACGTTTTGGCACACAGCGGAATCGTCGCCGTCGGCAGCACACCCGCAGCCGCCCACCCGTTAGAATCTGTGCGGTCATGGTCGTCCCGTGGAATGTCGGCGGTAGCTCAGCCGAGGTGCAGCCGACCGCTGAAGACAAATTGTTGTCATTTTGCTGCGCCGTTTCAGTCCGGCGGCGCATCGTCGGGCCACATTGTCTGGCGCCGCGGTGAACTTCTGGTCGAAGTCCTGCGTGATAACAGTAGGAGGTTTGAGATGAATCCGTTGCTGATGGTCTACTTTTCAGTCGGCGCGTCGTTCGCTGGAGTTGCCCTGCTGAAGCTGCAAGCGCGACTTGAGCGATGGGCTTACCAACGGCACGCAGAGGACTGAAGTGAGCCGTGAATTGAGGTACGGGGAGGAAACGGATCGAGAGCCGATTCCGAAATATGCCCGCTACAGGCGTTCCACGAAGCTGATGCCAGCGTCGAACACGCCGTCCAGGCTTCGGATTCTCGTCGTCGGCGCCGGTGTGGGCGGCATTTCAATTGCTCGCGGATTATTGCGCGACGGACATGACGTCACCGTCTTCGAACGGCGGCCGGATGTGAAGGCAGGTGGCGGGGCCGTGACCATCTGGTCCAATGGCGCGACCGTTCTGGAGCAGCTGGGGGTCGAGATGGATGGGGCCGGTCAGCTGTTGTCCACCCTGCGGGTCATGACACCCACGGGTCGCCCGGTCACCACTGTGGACCTGACTGCGATCGTGGACCGGCTGGGCGCACCAGTTCGGATGGTCCCACGTCGAGTCCTGCTTGAACGGCTGTTGGAAGGCTTTCCGACTGATCGCATCCGGTGCGATACCCGTGCGGTCGGGGTCGTCAGTACGCAAAACGGAGTCCGGCTCGAGTTCGAAGACGGCAGCTCGGCCGAAGGAGATCTGTTGATCGGTGCGGATGGCCTGCACTCGATGGTTCGAGACATCCTCGGCGCGCAACCCGCGGAGCCGACCGGCTGGTGCAGCTGGCAGGGACTGGCCACTCTTCCAAACGTCGCCGACAAGCACGTCGCACAAATGATTATCGGCGAGCACGGGAACATTGGCTTGTGGCCGGCTGGAGGTTCGGATGTGCAGTGGTGGTTCGACATGCCATGGTCGCCCGACTTCGTCAGACCGGTACGTCCGATCGAGATGATCCGATCCAATTTCAAAGGATGGTCCGACTCGGTTGATCGAGTACTCGCGACATTGACCGACGAGGATCTGGCCCACTCGCCGTTCCCGCATTTTCGGCATCCGATCCCCCCCACGGGCCAGGGCGCGATAACTTTGCTTGGCGACGCCGCGCACACGATGCCGCCCACCCTTGCGCAGGGGACCAATCAGGCGCTGCTCGACACGATGGTGTTATGCAAGGCGCTTTCGGATTTCGGAAAGGGCTGGAAAGGGGTGCGCAGCAGCAACCGTGATCTCTCGAGCGCGCTGCGCTGGTACGAGAACACCAGGCGACGCAAGGTCAAGGCCGTATCCTGGGTGACCGCGCAACAGACGTCCCGCAGTGAGTCCGTGCTGAGACCGGCGGCGATGATTTCGGACCGGTTCCAGACATGGGCACTGACGATGTTTCTGCATTGGACAAGCCACTGCCGGATGTCCGCGGAGATCAGCCGAGACCTCGCGGCGGCGACGACCACCCATCTCGTCACTGCCAATGGATAAGCCAATGAATAAATTGCACAAGTCGCCCCGCACGAACGCCAAAGGTGAGGTGTTATCGGCGACCGCTAGGGTGCCACCCGCCAAGCTGGCCCGCGTCCTCGAGTGGATTCGCCACTACCTGTATCGGCTCCATCAACGGCTGGCACCGGCGCCGGCAGCAATGATGGAGATGATCATTGCCACCTGGACGTCGCAGGCGATCACTGTGGCGGCCCAACTCGGTGTCGCCGATGCCCTCGCCAACGGCCCGCTACCGATCGAGGAGCTGGCCGTCCGGGTGGGCGCGGACGCGGACGCGTTACGCCGGCTGCTGCGGGCCTTGATCAGCAAGGGCATCTTCCGTCATCGCCGCGACGGACGCTATGAGCTGAATTCCCTTGCCGGCACTTTGCGTTCGGACGCACCAGTCTCGATGACTTGGGCGGCGCAGTTCTACGGGTCGCGGGAGCAGCGCGAGCGCTGGACCCTAATGGTGGATTCGATCCGAACCGGAAGTACGGTCGTCCCGGCATTGCGCGGCAAGGAGAGCTTCGACTACTTCGCCGGGCAGCCCGAGCTTGCCGAACTCTTCAACCAGACGATGACGAGCGTTTCGGAGCTGACGGACGGGCCGGTGGTCGCCGGCTACGACTTCAGCGCCTACCCCACGATCGTCGACGTCGGCGGCGGGCACGGCCCACTGCTGGCCGCCATCCTGGCGGCGGCGCCGGATTCGCGGGGGGTCCTGTACGACCTGCCGCGGGTAGTCGCGGACGCCCCGAGCCTATTGTGCGAGCACAAAGTCGCCGACCGGGTGCGCATCGCAGAGGGGTCGTTTTTTGACAGTGTCCCTGCCGGTGGTGACGCCTACATCCTCAAGAACATCATTCACGACTGGCCCGACGAAAAGGCGGTGCAGATCCTGCGCAACGTTCGCGCGGCAGCCGGCCCCCGGACCACGGTGTTGCTCATCGAATTGGTCATTCCCGAGCACGACCGTGACTTCCCTGGGAAATGGGTGGATTTGGAAATGCTGCTGAATCTGGGGGCCCGCGAACGCACTGCCGCCGAGTACCGAGACCTGCTCAGCCAAGCCGGATTCCAGATGACACGCGTGGTGCAAACCGCTTCACCCCTCAGCGTGGTCGAGGCCGGAGCGGCGTAACTAGAAGCCATGAGGCTCGCAAGTTCGGTTAGCCTTTACCCAGTATGCAAGTCATCGAGGCCGAGGCACGCGTGGTGCTGGTGGATCGCAACCACCAGCCGGGTGGGCACTGGACAATGGCGTACCCGTCCGTGCGGTTGCATCAGACCTGGGCGTTCTGTGGCGGCAACTCGCTGACCCTCGGCAGCAACACCATCGACACCGCCGGGGAGGTCTGCGCGCGCTACGACCACGTCATGCGCCGGCCGCTCCTGCCGACTGTGCGACTCAGCTACTTCCCGATAAGCGAACACCTCGGTAGGGAGCCAAGCCGCCCCACTCGCCTGACGGATCGTGTAACCCGAGTTGCTATTGATCGGTGAAAGGGGGCACGTGACGGCACGAAACGAACCCGTCGGCCCGCGACCGCTGCGCGCGGTCCCCGACGACGGCTACACCGACTGGGACGCGGTGTACCAGGACAACGCGACCTGGGTGTACCGAACGCTGTTCGCTCGGGTCGGCAATCGGGCTGACGCCGAGGACCTCACCACCGAAGTCTTCCTTGCCGCGCTGCGGCCGATGCGCCTGACCGCCAGCGTGGCCGAGGTGCGCGCATACCTGCGGGCGACCGCCCGAACCGTGCTGGCCGCACACTGGCGCGAGACCCTGGGTCGCGAGATAACCTCGATCGAAGACATCGAACAACCAGCCGATAGCGAGGAAGCGATCAGCACCGCGCCCCAGCGTGTGGCACAGGTTCTCGACAGGCTGCCGGACCGCTACCGTCAAATTCTGGAATCACGTTTCTTGCAAGGTAATTCGATCAAGCAGTCCGCCGCGGAACTTGGGATCAGCGTCGCCAACGCCAAAGTGCTCCAACATCGCGCTCTGCGACTGGCAGCACAGGTCAACGACGGGGGCCGGCCATGAACGCCCGTGGGTTGCGTCGCTACGTCGACGATCTGCTGCGGGGTCGCCGGCCTAAGCCGTTTACGCCCGACGACTTCGAGGCGGCACAGATCCGAACGGCGATCGAACTGCGCGCGGCCCGACAGGGCGCTGACGTGGCCGCTGCTCCGCGACAGGAATTCCTGACCGACCTACACCGCCGGCTGGCGGAGCAGATGGCCGGAACACCCCCGGCGGCGGCGCAAAAGCAACACACGACGCGCCGACAAGTCATCGTCGGCACGTCGGCCGCCGCCGCGGCCGCGGTCGCCGCGGTTTCCATCGATCGGGCCGTGATCGGCGACCATCCCACCGAAGCCCCCGTGGCTGCCGGGGAACTGACGCCCAACAACGGAACCTGGCAGCGAGTCGCGGCCAGCTCGGAAGTGCCTGACGGGCGCATGCATGCCTTTGATCTGGGCTCGGTCAGCGGATTCGTCCGCCGCGTCGACGGCAAACCTCAAGCCGTATCCGGGGTGTGCACGCATCAAGGGTGCCGGCTGTGGTTCGACGCACCCGATGACAGGCTGCGCTGCCCATGCCATTCCACGTCGTTCGCGCCCGGCGGGGAAGTGCTCACCCATCAACTGCCGATTTCTCCAAAGCCTTTGCCCACGTTGATGGTTCGTGAGGTCGACGGAGTAATCGAGGTGTTCGCCCCGCCGCACCCCGACCAACCGGCCTAAGCCGTGTAACCAACCGCCCTATCTATTGGCGACGGTTCCGTGCCTTTTCAGCGGTGCTAGTTGTCCGGTCGATCACGGAGGTGCCTCGCCATGTCCTCACGACATCAGCGCGCGTACATCGCGCTGCCGGCCGCCGCGCTGGTGACCGGTGCGCTGCTAGCTGGATGCTCGGCTTCGCGGCACGATGCGCAGCCGTCGGTAACCTTCGGCTCGGGTGCCAGCGGCACCGCCGGAATGCCGGGGATGAGCGGGATGCCCTCGATGCCCAGCGCACCGGCAGGCACGGCGCCGGCAACAGGATCGCCGGCGCCGGTCGGAGGCGACGCGGTCAGCATCGACAACTTCGCCTTCGCCCCGGCGACATTGACCGTCCGCGCGGGCAGCACAATCACTTGGACCAACCACGACGAAGAACCGCACACGGTAGCCGCGACCGACGGGTCGTTTCACTCGCCCGGGATGGGGACGGGGGCCACCTATTCGCACACCTTCCCCACCGCGGGAACATTCGACTACGTCTGCTCGATTCACCCGTCCATGCACGGCACCGTGGTGGTGACGCAATGACCCAAGACCTGCACACGATGAGCCGCCGACAGCTCATCCGGCACACTGCATGGTTCGGAGCGGCGGTCGGCCTCGCTGTCGCCGGTGGCGAAGTCATCTCACACGTCGCCGGCGCCGCTTCAGCCGAACGTGCTGCGGTCCGCCCCACCTTGCGATTCGCCCAAATCAGCGACAGTCACATCGGATTTACCGGCTCGGCCAATCCCGACGTCGCGGGCACCTTCAGCCACGCGATTGACCGCATCAATAACCTCGGTTACACACCGGATTTCGTCATCCACACCGGCGACCTCACCCACCTGTCCAGCTCCGACCAGTTCGACCAGGTAAAGCAGATGATGAGCAAGCTGCAAACCCCGCATGTCTTCACGGTGCCCGGCGAACACGATTCGGTCGACGACGCGGGACAGAAGTACCGGAGCGTTTTCGGGGCGGGAACCCGCGGCGACGGCTGGTACAGCTTCGACATCGCCGGCGTCCACGTGATCGCATTAGTCAACACCTTGAACCTGAAGAAGCTTGGGCATCTGGGTGTCGAGCAGTTGGAGTTCGTCGAGAAGGACGTCGCGCGGTTGTCGAGCGATACCCCCATCATCGTGTTCAGTCACATCCCGTTGTTCGCGATGTACCCGGACTGGGGCTGGGGCACCGACGACGCCACCCAAGCACTGAGTTATCTAAGCCGCTTCTCGTCGGTTACCTGCCTCAACGGGCATGTGCACCAACTGTTTTCCAAGACGGAAGGCAACGTGACGTTCTACAGCGGTACGACGACCGCGTACCCGCTGCCCCATCCCGGCGACGGTCCGGCGCCGAAGCCGGTCACACTGCCGGCCGGCAAGCTCGGCGACGCACTGGGCATTCGCGAGGTCAGCTACACCAAAGGGCAAAACGCCCTTGCGTTGAAAGAACGTCCACTGCAATGACATTCCTGCTTCGGATCGGTATAGCCGCATCATTAGCCGTCAGCGCTGCCAGCCATGCCTACTTGTATATCCATGGCTACCAAAACATTCCGACGATCGGCACCGCCTTCCTGATCCAGGCGAGTGTCTCGTTTGCCGTGGCGCTGCTGATCGTCCTGGGCGGTCCCGGATGGCTCCGTTGGGTCGCGGCCGCGGTGGCGGGTGGCTCCCTGGTGGCGTTCATCCTGTCGAGGACCGTCGGGCTTTTCGGCTTTTCTGAGCGCGGATGGGACCCAGCACCCCACGCGGCCATTGCCGTGGGCGCTGAAGTGCTGACGGTGCTGCTGTGGGCGGGTGCCTTGGTCAAGTGGGCTCGGCCGGCGGGTTTAGCCTCGCAGTCGTCCATCTCCCCAACCAGCGTCACCGAGCGCCGGTAACAGAATCAATGTCGGCGCAATGTGGCATAATCGAATGTATGTTCGATGGTGTGATTGCCCGGTTCGGTGAGACGGTCGAGTGGAACCATCCCTCGG
>Ga0209530_1000226_pt1 | contig 48443 bp, 44 predicted proteins | sample BlaSpr_A8_Ref_O1_FD_187987 | JGI IMG/M metagenome (GOLD analysis project Ga0209530, IMG submission 187987) | Forest soil microbial communities from Thunder Bay, Ontario, Canada - Black Spruce, Ontario site 2_A8_Ref_O1 (SPAdes) (version 2) | ecosystem: Environmental > Terrestrial > Soil > Boreal...
ATCGCGACCCTCCGACAAACCATCGCCCGAGCTCTTCTCCGGCAACTCTCGAGTTGTCCTTTTTGTGGAGCTCCTCATTTATAACACAGTAGTATTAGCGGTCGGTGGTGAAGGTCGATAGTGAAGTTGCCAGTTACTATCGGCACCTAACCGCTCACAGATCGACGCGGTGCGCTCGCTATAATCGGCTAAGTGAACGCGCCGCGTACTGAATTGTCGAATATGCCCGACCGCCGCTCGCTGATTCTCGACGGGCGGACCTGGGCGGAAATTTCTCTGCGGGCGCTCGGAGAAAATTTTCATACCGTGCAGAAGCACGTTGGCGCGGCAGTCACCATTTGTGCGGTGGTAAAAGCCGATGGCTATGGTCATGGTGCGGTGGAATGCGCACGGGCTCTTGAGCATGAAGGCGCGCGCTGGCTGGGAGTAACAAACGCGGCGGAAGGCTTGGCACTGCGTGACGCCGGAGTCAGCGGGCGCATCCTGTTGATGACTGGAATCTGGAAGGGCGAAGAAGATAGCATCGCCGCCCGCTATCTTACGCCAACGATCTGGGAACCTTGGCACATTGAGTCGCTGGAACGAGCGGCGCGGAAGCGGCCAGACGATCTGCCTTCCCATCGTTTGCCCGTTCATCTGAAAATCGATAGCGGGATGAATCGGCTGGGAACATCGCTCGAAGCGTTGCCGCATCTTTGCGAGAGGTTAGCGGCGTCCAAGCATTTAACTCTTGAAGGAGTGAGCACGCACTTCGCGTCGGCGGAGGTGCTCGATGCCGAAGATGTGGTGCGCCAGGCGCAGCGCTTCGAGGAAGGACTCGCAATTCTGCGCAGTTATGGGCTTCATCCTCCCTTGGTGCACCTAGGAAATTCCGCAGCCCTGAGCGCGCGTCCGGAGACTTGGAAGACGATGGTGCGTCCGGGGATCGCGTTGTACGGCTATTCCCTGGCGTTCACGCGAGGGGGTGAGACGGCGGCAGTGGCTGAATTGCCGCTGCGTCCCGTGCTTTGCTGGAAGACGCGCGTTCTTACCGTGAAGGATGTGGCCGCCGGAGAAGCGGTCGGCTACAGGGGCACTTTTGTGACTAAGACGCCGAGCCGCATTGCGGTGCTTCCGGTCGGTTACGCAGACGGCTATCCGCGATTGCTTTCGAATCGAGCGCGCGTGATTGTTGGCGGAGAATACGCGCCGGTGGTGGGTCGCGTCTCGATGGACTTGACGATCGTGGACGTCAGCCAGGTTCGCGGAGTGGCGGTGGGAGACGAAGTTGTCTTAATCGGGAAAAGCATCGGCCGCAGCGGCGAAAAAATCGTGGACGCAGTGGAACTGGCGCGGCTTTGCGAAAGTGTGCCTTACGAGATTCTCTGCGGCTTGTCGCAGAGGGTGCCGCGAGTCTATAGCAGCTCTTAGGTTTCTTTACCTCGGGCTCTTTCCCCTTGTGCTCTCCGCCCTTCGTGCTTCAGGGGCGACGAGCTTGAAAAGACGCAAGCTTGGGCGCATCTCGCGTCCGCCTCTCACAGGGAAACAATCGCCTTCCAAGGGGCCTGCACTGCCATTGGCTGCTGGGTCAAAGGGCTTTCGCCAGCGAGTTTGCTATAAAGACTTAACCGGCATGCCTTCACGCTACGCTCAATGGATGTACGACTGGGAGACCCGGCTCACGTCGGTGGACAATAATCGCGTGGTGCGTCCGCTGGACTGGGGGCTGGATTGGACTCACAGCTGGCCTGGGCGCAATGGCGGTCCCGCCGGGCAAGCCTCACATGATCTGCTGGAATATTTCTCGCGCGCCAACGATCGCATCATCGGCGACAGCGACAATTTTTATTCTTACCGGAAGCCATCGGACTTTCGGCTGGAGCGGCGCGAGGTGCAGGTGTTCAGCACGCGTGAGGTGCCGGACCCACGCCTCGAGGAAAAAGTTCGCGGTACTCATGCCGAGTTTCTCCGTTTCACTTCGCCGGTGGTGACGCCCTTTCCCGAAAACAATCTGGCGAACGCGCGCTGGTTTCCGGCACGCGGCAACCGGGCCGTGGTTCTGTTGCCACATTGGAATTCCGATGCGCTCGCCTACAACAGCCTGTGCCGCGTCCTGAACTGGATGGGGATTGCGGTGCTGCGGTTGAGTATGCCGTATCACGACGCACGCCGCCCAGCGGAGATCGACCGCGCCGATTATGCGGTTTCCGCCAATATTGGACGCACTCTCGACGCGGTGCGGCAGGGCGTGATCGATGTGCGTTGCGGTCTCGACTGGCTCGAGGTTCAAGGTTACAACCAGCTCGGAATCGTCGGCACAAGCCTGGGCTCATGTTATGCCTTTATCGCGACGGCACACGATCCCCGGATCCAGGTGGCTGCGTTCAATCACGCGTCGGCTTACTTTGCCGATGTTGTGTGGCATGGGCAATCTACGCGCCACATCCGCGAAGGACTGGAAACGGCAATTGATTTGGAGAACCTGCGGCAGGTGTGGCGGGCCGTGAGTCCGATGGTGTACTTCGATAAGTTTTCGCGCTGGCCGCGGCGCTCGCTCATCATTTATGCGAAGTACGACCTGACTTTCCTGCCCGAATTCTCAGAGCAGGTAGTTGCGGAATTCGAGAGGCACAAACTGGAGCACAAAGTCGTAGTCTTGCCCTGCGGGCATTACACTTTGGGTGAAACTCCATACAAATATATGGATGGCTGGCATCTGGCCAATTTTCTCCGCACGTCGTTCGAGCAGTAGGGGTGGAGAGGCGGACTATTTCTTGATGAGTCCTCGAACCGATTCGCCATATTGTTTCCCGCTGCTTAATCGGGTGCCGTTGTGCAACTCGAGCTGATAGGTTCCGCTCAGAAAAGGACGGACGGCTGCAATCCTGGATAAATTCACGATCCTGCAACGATGAATTCGTAAGAACCGAGAAGGATTAAGACTACTTTCCAAGTTCGTAAGAGTGTCTCCCATTATGTGTTGCTTCGGGCCGCAATGTAACACCACATAGTTATTGGCCGATTCGATCCAATCCACCGAATCCACAGGCACCAAGCTGAAACCGTCCCCATTTCGAAATGCCAGTCGCTCAGGCCATTTGCGCTCCTTCGTTTCTAGGAGCGCCTGGAGTTGTTGCGCCAGGGAAGCCTCACGCCGTCCCGAGATTCGTTCGCGCGCGCGAATGATCGCAGTTCGCAATCGATCGTCGTCAAAGGGCTTTAACAAGTAATCGACCGCATTCAACTCGAACGCTGCGACCGCATATTCGTCATAGGCGGTGACAAACACCACGGCGGGCATACGTTCTGGGCCAACTCGGCGCACTACATCAAGCCCAGTGCAGTCAGGCATCTGCACGTCGAGCAGGACGAGATCGGGGCGCGCTGAAAGAATCATCTCAGTGGCGCGCGCGCCGGATTCGCATTCGCCCATGACTTCGATGCCCTCGATGGCGGAGAGTCCATTGCGGATGCCTGCTCGAATCAGAGGTTCATCATCAACGATTAACAGTCGAAGGCTGCTCACTGGGGACTTCCTCCTCCGAATCGTCTCTTAGTCGAAAAGGAATCGCGATACGGACCTCGGTTCCACCTTCGGCTAGAGTGCGGATCACGAACTCGTGTTCTTCCGGATACATTTTGCATAGACGCTCTCGAGTCGAGCCCAGCCCAACGCCAACATTGAGATCAGCCAGCGAGTTGTCAGAGAGGCCGACACCGTTGTCCGCGACTATCAGCACGAGCTGGTCGCCCACCTTCATCGCGCGCATCGCGATTGTGCCGACCTGGCATACGCCGCGAAGACCGTGGATGACAGCGTTTTCCACCAGAGGCTGGAGCAGGAAACTTGGAATCAAGGCTTGGTCCAACTCTGGCGCGACGTCGACCAAAATCGTAAGCTGATCCCCGAATCGCATCTTTTCTACGGCGAGATAATTCTGGGTCAGGGCAATCTCGTCCTTCACCGTCGTCTCCGACGAAAGATCGCGACGAAGGGCGACCCGAAGTAGTTCCCCTAGTCGAGCGAGCATTTGACTCGCAAGTTTCGGGTTCTGTTGTGCGAGGACGGAAATATTTTGCAAGGTGTTGAAGAGAAAATGTGGATTGAGGCGCATGCGCAAAGTTTCCAGCTCGGCCTGCCGGAGACTGGCCTCGAGTTGTGACTTCTCCAGGGCAAGCTGAGTGACCTGGCGCGCCTGTTGATGAAATTGAGCGAAGCTTCGAAGGGCATAACTGGCGCCGAGGGTCGACCAGAAAAAGAACTGCTCCAGGTAGAACTCACCCCAGTGGGAATGCCAAACAAAGCTGGATGGCAAAGTCTGCTGTCCCGACGCATAGATGATCACGAAATCCAGAACGGCAGTGAGTTGCAGGGCGATACAGGATAAGGCGAAACTGGCAAGGCACAGAATTGCGAGTCGTTGCTTCCATTCACTCCTGATGAGCGGAAACCGTGCTTCGAGCCAGAACACAGCGGGCGTAAGAAGAATCCAAGGATAGAACCAGGCTAGCCATGATAGGAAGTCGGGCCAACTTTGACTGGGCCATCCGAGTTGTCGACAGACCAAGTACTGGCGCAGAAAGCTGCCCGTCCCGAGTACGGTCCAAATCAGCCATACGCCAGCCATAAAATAAATGTTCTTTTTTTCGCTTTGCCAGACGCGCCCAGCCATTTCAGCTACCTCGAAATACGGCTGTTCAGCAATTCTCGCCCCGCTTGGGGCCGGGTGCAACAAAAACCGGGCCAACGCACGTTTTTGCCTGGCGAACATCACCGCTGACTTCGCAAGCCTGCTGTGAGGTTTTGGGCTCGGCGGGACTTTACTTTTGAGGTGCAGGCGGGGCAGACGATTTTCCCCAACCGCAGCTGGTGTTCTGCCAGAAGAATCCGTCCGTTCGTCCATTCTAAATTGCCTCCCAAGACGCTTCCGGGCAGATTTGGCGCATGAAAACCCCTCACAGCTCCAACCAACTGCTGATGTCGACATTGCGCACTTGTCTTGTCTGCGCCGCCATTCTCTGTGGCAACCACACTTCGGCCAGCGCCACAAGCGTTTCCCAGGGAGCAGAAGCGAACCCTCTCTCTCGCCAACATTTCTTCTGCGATGCCGGATATGATCGCCAGGAATGCCAACAACATGTAGCCATGCTAAGAGCGTTGTTGATCCGCTATCCGGCCAACGGACCGGCCGACTGGAGTTGGGTCATCGTTCGCTCGCAGGATTGGCGACCGTTGATGCAAAGGTTACATCTGGACCGGCATAGCCCCGCATTTACCGCCCTTGATTCGCGCGAGACATTTCTAGAGGAGGCTCTGTTCATGCCGCAATCGTTACGAACTGAAGATCTGGCGCGCATCTTTCGCATTTCCGCCGACCAACTTCTTTCCTTCGTCGTGACCCACGAACTGGGACACACCATTTGTCACGACGGCAGTGAAACTACTGCCAGCATGGTCGCCGAACAATTGCGCAGCGGGAAACCCGTCGATTGCGTGAAGTCGCTCAGCGCGATACAAGAGCTGTATTTGCACAGCCAATGGCACCCTTTGTCCCATCTTCCGTAGTCACCGGGCCACTTCGTAGTGGGGGATCGTAATGGGAGATCGAGACCGGGAAAGTGAACAAGCAGTCAATTCTTGGCCGTGACTTCGTCTGCAATTTTGTCGTACTCGGTTTTAGGGATGATGTGCCGCGTCACCAGATCACTGGGGTCGTTGTAGGGCCGCCCTGCGATCACACGATCCGCCTCTCGGGCGGTCACACCTGGTAGATTCACTAACTGCTCTCTGGTGGCCGTGTTCAAGTCGAGTGGCGAGGTACGGTTCCAGCCCTCTTTGACTCCCTCCGCCACGGCTTTGGCATCCCTCTTTACTTCCACGGCGGCTGCTTCGGTCTTCTCACGCGCTTCGGCGGTTGCGTCGGCGGCTTGCTTTTTGAGGTCTTGCGTGTTTTGCTGTTGCTGTGTACATCCGGCGAGCACAGCTAGCAGCGAAACGAGGAAAGCGCTTGCAAATGTGCGGAGGTTCATTTTAATCAACCTCTTTCCGCTCTCTAGGATGACCAGTCCCCTCATCTGGTTGGCTAATTTGTGCGAATGAACGCGTTAGCAGTCTCGAAGGGAGTCATTTTGCGAAAAATACAGTAACCTCGTGCACACGATTTCGCGAACAAGAACGTGGCGCCACACTAAATTTTCTGCAATCTTTGTACATCATGCACGCCGGGAATCTGGCGGACTCCATCCATAATTTTTTGTAGGTGTTTCAGGTCAGCGATCTCCAGGACTACATCGACGCTCGCTTGGCCATTCTGGCTGCGCGCTTCAATGTTGCGGATGTTGGTGTGAGTATCGCTGATGACGGCGGTGATCTGTTTCAGCATACCGAAACGGTCGTCGCAGAGGAGTGTGATTTTTACGGGATAGGAAACGGGCTGGCCGTCTTTGTCACCGGCCCAGAGCACGTCGATGCGGCGCTCGGGCTCGTATAGAAGATTTGTGACGTTGGGACAGTTGATGGAGTGGACGGCAACTCCCTTGCCGCGGGTGACATAGCCGACGATGGCCTCGCCACGTATGGGGTTGCAACACTTGGCGCGATAAACGAGCAGATCGCCCTGGCCGCGGACCACGATGGCGTTGCTGTCTCCGCCAAAGACGCGACGCACAACACTGGAGAATCCATGGGCTGCGGCCTGCTCTTCAGTCTCCGACATCGGCTGAGTGCCAGCGGGTGCAAATTTCGCGAGCACCTGCCGGGCCGAGTATTTGCCGTAGCCGATGCCAGCCATCAGATCGTCGGGACGGCCGAGTCCATATTCGCTGGCTGCGCGTTGCAGGTCGGCTTCTTTGATCTCCTTCAGCGAGATGCGGTATTTGCGCGCCTCTTTTTCGATCAGCTTTTTCCCGATTTCAATGGCGCGCTCGCGCTGGTGAACGTTGAGCCAGTGCTTGATCTTGTTTCGGGCACGCGAGGACTTGACGACAGCTAGCCAATCGCGGCTCGGCTTGTGTCCGGGCTGAGTGATGACTTCGACGATGTCTCCGGAGTGGAGCTTGTGGCGGAGAGGAACCATCCGTCCGTTGACTTTGGCGCCGGTGCAACTGTGCCCAACCTCGGTGTGAATCGAATAAGCGAAGTCGATGGGCGTGGACTCGCGCGGCAACACCAAGACCTTGCCTTTGGGCGTGAAGGTGTAAACCTCTTCGGGGTAGAGATCGACTTTCAGGGTGGAAAGAAATTCGTTGGGATCCGAAACATCGCGCTGCCACTCCACCACCTGCCTCAGCCACGCCAGGCGTTGCTCGTCCTCGGCGGAGACGGGGCCGTCTTTGTATTTCCAGTGAGCCGCGATGCCTTCCTCGCACATCTTATGCATTTCAGAGGTGCGGATCTGGATTTCGAAGGTCTCGCCCGTCTCGGTGATGACCGACGTGTGTAAAGACTGATAGAGATTGGGCCGCGGCATGGCGATAAAATCCTTGATGCGGCCGGGTACGGGGCGCCAAAGGTTGTGGATGATGCCTAAGACGGCGTAGCAATCCTGCACCGAATTGGTGATCACGCGCATGGCATACAGGTCGTAGACCTGATCGACGCTGATGCGCTGGCGAATTAATTTCTTATGGATGCTGTAGAGGCGCTTGATGCGGCTTTCGACGCGTCCCGTGATGCCGGCTTCTTTGAGACCATCGCGCAGCACGCCTTCGACCCGATTGATGAAGGCTTCGCCAGCTTTGCGGCGCGTCTCGACGGCGATGCGGACCTGCTCGTATCCGATGGGATCAACATATTTGAATCCGAGATCTTCCAGCTCGCCGCGAATCTTGCCCATGCCTAGGCGGTGCGCGATGGGAGCGTAGATTTCCAGCGTCTCTTTGGCGATTTTCTGCTGGCGTTCGGGATCGAGATGTTCGAGGGTCCGCATGTTGTGCAGGCGGTCGGCCAGCTTGATGAGGACGACGCGAATATCGTCGACCATCGCGAGCATCATTTTGCGCAGGTTCTCGGCTTGCGCTTCTTCGCGGGACGAAAAGTCAATTTTGCTGATCTTGGTGACGCCTTCGACGATGTGAGCGACCTGTTCGCCGAATTCCTGGCGGATCTCAAGCGTAGTGACTGAGGTGTCTTCGACGGAATCGTGGAGCAGCCCGGCCGCGATGGAAACGGCATCCATTTTCATGTCAGCGAGAACGTTGCCGACCTCGAGGGGATGCACGAGATAAGGCTCGCCGGAAGCGCGGGATTGTCCCGCATGGTGCTTCTGGGAGAATTCGTAGGCTTTCTTGACGAGATCGAGATCGTCGTTAGGACGGTTCTCGCGCAGTTTCCGCATCAACTCGCGGAAGCGCGTGACCGTGAGCACGCTGGTCGCGACTTGTTCACGCAACGTCGCCATAATCGATTCTAACGCAGGGCAAAGCTATTTCAGCGACGGCCGTCGATGGAAGGTTATCGGTGGGACCGCCTGGACAGCCAAGGCGCCCGTCTCTTCCTTCCTGCCTGTCCCGTCGCAATCTCCCGGTGACCCTCCCGGCCTCGATAAAGAGCTCCAAACTGGCGTGACGTGGACATGATCTCCGTAGACACTCGGACCATCACCGAGGTGTCAAGACAGCCCCTCATCTGTCTTTGCCGTCGTTGTGTTTGCCGTTGTCCGCGTCGCCCAAATTAGCTGGTATAACAATGTGAGTTGAACCGTAGGTCAATGCCATTGAAGCGCTCGGAGGCATCGGGTTGGAAAAGATATTGATCAGCGGAGCCTCGGGACCGATTGGCACCGCGCTCTTGGCCTCGCTTGCGCCTCAGGGAACTGAAGTGGTACGGCTGGTGAGGGGGCCTGCTAAGAATGCGGGACAGATTTCTTGGGATCCTTTGGCTCCCGTATCGACGGTCGCGGTATCGGGGTTCGATGCAGTGATCCACTTGGCCGGCGAGAGCGTGGTAGGACGTTGGACCGAGGAAAAGAAAAAGGCAATCCGCGATAGTCGAGTGCTCGGAACACGCCACCTGACTACGGCACTGGCACAGAGCGAGGCGAAACCGCGCGTGTTCGTGTGCGCGTCGGCGGTCGGATTCTACGGGAATCGCGGCGACGAGGTGATGAGCGAAGAGAGTCCGAGCGGGCAGGGATTTCTACCTGAGGTTTGCCGTCAGTGGGAGGATGCGAGCCGGATCGCCGCCGATGCCGGTATCCGAACCGTGAACATCCGCATGGGGCTGGTGTTGAGCGCGAAGGGTGGAGCGCTAGGAAGCATGCTGACGTCGTTCAAACTGGGTCTTGGCGGCCGAATTGGATCGGGGCGGCAATGGTGGAGCTGGATTCATGTCGACGACATCGTGGGCGGAATTCATCACGCGATGCGGACAGAGTCGGTTGTTTCTGGAACCAGTGTCTCTACGGTGAGCGGCCCGTTGAATCTGGTGGCGCCGAACCCGGTGCGCAATGAGGAGTTTGCAAAAGTGCTGGCATCGGTTTTGGGCCGGCCTGCGTTCTTTCCCGTACCGGGGTTCGCGCTACGACTGGCTTTCGGCGGAATGGCGGCTCGGGAAATGTTTCTCGCCAGCCAGCGCGTGCAGCCCGCGAAGCTTGAGGCCAGCGGATATGTATTCCAGTTTCCTGAGTTGCGAGGCGCGCTGGAGAGTCTGGTCTAACTAAACTTGCATTTCGCGGCGGACGAACCCTTCATTGAAGAAAATTGAGTAAGCCGGAAAACGCGAAGCGAATATCAAGGCGTGGAAGAGGCACTTGTTACTTCGTTGCCTCGTCCCCTAGCATGTTGCTCGCAACAGTCGGTTCTGCGCAAACATGAAATGCCCGGGAAAACCTTGCAGAAACTATTCTGACCGAACTACTGCTTGGACGTGGGTGCGGGTGATGCGGTCGTGCCAACACAATCCATCCTGATCAAGAACGCACCAGAGATAGCCGAGGCCGGCAGAAAATGCGGAGAGAAATGACGCCAATACACGCCACCGCCGTGTGCGGCGGCTGAGCGGCGAGCCGTCAAACGCTGCCAGCCGCAGCCGGACGATGCGAAGACCGGGAGTGGATCCGGTGTACACCACAAGCAGAAATTCGTAGATCGTCCATAGCAGGACCGCGACCACCGCGAGCGCACCGGCCATCGTGAGTAGTAAACCGGGAGGCAGTAGTGAACCCGGAGGTGCCCATCGGACAGGGTTCAAGCTGGGGTTCAAGCGCAGAAAAATTGCTGCGCAGAACGCCAGTCCGACCCCCAGTACCGCGCCATCCACCAGGGCGGCGAGCGCTCGCCGACCGATCGATGCGGATGCGGATTGGAGGTCGGCACCATTTCGACTGTCGGTCGAGGGTGATGGGGCGGGCTCAATCAGCATTCCGCCCAGCGCTGGCGGCGGCGGCAGCATTTCGGGGGCCTCGACAATCCGCGGACGATCGAAGATGGGGTCGGCCAGTTCGCTCGATCGAAAAACCGGAATTGCTGCAGAGCGCGGAAACTCGATTACCTTGGCGGATTGTTCAGGAGCGTGTTCCGTTGTATATCGCTCCGATGGATAGCGCTCTGAGACGGGCCGGGATTTGTCGACAATTCCATCCCCGGCTGGCGTGGGATCGCCCTTTGCCTGGAACACGAAATCTTGCTCGTCTCGCCCCGGCACTGCGGCCGCTGAATTTGTGACCGGCGAAGAACGTGACCAGCTCTCGGGCGCATCAAAGGGTAAAAGGAGTGAAGGATAGCGAGGGGTGCGGGGTTTGCGTCGTGTGCGATAGCGTTCCAGGCGAGCAGCCACCTCGTCGCGCCAGGAATCCGCCTTGACATCAAGATTCAGATCAAAGTTCGTAACGACGTTCAGCCCGGCTTCGAGATTGACATTCGGATCGACTCTCTGTCCCGAGGGTGCAGCTTCGGCGGCGTCGATGATAGCGGGCGGTTCCGCCGGAGCAGAGCCGCAAAAAGATTCATGGACGTTAGGATCGCCGCCGGCGCAATGGCTCGTCAATTCGGCCGTGGTTCGGTCGGCCCTCGTTAAGCGAGTCGGCGTTTGTCCAGTCGCCATCAGTCCGGCATCCTTCCGGTCGTCGTAAATCGAGTCGTAGAGCGTCACGAAGAATGCCAGTCGGCCAGAGCCTGGCCCGGCACAAATGCTGGAGACCACGAGATAATGCTCAACTTTGCTTCGCCTGCCGCTCGCATGCTAAGGTCAGTTGATTCTCGTTGGCAGACCAACTGGCAGACCGCACGCGCGCTTGCAAATCGACCGCTAATGATCACCCGCTCTCGAATCTTTATCACGGCTGCACTGGTCTGTCATCTGCTTCTCGCTTCGGAGGTAGTAACCAGCCAGACGCCGCCCCCCGCGGCTGCTACCGTTGCCGCTCCTGATGTGGCTGTTTCTTCAGCCACAGATCTGCCCTCCGCCCCGGCCGGCAAGACCGAAGAAGAGGTCACGATTCGGGCTCTGCAACAGGAGAAAGACGGCTCGATCTATCACCTGCGCGGTGCGGCAGAAGTTCACTATCGCAACTACATCCTGCATGCGGATGAAATCACCTACAACACAGACACGGGAGATAGCGAACCCGAAGGCCACGTCGTGCTCGATGGCGGTCCTTATGACGAGCACATCGAAGCTAGTCACGGTACATACAATATCCGCACTCAAGTTGGAACGTTCTATAGCGTAATCGGAACCGTCGGCTTGCGGATGACGAAGTCTCGCTACACGCTTACCACCTCCAATCCTTTTGCCTTCACCGGGAAAATCGTCGAGAAGCACGGGCCTGACCACTATCTGGTGCGCCAGGGCACCGTCACTACCTGCGAACTGCCGCATCCTAAATGGTTGTTCGACGCGAAACGCATTCGGGTGGATGTGGATAGCACCGCCAAAATCTACTACAGCGATTTTCGGCTGTGGGGCATACCGGTATTGTATTTTCCGTATGTGACCCATCCAGTGCAAAAAGAACAGCGCACTACCGGCCTGATGATTCCAAGCTTTGGCAACTCCTCTACCAACGGACTGATGATCGGAGATTCCATTTACATGGTCCTCAATCGCAGCATGGACGCGATGATGGGCACCGAATACTATTCGAAACGGGGCTGGTTCGAACGGGGAGAATTTCGCGCTCGTCCGAGCGATAAATCCTTCGTGTATTTCAACTATCAAGGCATGGTGGATCGAGGCATCGGCTATCCCCCGCAAAATCAGGGCGGCGAGGACGCACATTTTATAGCCGAGCGTCCCTTCGGGACTTTCCGCGGCGTCGCGAATATCGATTATCTGAGTTCCTTCGTGTTTCGCCTCGCCTTCACCGACGTATATACCCAGGCGATCGATTCGGAAGTGAGGTCGCAGATTTTCCTCTCCAATACCACCAACGGATTTCACTACAACGCCTTGGCCGAGCGCTACCAAAACTTCGATATCTGCGATCCGGAGACGCAAGTAAATGCGCCCTGCGCCACGATTACCCAGACGGAACTGGTTCGGATTCTGCATACGCCGAGCGTCTTCATCTCGAGTGAGGAAAGGCAGTTGGGAAATACGCCCTTGTACTGGTCGTTCGAGAGCGCGGCTGAAGGTTTGCAGCGGCGTGAGGCGGCTGACAATCTGGAGCCAAATTTTCGAACCGCTGCCCTCGTGGGCAGGTTCGATCTGGCGCCTTCGCTTTCGATGCCGCTGACGTGGCAAGGCTGGTCGTTTCGCCCCGAGATCACGTTGCGGGATACGTTCTACACGGAACAGGGCAATCCTACAGATTCCACCACTGCGATCAACGAGGTCCTCAATCGCAAATCGCTGGAAACTTCAGTTGAACTGCGGCCGCCCGCGTTGTCCAAGGTTTTCGATCGACCCCGGTTTGGACGCAAATGGAAGCACGTGATCGAGCCGCGCCTGCGCTACGACTACGTAACTGGCATCAACAACTTCAGCGATGTTCTGCGTTTCGATGCCACCGATATATTGACCAATACCAACGAAGTCGAATATTCGGTGGTGAATCGAATTTACGCCAAACATGTGGATCCCAATGCCGAGGATTGCGATTCCCTGAGCATGAGCTTGCTGACCATTGGCGGTGTTCCGCAGGCGGGCGTGGTTCCGTGGCAGCTGCCTCCGAACCCGGACGCTAAAACCTGTACTTCTGGACCGCGGGAGGTCTTAAGCTGGGAAATCGGACAGAAGTATTTTTTCGATCCCACGTTTGGAAATGCGCTGCTGATCGGGCAAAGAAACGTATTCACGACGACTGCGGATTTCACGGGCGTCGCGTTTCTCAACTCGGAGCGGAATTTTGCTCCCATTATTTCGCGTCTGCGTATCGAGACCAGTCCGCGCACCAATACGGAGTGGGACGTGGACTACGACGTTAAGACCGGCCAACTCAATTCGAGTCTGGCGCTCGTGAACTACCACTACGGCCCGTTTACCATTGGCGGAGGCGATGCCTTTCTGCGCGTGATCGACACCGCAGCGGGAATTGCCCCGTCGCTTGCGAGCGCGAACGAGTACCATCAGTTTCGAGTGTTATTCGGCTACGGTGAACTCAACAAGCGCGGCTTGAGTGCCGCCACCAGCTTCGGATTTGACGCGAACCTCGGATCGCTGCAGTACGCATCGGTGCAGACCAGTTACACTTGGGATTGTTGCGGCCTGAGCGTGGAATATCGTCGCTTTGCGCTGGGCACGGTGCGCAATGAGAACGAATATCGTTACTCGCTTACGTTGGCGAATGTGGGAGCGTTCGGCAACCTCAGACGGCAGGAACGACTCTATTAACCGGTTCGTGCAGATTCGACATCGATGCGTTGTCAGTTCCCGGTTCTCAGTTCGCAGAGAACCCGGGAAACTTTTTCAGGGATAATGGAGATCGTGAACACTTTACCCGTGCTCGACGAAAAAGCTGGGCGCCTGCGCCGGATCCTCGCGGGCAGCGGTCGCTTGATCGTCGCTTACTCGGGCGGCGTGGATTCCGCATTTCTTGCCTGGACGGCGCATCAAGCTCTCGGCAACAAAATGCGCGCCGTGATTGCGGATTCCGCCAGCCTAGCGCGCACTCATCTCGAAGAGGCGCTTGCCTTTGCGCGGGAACGTGAAATCCCGGTCGAAGTGGTGGAAACGCGGGAACTGGAAAACCCAGCCTATGTCCGCAACGATGCCATGCGTTGTTTTCATTGCAAGGACGAGTTGTTTACCGTGCTCGAAAGCTATCGCGAAGCTTGCGAATTCGACGCGGTCGCCTATGGGGTCAATGCCGACGACGAAGGTGATTTTCGCCCCGGACGGCAGGCCGCACGCGAGCATTGTGTTCTGGCGCCACTGCTTGAAGCTGGTCTGAAGAAAGCCGAAATTCGGGAACTGGCGCGGGTCGCGGATTTGCGAGTATGGGATAAGCCGGCCTCCGCCTGTCTTTCCTCACGCATGGAGTATGGACGCGCGGTGACGCCCCAAGCGCTGAGCGCGATCGAGCGTGGGGAAGATGCGCTGCGCGCGCTGGGGTTCCGGCAATTTCGTGTACGCCATCACGGAGAAATCGTGCGCATTGAAATTGCGCGCGAGGAGCTCTCCCGCGCTTTGACGGGAGAAATGGCTGCCGAGTTCACCGTCGTGTTTAAGGCCCTGGGATTCAAGTTCGTCACGCTTGATCTGGAGGGATTTCGCTCCGGCTCGATGAATCAACTGCTGACTGCCGAAGAGTTGCTGCGCGGCCGCTCCTGAAACGGCTGGCGGCATACCGGCCATGCGCGGCGCGCCGCGCCGCCATGAGATAATCAAACGTTTGCTCATGTTCAGGTGGTTTCTATTGATGATGTTGCGGCGCGCGTTCCTGGTTCTGCTGGTGATTTGTCTGGGCTGCTCGGCTCAGTCCCCTTCTAGTTCTACCCCTATTCCTACGTCTGCCACTGCTGTCCCTTCGGACCTAACGCGGCTGGTCGAGCGCCACGTACGAGCGCAATATTCGCTGCCTCCGGACGTAACGGTCATTGTGGGGGCACTGCGCTCGAGTGAGTTCCCCGGCTACGATGCCCTGACGGTGACCTTTGCCGGCGCCAGCCAGAAAAAGGATTTCGAATTCCTGCTCTCTCACGACCACAAAACGCTGCTGCGCCTGACGCGACTGGATCTGACTACGGATCCGTATGCCGAGACGATGAAGAAAATTGACGTCGGCGGCCGACCTACTCGCGGCAACAAAGACGCCAAGGTGACGATCGTCAACTATGACGACTTCGAGTGTCCCTTCTGTGCCCGTATGCACGCGACACTTTTTCCCGGGCTCTTTAAGGAATATGGCGACCGGGTTCTTTTCATCTACAAGGATTATCCGCTCGAAGAAATACATCCTTGGGCGGTGCATGCCGCGGTCGATGCCAATTGTCTGAGCGCGCAAAACAACGACGCTTATTGGGACTACGCCGATTATCTGCACGGCAATCAGCACGCGATCAGTGAAGAAAAGGGACACGACGGCCAAAATGCGGAGCTCGACAAGCTCGCAACTTTGCAGGCGCAGAAGCATAATCTCGACGTCCCGAAATTGCAGGCTTGCGTCAAGGCTCAGGATGAAAAGGCAGTGCGCACCTCAATGAAAGAGGGGGACGCGCTCGGAGTGGATGCCACTCCCACCATGTTTGTAAATGGACAGAAACTCGATGGAGCCGTGCCTGAGGAAGAAGTGCGACTTGCGCTCGACCAGGCGTTGACCGATGCTGGCGTTACGCCTCCCGAGCACAGGCCCGCTGCGCAAGCAAAGACGGCGCCGGCCGCATCATCGAAGTGAATAAAAAGAAGTAAGTGAAATGCGTGAGTTGTAATCGGCGATTTGTGATTGAACATCGAGCGCTTGTGGAATGAGATTGCCGATCACAAATCCTTTTTAGTGACTCGCCTTCATGGCGGAGGGAAGAACTTGAAAAATCGTAACTGCTCTGGACGAGCGGGCCTGTTATTGGTCGGCGCGTTTTTGTTGATTGGGTTAGCGGCTTGTAATCGCAACAGCAGCGGCGGCGACGTCATGGCTTCGATCAATGGACGGAAGATTTATCGCAGCGAAGTCGACAAGTACTATGCCAACCAGACGGCGGGCTCCGATCAGCAACCGACGGGTGAACAGGCAGTCAGCCTTCGGCTAAGCATTCTGAACGAGCTGGTCGAGACTGAAATCCTGATGCAGCGCGCGGAAAAACTCGGTCTGCTCGCGACGGACGAGGAGGTAGACCGCAAGTTGAACGAGATCAAGTCGCCCTATACCGCCGAAGAATTTAACAAGCGGTTGCAGGATAAGAAAATATCGCTCGATGACTTCAAGCACGATCTCCGGCGCTCGCTCACCCGTGATAAGGTCTTGAACAAGGAAATCACCTCGCGCATCAACATTACCGACCAGGACGTTTCCGGCTATTACAACGATCACAAGGCCGAGTTCAACTTGATCGAAGCGCGGTACCATTTGGCGAAGGTCATGGTTTCCGCAGCGGGAAACGGCCAGGTGCACAACCTGCAGAATAGCAAAGCGCAGAATGATGCTGAGGCGCGCAAGAAAATCCAGATGATCGCCAACCGGCTGGATAGTGGGGACGACTTCGCGACGCTGGCCATGAACTATTCTGAAGATCCGGAGACCAGCAACAACGGCGGCGATTTGGGGATGGCTCCCGAGTCCGCGCTCAAAAGTGCCGACTCGGCAACTCGCGACGCGGTGATGAAGTTAAAGCCCGGCCAATACACGCCAGTGATTCCGATCATCAATCCAACCAATCATCAGCCCGCCGCGTACATGATTGTGAAGCTGATCGCCAAGGAGCCGGCGGGGCAAAGAGACTTGAACGATCCGCGCGTACAGCAGGCCATTCGCCAGCAACTGCGCGATCGGCGCGAGCAACTGCTGAAGGCGGCGTACTACGAGACTCTCCGCGACGATGCCAAGGTCACGAATTATTATGCGGAAGAAGTACTGAAGAATTTGGGAGCGGCGAAGTAGAAGTCGAGCGTAGCGCACATTGCCGTTAGCATCCATGCTAAGACTCGGCCTTACCGGCGGCATCGCGAGCGGCAAATCCGTCGTCGGCGAGATGTTTGTCAAACTCGGCGCACGCCTCATCCAGGCGGACGCGGTTTCGCACTCGCTCATGCAACCTGGCTTGCCGGTCTACAACGAAGTGGTCCGACGCTTCGGCCGCGAAATCCTGAACGGCGACGGCAGTGTCAACCGGTCCCGGCTGGCCGAAGCGGCGTTTGGCAGCCCGTCCCCGCGCGTCCAGGAGCTTAACGAAATCGTGCATCCCGCCGTGATTGACTACGAAAACAAGTGGATGGAGGAAATCTGCCGGCGCGATCCGAACGCCATCGTTATTGTTGAAGCTGCGCTTATTCTGGAATCGGGCGCGGGGCATCGTTTCGACTATCTGGTCGTGGTGACTTGCCGTCCTGAACAGCGCATCGCGCGCTTCGCTAGTCGCATGGCGATTTCAGAAGATGCTGCCCGCGCCGAGGTAGCCCGTCGCATGGCAGCACAGGCATCCGACGAAGAAAAAATCATAGCCGCCGATTTTGTCATCGACAACTCGGGATCTCTCGCTGCCACCGAGCAGCAAGTACGGCAGGTCTTCGCCGAGCTGCGAAAAACAAATCCCTCCCTCCCTTGACAAGCCTAGCTGGCCTTGCGGCTCGGCATAACCAGCCATTGCAACACCGAACTCACCAGGCTCAGCATGACGGCTCCGATAAGCGCTGCGATGAAGTTTCGTACGTAGAATCCCTTTACCAGCGATGCGGCCAATTCCAGCATTAAGGCGTTGATCACAAACCAGAACAGGCCAAGCGTTAAGATGGTCAGCGGAAAGGTTAGGATTTTGAGCAGCAGTCCTAGCGTCGCGTTGATCAGTCCTATGACCAGGGCCGCAATCAGTGCGGCTTGCGGCCCACTTACACTGATGCCCGGCACGACGTGGGCCACGATCCATACCGCTATAGCGCTGATGATCCAATGCAGTAGAAGACGCACAATAAACCTCCTTTTTGATGATTGGACACTATACACGTGAAACCGATTCAGAAAACAAACGCCGCGCGACGGCTCGATCAAATGGGAATCCATTACGAGCTGCGCGAGTACGAGGTCGATCCCGACGATCTCACCGCGGAAGCGGTAGCGGCCAAGATCGGCTTGCCGCCCGAGCAGGTCTTCAAGACGCTGGTGGCGCGCCCTGAGCGCAGCAAAGATCGCAACCAAGACCGCAACGGAGTTGTCATGGCCGTGATCCCCGGCAATCAGGAACTCAATCTGAAGGCCCTCGCAGCCGCGGCGGGCGAACGGAAACTTCAACTTGTCGCGGTGAAAGAACTGCAAGGGCTAACCGGCTACATTCGCGGCGGGGTGACGGCTCTTGCGGCCAAGCGCGATTCTCCTGTGTTCGTAGACGAGACGATGGAACTGTTCGATGTCGTTTCTATCTCGGCTGGCATTCGCGGGTTACAGATTCTGATTGCGCCCGCCGACTACCTGCGTGCGACCAAAGGAAAAGTCGCTGCGATCGGACAGCCGAAAGCCGGATCGTAGAGCCGGGAGTAAACTATTAGGTTTTAATATCGATCTGAATAAAAGATTCGAGGCAAACCATGCCCACGGTAACCCGTACCAATCCGCTCTCATTTTTGACCGATCAGCTCGACGAACTCAGAGCCAAGGGCACGCATTTCAAGCTGCGTGTGCTGGATGACGAGCAGGCTCCGCTGTGCACCTTCGACGGCAAACGGGTCATCAACCTTGCCTCGAATAATTATCTTGGCTTTACGATTCACCCCAAACTGCGCGAGGCCGCGCTCGAAGCGACGCGCAAGTACGGCGTGGGATCGGGCGCCGTGCGCACCATTGCGGGCACCATGAAGATTCACATGGAACTGGAAGAGAAGATCGCGCGCTTCAAGAACGTCGAAGCCTGTGTGGTTTTTCAGTCAGGATTTACGGCGAACGCGGGAACGGTTTCGTCTTTTTTGGGCAAAGACGACTTCATCATCTCGGATGAACTCAATCATGCGTCGATCATCGATGGCTGCCGTCTTTCGCGGGCAAAGATTCTTGTCTTCCGGCACAAAGACGTTGCCCACGCCGAAGAGCAACTCGCCAGCGTGCAGAATCAGCCGGGGAAAAAACTACTCATCACCGATGGAGTTTTTTCCATGGACGGCGACATCGGCCCGCTACCCGGCTTGTGCGATGCGGCGGAGAAATATGGCGCGATCATGATGGTCGACGATGCGCATTCTTCCGGCGTGCTCGGCCGCCAGGGTCGGGGTACGATCGATCATTTCGGAATGCATGGGCGCGTCGATATTCAAGTCGGAACTCTGTCGAAGGCAATCGGCGCTCTGGGCGGATATGTCTGCGGCACGCGCGACCTCATCGACTTTCTTTATCACCGCGCGCGGCCGTTTCTGTTTTCGACCTCGCATCCGCCCTCGGTTGCCGCCACCTGCATCGCAGCTTTCGATGTCCTCGAAACCGAGCCGCAGTGGATGAAGCAGCTCTGGGAGAACACGCGATTCTGGAAAAAAGAACTGGGCCTGCTCGGCTTCGACATTGGAGGCCAGAGCACTCCAGCCAGCGAAACGCCGATCACACCCATCATCATCGGCGACGGACGTCTGACCATGGATTTCTCCCGCGAACTTTTCAAAGAAGGAGTGCTCGGAACGGGCATCGCATTTCCCACCGTCCCCGAAGGCAAGGCGCGCGTGCGCACCATCATGACCGCCGTGCACACCAAAGATGAATTGCAGCAGGCGCTCGAGGTGCTGGGACGGGTGGGGAAAAAGATGGGAATCATTGCATGATTGCCCGCGGAAGCCATGACCTTTCTTCGTCGCTCACTGCTGCTGGCAGTCTGGATTTGTCGCAGCGGATTCCTAGGTTTAGCGCAGCGTTCGGGGGAACGATTTCACTGGCATTCGCACAAATGGCAAAAGGAAGGGCTGGGATATGACGCAGATTGGGATTTCCCAGCCACGCCGGGGGGGCAATATCACACCGGAAAGGAACCACATCTCACCCCCACAATTTGCGAGATACGGTAGGCGATCTCCCGAATCGCCGCGTCACTTATGCTGACTCAGGGAAAGCACATTCCCGTCGGGATCTTTGAACCACGCAACCTTGTCGCCGCCGGGCGCAGTCCAGATTCCCAGCTCCTTGTCATTGACCCACGGGTATTTTTCAAAATGGACTCCTCGCTTTTGAAGCCAGGCTGCCATTTCTTCGATATTGGAAACCTCCCAGCCGAGGACTGTATAGGGCGCGGGAGTGAAATCCTTGGCTTTGGCAATCCGAATCATGGTTTCACCGGCTCGCATAACCAGGGCAAACATATCGTCGCTGACGAATCGAAATCCCAACTTATCTTCGTAAAAGCTTCGGGCCTGCGCCGAATCTTTCGTAGGAACGAAGCCGATAATTTTGCTGGAAGCCAGCATCTGCAGCCCTCCTCGAGCATTGTGTGCTGAAACAATAGCACTGGCAGGCGCGGCGACAAAACGGTGTATAAACCCGCGGCTCACTCCCCCGTTTTCAGGGCACACTTGCACGCTCTTTTGCCGGGAGGGTTTCGCCATAGATTATCTCGATCATCTCCAGTCGATCGAAAGAATCACCGACTCGGCCGGCTGGATCACGCTGGGTGTGGTGGACTGGTAGTCCGCGCCGCGATGCGGTTGTGATGCGAGCTCGTGCGCGACGTTTTCCGACAGGAATTAACTCTCCGAGTGAATGCGCGTCCCGCAAGTCACGCATATCAAGTCAATTCTTTTACTACCTAGCGTCCGGGTGTGCCGTCGGCACGTCGTGGACTACCGTCTGCACTAACTGATCAATCGCGTCTGTAACCCGCTTCGCGGGGATATTGAAGTTATTGGAGAGGATGGAGAAAACAACCGATTGTCCTGAATCGGTAGTCGCATAACCGGAAAGCGCCTTCACGCCGCCGAGCGAGCCAGTCTTCGCGATAACGGGGTTTCGCAGAGCGGGAGAGTTGAGGCGTTCGCTGAGCGAGCCATCTACCCCAGCGACCGGCAGCGTAGCTTTATACTCGGCTCCCCAGGCCTGCGTCGCACAATAGCGCAGTAACTGAACGATGGCGTGAGGAGTCACTAAGTTCTGGCGCGAAAGTCCGGAGCCATCGTAAAAAACGTACTGATCGTTCGAGATCCCAGCCTGAGTTAAAAATCCCTGGAGAACTTCGAGCCCGCCTTCAATCGTTCCGGCGTTGCCGCGTTCGCGTCCTAAAAGGCGTAGCAGAATTTCCGCGTGCAGATTCTGGCTGACCTTGTTGATGACGCGAAGATCCTGCAGCAGAGGCTTCGATTCGTAACTCGCGAGCGTGGTGGGCTGGCTCGCTTTCAGCGGATCGAATTGGCCGTCGCTGCCTCCATGCGACGGCGCAATAGTGGTCACACTGAAAGTCGAGAGACTGGAAAGCTCGGTGTGCCGAGTGCGCTGGTGCCCGTAGATGACGATGCCACGCTTCTCGAGTAACTGGCGGAAGAGCACAGCAGCAAACTCCGCCGGATCGTCAATGGCCAAAGCTTCGTTGGTGCCAGCGTCATCGACCGGCATGTTGCCCCAGAGCGTTAGGACCATTGAGCCGGGTTCACGATTGACGAAAAATTTACGTCCGGTGCCGGCGGGCGTGGTGATGATGCGATTGTCGAGATGATAGTAATCGGCAAAGGGTTTGAGGCTGACGAAGGCTTTTTCGCCGGGGCGGTCGGCAGGCAGAATATTCACGAACACGACGTTGTCGTTGATGGTGAGGGCAGAAACAGGAGCGCCATCGGACCAGACCAGATCGTCCTGACTCCAACCTTCACCATAGCGCTCGAAGGCGAAGTACGAGTCGTCCGCCACAATATCGCCGTCGATGAATTTCACGCCCTTTTGCACAAGCGCGTCGGCGAGCGATTCCAGGGCCTGAATGGGATCATCGTTGCGCTGAGTCTTGAGATCGTAGGGCAGTTCGCGTCCAGAAAGATTCGGATCCCCGCGGCCGACCAGGACGAGATCTCCGTTAAGACGGCCATAGCGGTCGAGAGTGCCGGTGGTTTCGACGGTCGTGCGGAACTTGTAGTCGGGACCGATGAGAGCGAGCGCGGCTGCGGTCGTGAAAAGCTTGGTGTTGGAAGCTGGAGTAAAGAGCTTGTCGCCGTTTTGCGAGTATAACGTTTCGCCGTTAGCCGCAGAAACCACTTCAATTCCCCAAAAGCCGCGGGCAAGATCGGGAGCGCTGAGAACGGCCGCAATGCGATCCTTTAGCGGCGGCTCCTTTGTCGGTTTCGCCGGTGCGGCCAGAGTTTGCGCGGCCACGATCCGCGCGACCAGCAGGAGGACGATGCAGAAAAGACGCGCGACTGATCGCCGGCGAGGCATTGCAGTGGATTGTAGCACCGGGAAAAATGGGCTCGTTCTAGAATAGCGGGAAGATGCGAGCGATTTTTCAGTGGAACCTGGGTGCTCGAGTACTGGAGTTGGGACGGCGAACTCTGATCATGGGTATCGTGAATGTAACTCCTGACTCATTTTCCGATGGGGGACTCTACATCGACGCCGAGAAGGCAGTGGTCCACGCCGAGCGGTTACTCGACGAAGGCGCGACCATTATTGATGTGGGTGGAGAATCGACGCGCCCCGGAGCCTTAGTGACGTCGGCGGTCGGTGATGCCAAAGTCGATGCTGCGCGAGCCGACCCCGTGGCTCCTGTCGCGGTCTCCGAAGAAGAAGAGCGAAGGCGCGTGCTGCCGGTAATCCGCGATCTGAAGCGGCGACGGCCCACTGCGGTGATCAGCGTCGATACCTACAAAGCGAGCGTCGCTCGGGCGGCCGTGGAACTGGGAGCCGAGGTTGTCAACGATGTGAGCGGGTTCCGATGGGATCCGAAGATGGCAAAGACGCTGGCCGAACTCAAAGTGGGAGCGGTTCTCATGCACACGCGGGGGCGGCCCGAGGAATGGCGATCACTACCGCCCATCGGTGATCCGGCGCTGATGGTCAAGCGGGACTTGCGACAGTGGGCCGAGTCGGCGACCCTGGCAGGAGTCAAGCGAGATCGCCTGGTGCTCGATCCGGGTTTTGGCTTCGGAAAGCGCCTCGAAGAGAATTATCCCTTGCTGGCGCACTTCGGCGAACTCCAGCAGACGGGCTTTCCACTGCTAGCGGGAGTGTCGCGCAAGTCATTCATCGGACGCGCACTGGCACGCGACGGCAAAGATGCGGAGCCAGCCGATCGCCTTTACGGAACGCTGGCTGCCGAGACAGCTTTGATCTTGAAGGGAGCCCATATTATCCGAACCCACGAGGTGCGCCTTACGGTGGAAGCGGCGCTCGTGGCCGATGCTGTCGTAGCGAGCGGTGGATAACGTCAGATGGCTTCTCCCAATCCCTCGGTTGCCTCAATTCCTCTGAGTAAACCCCCTTGCATAGAATCATTTAGCACGGTCGATGATTTTGAAAAATTTATAGTTGCGCGGATAATAATCGTACGATATAGTGTAAGACATGTTTAACAATAAATGCTTCGAAGATTTTCATGCCCACTTCAACGATTCTGGTCGGCGTCGCGGACGACGCGGATTCCGCCGCGGGGCCCCTGGATTCATGGGCGGCTTTGCTGGCGGAGACTTCCCCGGCGGCCGCAAGCTCGACGCCATCGATATCCAACTCGTAATCCTTGCGCTTCTCGCCGAGCGTCCCGCGCACGGCTATGAGCTCATCAAGACCCTCGAGGAGCGTTCGGGTGGCTTTTACACCCCGAGTCCCGGCGTAATCTATCCAGCGCTCACCTATCTCAATGAAATCGGTCATGCGACTGTGGAGCAGCAAGGAACGCGGAAGCTCTACAGCATCACCGCCGAGGGTCAGGCCCATCTCGCTGCCGATCGCGCGAGCGCCGAAGCAATTCTCGACGCTCTGTCCCGCATTGGCGGACGAATGGATCAGGTGCGCGAGGCATTTGCCGGAGTTGGCGATTCTGACGCCGGCGCATCCGACGAAATCCACCGCGCCCGGCACGCTCTCAAGCATGCGCTCCATCGCACGCACGGCTGCAATCTTGAGGAAGCGCGGCGCATTGTCAAGATCCTTGATCGCGCCACGGCCGAGATCCTCGGGACCATGTCAGCCTCACCCCAACCTGAAAAACCGCCCGCAAAAGCGAAAGAGGTCTGATTTATGCAGAACGATATTATGCAGAATGCCACTTTGAACAGAACGATACGGGACGCTCGTGTCCTGGCTGTGATCGATCGGCTACAAGCCGAACGGCGTCGTCCGCCGAACGGCGGTCCAAGCGACAATCGGGCCGAGAGCCAGGATCCATACGACTACGCCGATTATGGCTTTTCCATCCACCCGGAACAGGGCGACCTGATCTATCTTCTCTGCCGCGGCATGGGCGCGACGCGCGTGGTCGAATTTGCGACCTCGATCGGCATGTCGACTCTCTATTTTGCAGCTGCCATGCGCGACAATGGCGGCGGCATGGTGATCGGATCGGAACTTGTCCCGACGAAAGTCGGGATCGCCAAGCGCAACCTTGCAGAGGCCGGCCTGGCTGAGTATGCCGAAATTCGCCAAGGCGATGCCCGGCAGACGCTTCGCGATCTCGGAGGTCCGGTCGACTTCACGCTGATTGACGGCTGGCCGCGCGAAGAGGAGCCCTCGCTGGCGCGTGAGGTGATCGAGATCGTAGCCCCTCAACTTCGCGTCGGTGGCTACGTCTTGAACGACAATGCCGAGCCCGATTTTCTTGAATTCGTGCGCGCTCCAGGCAATGGCTTCCTCTCGGTGACCTTGCCGATCAAAAACGGCACGGAACTTTCCGTTAAAGTTGCTTGATGAAAACCACAGACTGACGCCTCGGGAAATTCAACGAGAAGGGTCCAACCGCCTCAGGCGCGCGCGGCTTCGGCGAGGGTGCCGGTCAGCTTGAGCGCCGGAAGGCGTATTTCAAATGCCGCTCCGCCTTCGGGGCGGTTGTAGCAAGTGATTTGTCCCTTATGATCCTGGATGACTCCGTAGGTCGCGCTGAGTCCGAGGCCTGTGCCTTTGCCAACGGGTTTGGTGGTATAGAAGGGATCGAACACGCGCTCGGGATCGCGCAAGCCGGGACCAGAATCGGCAAACTGTACGATCAGTTCACTCTCTTCACGCCACAGGGAAACTTGAAGTCGGCCGCCGCCGATTTCTTGTAATGCGTCCACGGCGTTCTCCACGATCTGAAGAAAGGCTTGCAGGAGTTGGTTGGGGTTGCCGAGGACGCGGGGCAACGGATCGCGACTTTCGACACTAAGGCTGATTCTCCTGTTCTCGAGTTTGAATCCCTCCATTTGAACCGCGCGCAACAGAAGAGGTTTTAGTTCGAGGGGACTTTTTTCTCCCGGAGTCTGCTGGGCGAAACTAAGCAGATCGTTAACAAGTTCGCGCGTACGCCGAGCCTGCTGACCGATCTTCTGCGCGTTGGAAAGTTGCTCGCGGCTGAGATTGCTGCTGGCAGCCATGCCTTCGGAACTGCTCAGGATGGCCGAGAGCGGAAACTCCAGTTCACCCGCGGCGAGCGCGACCAGTTCTCCGAGCGAAGCCAACTTGGCTTGTTGGACTACTCTGCCCTGCAAGCGTTGAAGGTTGTCGAAGCTCTTCCTCGAATGCTTGAGCAACTGCAGAAGCCTCTGGTCCAAGAGATGTTGTTTGAGAAAGACGACGAAGGCCAGCAGGTCGACGCCGCCCATGGCCACGGCAAAGCGGACTTCGCGCAGATAAGGCTGATCATGGCTCAGAAACAGCGCCCAATACCCCATGACAGGCAGGGAGATGAGTGCGAGTTTCGCCAGTTGAGGAGCGACCGGCCGACTGGAGGGCATGATCGAAGGCGTCATCTGAGTGTCGTGCAGGCAGCGCCGCCCAGCAATGGCGACCCAGAGGAACCCCAGCAGAGCGGCTAGGAACGGGATATCGTAGAGTCCGCCAGTCTTGTAGGTGCCGCGCGCGATGGCGGTGTTCATGGCCTCGGAAGAAAATGTATAGAGAATACTGGCGAAAAAAATGTTGCGGTAAAGGTGCCGCCAAGATCCGGAACTGGTGAAGAATGCCGATGCAGACGCCGCAATCAGGATTACTCCCTCGACCAGGTACAACAGATCCCAGCGCAGGTTGGCAACTGGAGAATTGTTAACGATGTATTCCTCGGGAAAAACAAAGAAGGCGTAGACGACGACCCACCACACCAGCAGGATGAGAACATTCAGCGCGCTCGGCAACATCCCCTCGCGTTCATCGGCCTGATGGGGGCGGATGGCCACGGCCGCCATGATGGGGACTACATGCAGAAACAGCACGATGTCTCCCTGGAATGGATCGGGTAGCGCCTGACGAGCAATCACTTCATACCACACCCAGAATGACTGGTTGAAACACCACATGGCCATCCCCGTGGTCATAAGACTCCAGAACAGGCGAGTGTGCCCATGGCTATCGAAAGCGTTCTTGGCGGATATGACAAAGGCGGCCGTGATCACCAACAGGGGGACGATGTCGCCCATCGCCACCTGAAAGGCAGGATTGGGAAAGATTGCGGGAGCCAGAGCAAAGGCCAGCAGGACCCCAATTCCGCAGACGAGTGCCGAGATGTGCAGTCGAGTCACCGCTTTGCATCATAATATGACCTTCTCGAGCAGATGTTTAGATCACGAGCTGGTTACCATAGGTTACTGAGGTAACCTTAATGCCGCGTCCACAAGATCGGTCTTACGCCCCCGGAGTTGGCAGGGAAGATGAGGCTCGGGACACCGTGATATGAATCGCGCTGATTGATGCTCCAGTGCGGCAGGGGTCGAGGCTTGGCCGTCTGCTGTAGAATTGGCAGTCATGGCATTTCCAGCCAACCGCCTGCGTCGTTTGCGGCGCACTGAAAGCCTGCGTTGCGTGGTGCGCGAGACCCGGCTAACCCCGGAATCTCTCGTCTATCCCCTGTTCATTTGTCCGGGGTCGGGAATCCGCAAAGAAGTGCGCTCGATGCCGGGCGTTTTCAATCTTTCCATCGATGAAGCCGTGAAAGAAGTGCGCGCCACCCGCGCGCTGGGGGTGTTGTCGGTCATCTTGTTTGGACTGCCGGAGAAAAAAGATGAAGTGGCCACCGGCGCCTGGGCGGAAGATGGCATCGTGCAAAGGGCAGCTCGCGCCATCAAGAGTGAAGCAGGAGATGTTGTAGTGATCGGCGATGTTTGCCTGTGCGAATACATGTCGCATGGACATTGCGGCATAGTGAGAACTGACGAGAAAACTAACGTAAGCGCGAACCTTCCACGGCAATCGTTGGGCGCTGCGGCGGCTGCACCACCCACCACTGCCGAGTATGAGATTGTGAATGACGCGAGCCTGGAACTGCTGGCGCGCACATCAGTTTCGCTGGCGCGATCTGGTGTGGACATCATTGCCCCTTCGGACATGATGGACGGAAGGGTCGGTGCGATTCGCACGGCGCTCGATCGTGCGGGCTTCGAAAATACGCCGATTCTTTCTTACGCCGCGAAGTTTGCTTCTGGTTTCTACGGACCGTTCCGTGAGGCCGCGGATTCAACGCCGCAGTTCGGAGATCGCCGTTCTTATCAAATGGACCCGGCAAACCTGCGCGAAGCGATGCGTGAAATCGAACTGGACATCGAAGAAGGCGCGGACATGATCATGGTAAAACCGGCCATGCCCTATCTCGACGTGATTGCAGAGGCCCGAAGTCGTTTCGATCTGCCACTGGCGGCGTATCAGGTATCGGGAGAATACGCGATGATCGAGGCCGCGGCCCGCAACCAGTGGATTGATCGTGAGCGCGTTATGATGGAATCGCTCCTTTGTATCCGCCGCGCCGGGGCAAGTGTGATCCTGACTTATTACGCAAAAGAAGCGGCAAGAATGCTCGCTTAATCGGGCTGAGAATGGTCATACTCTCCCGGTCAGGGCAGATAAATCACAGAAGATAAGTAGGTGCAGAGAAAACAGCTCCGCGACTCGTGAACGATACCTATCCCGTTACTTCGGCCGTGCTTCTTGTTGCTAAATCTTTTAATACTACTTATAGCGAAACTGTTGTAAAATCCCCCGACTCGGAGTAGTTACTTGGCGCTCTTCGTAGAGTTGTCGTCAACGGAGTTAGTAAGAGCATGCGCTGGCTCGAAAGATGAGTGCGCCTGGTCGGAGCTCATCCGGCGATTTCACGGGGTTATCGCCGCTGCAGTGCTTCGGACAGCCCGCCAGTGGGGCGAACCGTCCCGCGCTCAACTCGATGACCTCATCCAGGATACCTACCTGAAACTATGCGAGGACAATTGCCGTCTGCTGCGATCGTTCCAGCCGCGCCATCAGGACTCCATCTACGGATTTCTGAAGGTGGTTGCGGCGAACGTTGTCCACGATCACTTCAAAGGCGCTCTGGCTGTAAAGCGCGGCGCAGCTCAAACCATCGCCCTCGGTGATCGGGAAATAGAACCTGTCAAAGTAGAGGTAAAAACCAACCTTGACAGCTTTGAAGCTATAAGCAAGCGCGTGCAACTGGAGCAGATCGATAAGATTCTTAGGCTAGTTACGGCGGGAAAAGATCAGGACAGAAAGTGCACGATTTTCTGGCTGCGCCACCGCCAGGGGCTTACTGCCAGCGAGATCGCAGCCATTCCCTCCATCGGACTGACTACCGAGGGCGTCGAAAGCGTGCTCATGCGACTGGCAGCTATGATCCGGAGTCATATTCTTGGTTCGGCCCCGCACCGCGAAGTGAAGGTTCTGAGTCGTCAAAATCGTTCTAAAAGAGTAGGGAGTTAATTTTGGAAGCAAATCCGAACGAGCATATCAACGCGGCAGAGCTTGCGAAATTGCTCGAGGAGTCTCGTCAACGGACCCAATCCGCGCTGAACATGTCCGCGCCGAATATCGTGGATACGCATCCTCATCTCGCTACTTGTACAACTTGTCGGCAACAATTTGACGATTTGTCATCGGTGGATCGTCAACTCGATCGCCAACTGAAAGGCCGGAACGGAGCTGAGCCCGCATTACGCCAGGTCGACTGTCCGCGCGCCGAAGTGTGGCGCGAGATTTCTGGCGGGTCAACATCGCCCGACGAAACACTGGCCTATGTGGAACATGCCAGCCGTTGTGATCGTTGTGGTTCGTTGTTGCGGGCTGCGGTAGCAGAATTTATCAATTTGAACGGCGAAATGACCGAGGCCGAGCGCGGGTACATTGCGACCTTGGCGAGCGCGCAAGCGGAGTGGCAGCAAAGCCTCGCTCGCCGCATCACTGGAACACCACCGGCGCGGCTACGTCGCGAGTCTGGACCGTGGTGGCAGAAGTGGCTTTCCGCTCCACGTCTGGCGATGGCGGGAGCGGCTCTACTAGCCGTGGTGGGCGTTGGATCGTGGGTAACAATTCATCGCAACCAGCCAGCCGCCGCCGATCGGCTGCTCGGACGCGCCTACACTGAGAAGCGCACCCTGGAACTCAGAATCGCGGGCGCAGACTACGCTCCTCTGCGAATCTCGCTCGGACCCGAAGCCTCCTTTACCGGCCGTCCCCCAGCGCTCCTGAAAGCGGAAGCGATGATTGCCGCCCAGCTTGTATCTCATCCCTCCGACCCTTCCTGGCTGCAAGCCAAAGCGCAGGCGGATGTGCTCGAGGGCAAGTATGACGCTGCTATAGAAGCCCTACGCCGCGCCCTGGAGTTAGCCCCGCAATCGCCAGCTCTGCAGATTGACCTTGCCACCGCTTACTTTGAACGCGCCCAGCAGGAAGACCGGAAGGAAGATTTTGGCGCTGCATATGAGTACCTCAGTCAAGCGCTGAAACTAAGTCCCGACGATCCCGTTGCTCTTTTTAATCGCGCCATCGTCGCGGAGCACCAGTTCCTCTATCAACAGGCTCTCGATGACTGGAAGCATTATTTGCGCGTAGACACAAACACACAGTGGGCCGAGGAAGCCCGCAACCGCGCCAATGCGGTACAGGAAAAATTAAAAGCGCACGAGAGCAAGGCAACGCCGCTGCTCTCTCCCAGCCAGATTGCAGCCATGGCCAACAGCGCAGACCTCGGCTCCGAGGTCGACCAGCGCATCGAAGAGTATCTGCACGAAGCGGTTCGCTCCTGGATACCCCAGGCCTTTGCTGAAAATAAGGCCAATGCCGATCCAAACGCCTCGCAGGCGCTTTTTTTTTTGGCCGACCTGACCAGCCAGCGACACGGCGACCAGTGGCTGTCTGATCTTCTGCGCGGATCCTCCTCGCCACATTTCAGGCAAGCAATAAATGCGCTCACACGCGCCGTCCAAGCCAATGATGCTGCCAGTTACGACGTCTCCCGCCAGCAAGCTGAGCTAGCAGAACGATTGTTTCGGGCTTCTAGCAACCCAGCAGGCGTACAGCGCGCACAGTTCGAACAAATCTTCGCCGCCCAACTCACGAAGCGGGGCGAAGATTGCCAGCAACAGTCAGTGGCTGCAGCAGCGGAATCCAGGCGTTATTCCTACCCATGGATACAGATTCAGCTGGGATTGGAAGAGAGCGTCTGCTCTGCACTGATGGGCGATCTCGGCGCCTACGACAAAGATGCGCGTATTGCTCTGGACCGCGCCCAGCAGGCCGGTTACGGCGCTCTTTATCTGCGGGCACTGGGCTTTCTTGCGGACAATAAACTCGAGGTCGGTGATTTGGCTGGAAGCTGGAAACTCGTCTACTCCGGCTTGGATCGCTACTGGTCGGGGCAGTTTCCACCAATGCGAGGCTACAACTTATACACCCAAGGGGCTAGCGCTGCTGATACGGCAGGCAGGCCTAATCTGCAGCTGGCGATTTTGCGCGAAGCCGCGGCCATGATCGATGCTGACGGAAATCTGCCGTTACGTGCCTTTGCTCATCGCACCATGGCGAAAGCGGCGATGCTAAGCCATCAACTACCCGAGCTCGCCGAACAGCAGTATGCGGAAACCGCCCGGCTCTATGCTCTTGTTCCGCAGAACGAGGCCGTTCGGGCCTTCCGCATCGAGACGGAGATCAGAACAGCTCAGCTCGAGGTGCGTCAGAGTAGGTTCGATGGCGCTCTGTCTCATTTGGCTCGCGTCCAGGGTGAGGTTCAAAAACTTTCCGATAATTATCTGCTGCAGCTTTTTTATTCGACATTGGGAGAAGTACAACTCCGCAGCCATCACGGGGCGGAGGCCGAACAGGCCTTCCATCCGGCACTGTACTTGGCCGAGCAAAATCTGGCGTCACTGACTTCCGAGGCGAGCCGAGCCAGCTGGAGCAAAGACGCTGCTCCGGTATACCTGGGACTCGCCGAAGCCGAACTGGTTCAAGGACGCGAGCAGGAGTCTCTCGATGTGTTTGAGTGGTACCTGGGTGCGCCACAGCGTGTCGGTAAACGCCGACAGGCAAGATCGCAGATTCCGGAAGCCGTGCAATCGCTTCCCGATCCGGCCCAAGTAACCGGTCGACTTCCGCTTCTTTCCAACCAAACCGTACTAGCCTATGGAGTGCTGCCCGACGGGCTCGCCATTTGGGTCTATGACAACCGCGGCGTAAGTGCAAAGTGGATCCCGAAATCACCTCAGGAGCTGCAGGATCTAACAGCGAATTTCTATGCCCAGTGTTCGGATCCCAGCTCAGAGCCGAGCGCTCTGCGCCGGAACAGTCAGACGTTATATTCACTCCTTATCGCTCCGGTAGAGCAAGGCCTGGACCCGAAACGCACACTCGTGATCGAGAGCGAAGGCTTTCTTGCCCGACTGCCCTTCGAAGCGCTGATGGATGCAAACGGTCACTACCTCATCGAGCATGGGCCCATCGTCCACTCGCCTGGGTTGTACGCGGAAACCACGATGCACCCGGAAACGCCCGTTTCATCCGATGTATCTGTCTTGGTCGTAGGCAGCGGGGCTTCCTCGCCAGATGCCGGCCTGTTTGCTCTCCCGAACGTTGCAGCTGGAGCAGACAAGGTCGCCAGCAGCTTTCGTTCCCCGCTTGTACTCAAAGGCCGGGAAGCAACCCTAAATGCGGTTACGAAAGCACTGCCGGCGGCTACAGTTTTTCATTTTGCGGGTCATGCCATCACCACCGCCAACGATACGGGACTGATGCTGGAGGGTAAAGACCCCCGTAACGACCCTCCTCTTCTTCTGGACGCCACCGCTTTGCGCAAACTCGATTTGCGGAACCTGCAACTGGCAGTTCTTGCGGCGTGCAGCACCGACTCGGGCGAAGGAGGGTCGCGTGGCTTCGATAGCATAGCGGAAACTCTCCAGACCTCCGGCGTCCCGCGCGTAGTCGCCAGTCGCTGGGCTGTGGATTCTGTCGAGGCCAACGCGTTTGCGAATTCCTTTTATCGCTCTTTGCTTTCCGGCCAGCCCGTCTCCAATGCAACCCGCCTTACCTCACTGACAGTGCTATTGAATTCGAGTACCGTCCATCCCTACTATTGGGCGGCATTTGCGGCTTACGGACGTCCATGAAACTTCTAACAGGAGGATCGATGAGAAACCTACGCCACTTGTGCAGTTCCGCGATCGTGCTGGCCAGCATTTTTTCGGGAGCCGTCCTCATGGTCTCTTGTAATCAGACCAAGGAGACTGCGCCTGCGACACAATCACAAATAACCACCCCGCCCCCGCAGCAAATTTTCGTGACCTTCGAAGGTCCCTGGGCCATCGCTCCCGATCCGAAAAACGCCAACAATGTCCTGCTGCTTGCTCCGAAAACCAAGCACCACCGCGATCTCTACGTGACGGCCTCGAACCATTCGACGTTAGCCGCGGGAGTTTACGACCTTTCCTTCCCTGGTCAGGTTACGTCTGGCGCAGGAACTTACGATCCCGCCATTCTCCGGGCGAAGATCGATCCCCAGAATGCGCAAAATGCGCTCGATAGTAAGGCAGGCCGGTATGCCATTCGCCTTCCCAAGCCGGAGGCATTCTTGCCTGCGCATCGGCACCGCAGCCGCGCAGGTTCTACTTATCCTCCCGATGCATCTACCGAAAAAGAGTACGCAACCGCATTTTCACTGCGCTACAGTGTCGGCAGCTTGAGCGGTTTTTCTTTATCCGGGACTCCTGACACGGGAACCTTCAACCCGCTGTTGCTGCAGGTCGATACTCCGGCAATTCGCTTTTCGATTGAACCAAACGAGGACGACGACGTCTGCAACACCCATTCGCGGCAAGCCTTTCACGACCTGGTGCAGTTGGTGGGCCTAACGTTGTATATCGATTATGGAGATGACCCGGCCGCTTGCCATGATAAGGACCCGCAGGTCCCACACAGAGGCAGGGCGAGCTCGAGTCCGGCGCCGCCGCTGGAACGCATAGCAACTCTGTTCACTCGGAATTTGCCCGGCGCTCAGACAGTGGATGCGACTGCCGGGGAACTGCCATCTCGCTATCTCATGTTCTTCGCCGGGAGTAGTATCGTCCGAAATATCGCGAACCGTTTGGGGGTCGCTGCCTATTTGTTCGGTTTGTCAGGGATCGATTGCGCAGGCCCGGGAGTTGGTGGCGGCTAGGTCGCGTAATTTTCGGGGGAGAGCGTCGTGTGAGGAGGGCTGCCGATTCTGCCCATCTCAGCTCTGCCTTCGATAGGCCATCCGCACCAGCGTTCTCTCCGAGAATGGCACGTATAGCAATGCGGCCGTCGCGGCGAACGCCAAGCCCACACCGATCTGCGGCACCAGCAGAAACGGCGCGATGGCCCAAAGCTGATCGAGAGCGAGGATCAATGGAAAGAGCCGCGCAAAGGTTCCGCCAAGCTTCCGAAAATCAAAAGCGACTGCGGACAGCAAATAGAATCGCAGCGGAATCCCAGCCGCTCCCGTTACCAAAACTGCGCCCGCGATAAAAAGTGCTCTCCAGCCAGGGAGAAATCGATTGGCAACGCGGTCCGCGCCACGCAGGTGAGCCAGGCCGCTCACATAGAAGATGAGATACATCATCTGAATCAGCCCGAAAAGTCCGCGCACCAGGTCGCGGCGAGGAACGGGCACATGCAGTTCAGGATGTAATCCGATCTCAGTGGCAGGATCAGGCCCGTGGAGTGCGGGCGCCCCTGCCCGCGTGCCCTCGTCCCACACCGTCGAGGATGTCGTCACTCCTGTTGTGACGTTATCAGCCCTGACTTCGACCGGCGCGATGAAGCGGTATCCGCGGCGAGCTATGGTTTCGACAAAGCGCGGACTGGATGCGGAATCGCCCAGCGACTCGCGAATCTTATTTACCGCCGTGTTCAGGCTGTGATCGAAGTCGACAAAGGTGTGGACCGGCCAGATTTTTTCGCGCAGTTCGTCCCGTGTGACTACTTGGCCGGGATTTAGCAGCAGCGCAGTGAGCACTTGAAACGGCTGTTCCTGAAGCCGTATGCGAGCGCCGTTCTTGCGTAGCTCTCCGGCGGCAACATCGACTTCGAAAACGCTGAAGCGCAGAAGCCTGGCTTCACGGTTGGATGGAGGCATCGGCATGACGGCGCGGCTGTAGTTTACCGCGTGGCAGTCGTTGGTCGGTAGTCATTCGTCGTTCGACAATGAAGCGATGCGAATGCTGTTTGCGGATGGCCATCGACTACGTACCGATTCGCGACGAATAACTAACGACCTGCGATCGAAAAGGCTACAATAGCCGCGTGAATTCCCCCGTTCCCAGCAAGCCGGCAGCTGACCGCGAGGAGCATGACAGACATCAGCACCGCCATTCCGTCTACGCCGCCGAGGCCACCGGGCTGCTTCTCATAGCGGTTCTGCTGCTGGTTCTTACCGTCATTCGGTGCTGGCAATACATTCCTTGGAGCGCACGCTGAACCGAACGCATCGCGAGCCGCTGGTCGTGGTGGTGCTTGGCCCCACGGCGAGCGGAAAGTCCGCTCTGGCTCTGGCGATCGCTCGGCATTTTGGTGGTGAAATTGTCAATTGCGATTCGGTTGCGATCTATCGCGAATTTGAAATTGGCACCGCCAAACCCAGTGCGGCAGAACGTGCTGAAGTTCCGCATCACGTGCTCGACTGCGTGGATCCGCGTGCTGACGTTACCGCGGGAGAATATGCGCGCCAGGCGCGGCAGTTTCTCGCCGAGATCGCTTCGCGCAAACATCTGGCTGTTGTCAGCGGAGGCACTGGCCTCTATCTTCGTGCTCTGCTGCAAGGACTTTTTCCTGGCCCGCGGCGGTCCGAAGAGCTGCGGCAAAAACTCCGCGACCGCGCGGCGAAACGCGGAACCGAACATTTGCACCGCATTCTGCGGCGTCTCGATGCTTCGGCGGCGAATCGCATTCACGCGAATGACGTTCCAAAGATGATTCGCGCGATTGAAGTGTGCCTGGCTTCGCGCCTGCCCTCTCACGGGACATCTCCCCGAATTCGTCCTCGAAGTATGACAGAACTGTGGCAACAAGGACGCGACCCGCTGCGGGGCTTTCGCATTCTGCGTCTCGGACTCAACCCGAAGCGCGAAGTCCTCTATGCCCGCATCAACCAGCGCGCCGCGAAAATGTTCGATGACGGATTGATCGCCGAGACCGAAAGGCTGCTCCAGAAATATGGCGAAGCGGCGCGCCCGCTTTCCTCCTTGGGATACAAGCACGCGCTGCAGTTCCTGCGCGGCGAACTGGATCAGGAGTCGGCGCTTTCCGCCGCGCAGCAGGCGCATCGCAATTATGCCAAGCGCCAGATGACATGGTTCCGCCGGGAACCGGATGTACATTGGCTGGCCGGTGTTGGCGAGGTGGCGGCCATTCAGACAGAAGCTATCAAAATGATCGAACAGGAAATTTGAAAGATTCGTCAGCGAGACTGACGAGCCATTATTCGTAAGACGTTCCCGGTCCCTTTTTGCTATTGTCATTGGCATGGCTCGACATCTTTTACTTGTCACGATCCTGCTTGTCTCCGCGTTCTGTTTTGCCAAAGGGAAAGACCACTATCTGAAGGCGGGCCCGATCCACATCGATCGAGCGGGACAGAAATGGGTCGACAAGACACTGCGCAAGATGACGCCGGAAGAGAAAGTCGGCCAGCTCTTTGCCATCTGGGTCCGGGTGCAGTTTCTGAATGATGCCGACCCCATCTTTGTCCAGCTGCGCGACAATATCCGCAAATATCATGTTGGATCGCTGGTCATGAGCGTTCCCGTAGATGGCCCGGTCCTGCTCAAGAGTTCACCTTCGGTTACGGCCGACCTGCTCAACCGGCTGCAACGATCTTCGAAGCTGCCGCTGATTGTTTCGGCTGATTTTGAGCGCGGCGTCGCCATGCGTTTGAATGGCACCACCGTCTTTCCTCACGCGATGGCGTTTGGAGCTACCGGCAAAATGGAAGATGCCGAAATCTTTGGACGCATCACCGCGCTCGAAGCCCGCGCCGTTGGAGTCCATTGGAATTTCTTTCCCGATGCTGACGTAAATTCCAATCCCGCGAATCCCATCATCAACACGCGCTCATTCGGAGGCGATCCGACGCAGGTGGGCGATTTCGTGGCGGCCTATATCCGTGGTGCTCACGAAGGCGGAATGCTCGTTACAGCGAAACATTTTCCTGGACACGGCGATACCGCGACCGATTCTCATCTCGGCGTTGCTGAAGTCACTGGCGACCGCGCGCGCCTCGATGCCGTCGAGTTGCCACCCTTCAAGCGCGCCATTGACGCAGGTGTAGACGCCGTGATGGTGGCGCATGTCACCGTTCCGGCCCTCGATCCAACTCCCAACCGAGTGGCTACGACTTCGACCTCGATTGTGGATGGACTGCTCAAAGAAGAAATGGGGTTCAAAGGACTGGTCGTGACCGACGCCCTCGATATGGCAGGGTTGACACGCATTTATGCGAAGGACATTGGCCGGGAAGCAGTCGACTCCTTCAAAGCCGGCAATGACATGCTGATTATTCCGCCCAATCTCGATGCCAGCTATCGCTCAATGATGCAGGCAGTCCATAGCGGCGAAATCAGTCGCCAACGGCTCGACCAATCGGTGCGCAAGATTCTAGAGCTAAAGGCCTCTTTGGGTTTGAACAAGGCGCGGCTCGTGGACGTCGGTCAGCTTTCGAACGAGGTGGCAAAACCGGAAAACGTAGAAGTTGGCCAACGCATTGCTGATGAAGCGATTACGCTCGTTCGCGACAATGGAAAGGTGATCCCGCTCCAGTCTTTTGGAACTCCGGAGACGGGGCTTCCGTATCACCCCTTGACAGCGGTGAGCAACCGTCTCGTCGTGGTGATTTTTTCCGACGACATGCGCACCGACTCCGGACGTATGCTCGAACGCCAGATTCTAACTCGGGTGCCCGATGCCCACGTGATTTACGTGGATGCGCGCTCTGCCGCGGGCATGAGGCCGTCGGTGATGGAGGCGGTCGAAGCGGCAGAACACGTGGTCGCGGCGTTGTATGTGATTCCGACGGCGGGGAAGGCGATGCGTGCTGCTGGCGGAGGTCTGACCAATACGGTTTCGATGGACGACACCACAGGGTCGTTACTGAACGCAGTCCTTGATCGTGCCGCCAGTCGCACCGTCGTGCTTGCCATGGGCAATCCTTATGTGCTGCAGGATTTTCCCGCGATTGAGAATTATGTGTGCGCGTTTTCTAATGCATCGGTTTCAGAAACAGCGGCGGTGAAGGCGATCTTCGGCGAGATTCCGATCGGCGGCCATCTGCCGGTGATGATTCCTGGAATTGCGTCGCGAGGCGATGGTCTCGAACGTCCCGCCCGGCCCGCTACAGCCCAACCCAGCTCAGGAGGTTCCTCCAATGTTCAACCATAAAGATTTCGATCGTAAGAAATTCAAGGGGAAAGCACAGAACCGTGGCGTCACCGCGAAAGCGGCCATGAGCGCCTTGTTTGTCGCACTCTGCATTCTCACCGCTTGCAGCATCAACGCCAACGACAAAGGCAAGGATGGCGAGAAACAAGTTGACATCCAGTCTCCCATCGGCGATTTGCACGTGAGCGAACAAGCCGATATTCGCGACGCCGGCCTCGCCCTCTATCCGGGGGCCAAGCCAGCTCCGAAAGACGATAGCGACGACAAAAAGAGCGCCAATGTAAACCTTTCGGTACCGGGATTTTCCATGAAAGTGATTGCCGCGGAATTTCTCTCCGATGACGCTCCCGACAAAATCGTCGCCTTCTATAACAAGGACCTTCAGAAATATGGCAAGCCCATCCAGTGTCACGGCGGCTGGAATGGAGGCCACGTAAACTACGATGGCAAGGACGAAATGTCCAAGCCCGTCTCTTGTGAGAATGATCGCACCGGAGACGCCGTGGAGCTGAAGGTAGGAACCGAAGGAAATCAGCACCTCGTTTCGGTAAAGTCCAACAGCCGGGGAACGCGTTTTGCGCTGGTTTATATTCGCTTTCACACGGGCTCGGATAACACGATCTGAAAGAGAATTCGAGCAGTCAGGTACCGGGTCGTTGGAGATCGCGGAAAATAAACGCTCCAACGACTCAATGATCCCCGGATGCCTTGCTCTCCGGTTCGTTGTGCGCTAGCTTCAAAGACGTGGAGCACTCCTGCCAACAATGTGGAACGACGGTCGAAGACGGCCGTCCGTTTTGTCCGCAATGCCGCGCTCCGCAGATTAACGTCCTGGTGGCAGTTCCGTATTCTGGAATTGTCACGGGTTCGAATCGCGAGTCCGATGGAATTTCACCCGAGACCGTGAATGACGGGCCTTTTGATCCCCCGGCGCCGTTGGGAAACGCGATCGACTCTGGAACAGCCGTTCGCGCTGCCCTCAAGGCCGGCGCGCTCGGCATTGTGATTGGGGCGATTCCACTGATCGGCATCCCGCTGACTGGAGCACTGGCCGTCTTTTTCTACCGCCGCAGGAGTGGATCGGTTGTTTCCGCTGCCCTCGGGGCACAGCTTGGGGGGGCAGCAGGATTTGTGGTATTCGCCTTTGGCGCCCTGCTCGTCATTACAATCATCGGTCTCCATGCCCAACAGCAATGCGTCGATATGATGACCACAACGTTTCAGAAGCTCGGAGCCGACACGTCCGATCCTAATCTCCAAGTTCGCATTCGCGATGTCTTCACTCCATCGGGGCAGGCACTTGCCTTTTTTATAACCGTAGTGCCCGCCTCCATTGGCGGTATGCTCGCGTCGCTGTTTTTCCGGCCCCGCACTCCGCGCGGATAACTTCAATCAAGAGCAATGCGGTTCCGCGGCTCGCCCTTGCCCTCATCTTTCCGCACGCGTATGATGCAGCGTTTATGAATTCACGCGCTCCAGGTCGTCCCGTCGAAATCCGTGAGAAAGCGCAGTTGATGTCTGCCTCGGAAGTAGAGCGCACCCTGATCCGTCTGGCGCACGAGATTCTGGAAAAAAATAACGGTGTCGAAGACCTGGCGCTGGTCGGAATACGGCGGCGTGGCGTTCCGCTGGCGGAGCGCCTAGCGAAAATTATTCAACGTATCGAAAAGAAACCGGTGCTGCTCGGCACGCTCGACATTACCCTCTATCGCGACGATCTTTCTACCCTGGACTCCAAGCCGGTGGTGCGGAAAAACGACATCGGCATTCCCGTTGAAGATAAGTCGGTGGTGCTGGTTGACGACGTGCTTTACACTGGCCGCACAACGCGTGCCGCCATGGACGCGCTGTTCCGAGCGGGCCGTCCCAAGCGCCTCCAGTTGTGCGTGTTGATCGACCGCGGCCATCGCGAGTTGCCGATTGAAGCCGCATTCATCGGGCGGACGGTGCAGACTACGGAAAATCAGATTATTGAGGTTAAACTCCGCGAGGTCGATAATGCCGAGAAAGTCCTGCTGATGGAGAAGCAGTAGACGAATCTGTGAGCCCTATCGCTGAGACGATTATGAATCCCGCACGCGGTTCGCTGCTGGGTATCGAACACCTGGAAGCAGCCGAGATCCTGAGGCTTTTGAAGTTTGCCCGGCGTATGAATCCGGACAAGCCACGGCCCTTGCTCAAGGGCAAGCGCGTGCTTCTTCTCTTCTATGAGGCGTCCACTCGCACGCGAAGCTCGTTTGAAATCGCGGCCAAGTCGCTCGGCGCTTACACCGTTCTTATTCAGGCGATAGGGTCGAGCATTGAGAAAGGTGAGTCGCTGCTGGACACGGGATACACGGCGCGTGCCGTCGGCGCCGACGTCATCGTGATCCGCCACCCCAATGCTGGCGCGCCTTACGTGATGGCGCAGCACATTGATGTGCCCGTCATTAACGCCGGAGATGGGCTGCACGAGCATCCTTCCCAGGCACTGCTCGATGCCTACACTATTTTGCGGAACAAGAAAACTTTTAACGGGCTCCAGGTCGCAATTGTTGGCGATATTTTCCATAGTCGCGTGGCGCGCTCGGCATGCCATCTGCTGAGTAAGTTTGGGGTGAAGATCATTCTATGCGGCCCGCCCGAACTTGTTCCCGATATTGCGACGACTCTGGCACCCGGCGTGCGCGTGACCCGTTATATTGAGGACGCGCTGCGTGGCACCGATGTTGTCATGCTGCTGCGTGTGCAAAAAGAGCGTTTCGCGGGGCTGAAAATCAATCTACCCGAATATATCGCGCGCTACCAGATGACTCCGGCCCGGTTGAAAATGGCGAAGAAAGATGCCATCGTCATGCATCCCGGACCCATCATTCGCGGGCTCGAACTGACCAGCGAAGTCGCTGATGGCGCTCAGGCGCGGATACTGGAAGAAGTGCGCAATGGCGTCCCGATGCGCATGGCGATTCTGGCGCGGGCCGTGGGGAAGATGCGATAACCATCTAACGATGACAAACGCGGAAAAAAATCGCGGCAGTCTGCTGATCAAGGGTGGGCACCTCATCGACCCCGCAGCTCGCATCGACGCGTCGATGGATGTGCTGCTAAAAGATGGCCGCGTTGCCGAAGTGGCCGCTCCCAACAAGATTAAGGGTAGTGCGGACGAGAAATTCGATGCCCGCGGACTCATCGTCGCTCCCGGCTTCATCGATCTGCACGTGCATCTGCGCGAGCCTGGCCAGGCGCAGAAAGAGACGATCGCGACGGGCACGGCCGCGGCTGCAGTTGGCGGATTTACTTCCGTCTGCACCATGCCCAATACGATTCCAGTTGTCGATTCGGTGGAGTGGATCGATTGGCTACGCCAGCCGGAGCGCGGCGCGGTGGTTAACGTATTTGCCATTGCCGCCGCGACGCGAGCGAGCAAAGGCGCCACGCTCACCGACTTCCGTGCCTTGCACGCCGCGGGAGCCATCGCGGTCACCGACGATGGCAAACCCATCCTCGACGACGGCATCATGCGCGAGGCTCTGGTGCTAGGCGGCGAGTTGAATTTCCCCGTCGTGCAACACGCCGAAGACACACGGATGACCGAGGGTTGCTCCATGCACTCGGGCGCGCGTTCTTTCCGCCTCGGATTGCGGGGCATGACTGCGGCGGCTGAAGCGTCGATCGTCGAGCGCGATGTGCTGCTCGCAATGCACATTCCGAATGCCCGCCTGCACGTTGCCCATCTTTCCACCGCGGACGCATTGAAGAGCGTGCGCCGTGGCAAGCGCGCAAAAGCGCGCGTCACGTTTGAAGTTACTCCCCACCATTTCACGCTGACCGACGAGGACATGCGTGACTACGACAGCAACTACAAGATGAATCCGCCGTTGCGCTCGGCTTCCGATCTCGAAGCCATTCTGGTCGCGCTTGCCGACGGCACAGTGGACGCCATTGCTACCGATCACGCCCCGCACGCCGCCCACGAAAAGGAGATGGAGTTCGAGCGCGCCGCCTTTGGCATTACTGGACTCGAAACCGCGCTCGCTCTGGCCATCAGCAAACTGCATCGCGAGAAGCGCATTCCTATCTCGCGCATCGTAGAGCTATTCACCGCCGGTCCGGCTCGCTGTTTCGATCTCCGAGGCCGCGGTTCGCTGGTCCGAGGATCGGTCGCAGATGTTACTGTTTTCGATCCGAAGAAAAAGTGGAGGTTCGACGCCGCCAAGTCGCACTCGAAATCGAAGAACACGCCTTTCGACGGATGGCAACTTATGGGAAAGGTAGTTGCGACCATTGTCGGTGGGACGATGGTTCATTCAGGGTGAACACCGGCCCGACGGTGGTGTCAGACAAATGACACGAGGTCCTCGCAGCGCATCACAATCCGTATTTCCGAGAAAATGGTCGAGCGCCTGAAAAAAACAGGCGGACCGCATCTGTTGGTTGCGATCCGCGATTTCGATATTCGCAGCGACGTCATGCGCGGTGACGTCGACGGAATGGGCCAAATGTGCCGGGAAAATTCAAGTCCAGCGACGCCAAATGGCTGCCGGGAGGCTACAGCCACACCTTGACGAATGTAGGGAAAGTTCCGGCGAGGTTTATAACGGCGGAGTTCTTGAGCGGAACAATTGATGCGCGAGAAATCACGCGCTCTTAAGCAACGGATTTCCCGGAGAAACCAGCCCGACACGGTGCAACTTTGCCGTGAGGCGGTCTTTGTCAGTGGAAGCAGAAGCAGCGGCGAGGCGCTTGCGCAGCTTCGCGACTTTTTCTGCGCGGGTACGGCGACGGCGAATTTCCGGACGACGGCTGGGTGCGGACATAAAGTTCTCCTTAAAGTACTGAAACAAGTTAACTAAGTTGAAACAGCTTGTTGCCAATGAAACGACAGATGAAATCACGAGTCAGAGTCACGGTCAATGCCGTAAACTCGTGCCGAAACTCAATTATAGGGTTGATGGGCAATGCTGGCAAAGACACGGCGACTACTTCTCTCGATAGCCGCTGCAAACCAAGACCGGGAGCCGGGGATATTTTGCGAATCGCGAATCCTCAAAAGAGAGCTTGCACATAAAGAAAATCGACCCGCGATCGGACTCGATTTGGCGGGCATGTTGGCAATTTTGGCAGAGGCCGATCTTGGGATGAATCGTCGTGTTGGCGCCAGAGGACATTTTTGGGAGTACGCGTCGCGGAAACGATCCTTGTCAACGGATCATCCCCTGTAAGAAGATACCGGATCGGCAAAGTATAGATCTCGCTGGGCAACGGAAAAAATATGTACAGACCTCTTCGCCAGCTTCTTCTCATTGTCGGTTGCCTGTTCGTTTGCGTCGCTGCGCGGCTTGTGGCGCAACCGCAGCAGCAGTCGACGCAACATGCACCCGCGAAGATTGATGCGTCCTCGGTATGGCAGATACCGCCGCGGTTCCTCCCCGCCGCCCATACTGCCTGCGACAGCTCATCCCACATCGTCGATTGCATCTTCGATCAGATGTCGAAAGCCGGAGCGCCAACCGCCGCCGTAAGCTTTACGCGTGAACTCTACAAACAAAGTCACAGCGATTTTGGCATTATGACCGGCTTTCAGGACCAGAGCCCGGTAGCTTTTGCGTGGATCACCTATCCCCTGCGCGCAAATACGAACTATGGTCTTCTGTTTGTGAATGGACAGCCGCCGATCATCAACGTCGAGGACCTGAAACTGCTCGACAGAAAAACGATGGTGAAGAGTGCGCAGTTTCAGGATCTAAAAAACCAATTTCCCCAGGTCGATGTGTGGCCTGGAGACCGCGATGGAAAAACTTGGCCTAACTCGCAACCCGGGCCCAATGGTGGAACCCAGTTCGTGGTCGGCTATCCGTTGATCAATGGATGCCACGCCTGTGCCCGCGCAGGACTCGCGATCTTCACCTGGAATTTCGATGCCCAGGGGAAGTTTCTTGGAACCTCGTTCCAGGGGATGACACCAGCGCCGCTCCCATAACGGCGCCTGGCAAAGGCGGCTGCGTTGCAGAAACGAGCAGAATGCCTGGTCAACAGCCGCTGGGAAGCGTATGTCAGGGTTTCTCCGAGGCCGTAGATTCCGCCGTGATAGGGTGGAATCAGTCCGTACTTTTGCGACATCCGCACGGCCACGCCCAGACCCGCTATGCCTGCCGTGGCCGCGAGTCCGGTGGTGATCAGTTTGCGGCGTGAGATATCGCTCATGGGCGCTCCCGGAACGCACCGACGCGGCCCGTGATCATCGCCCGCATGCGGCTTCTGAACCCGGCAAGCCAAACCATCCCTACGTGGACCAGTAGGAAGAGCAGAAGCGACACGGAGACGAAGAAGTGAAGCGTGCGCGCCGATTGCTGGCCGCCAAGCAGATTGACGCTCGCCGGAACAGCGGAAACAAAGGCGGGAGACATTGCCAAGCCCGTCCAGACGACTAACGGGAAGAGAACGAAGATCACCAACAGGTAGGCGAGTCGCTGGAGAACATTATAAGACCAGGCCTCTGCCTCGCTCGGCCGAGCGAAGCGCAAATGGCCGGCGATCGCCTCCGTTAACCCTCGCCAGGAAAGATCGGCCCAGCCCGGGAGCAAATTCTTCCGAAAATGCCCAGTAAGAAAGCCGAAGATTGCATACAGTGAGCCGGTCAATACCACCACCCAGGCAGCTTGAAAGTGAAGATACCGGCTCCAGCCGTTCTGGTCCGGCAGCACGTACCCGTAGCCGGTCGGCACCAAATTCCTCGACGCCGGGATCGGCAGCCTGAACAATGTTGGAGTCAAATCGTTGCCGACTTCACCCCAGTAGAAGCGCGGGTGAGAGATCAAAATTTCAACGCCGCTGATGAGAAGAGCAAGAAAGCATAGGGCTGAGATCCAGTGGGTAATGCGAACCAGGGCAGGGTGCCGAGAAGTAGCTGTCTTCGTCAGAACGACAGTTGGCACCGATGAGGCAGAACCGGGGACGCAAGCGGAGTCGCTCACCCGCGAGTGCTATCATATGGCGCCGCATATCCGAATCAGGGGGGTTGTAATAAGGGCGTTTAGAATCGACGCCAGGGCCTCAATAAACCTGGCATTAGGGAATCAAAAGGCTCCGTCTTCAGCCCTGTTCCCGACGCGGGAAATCTAAGCGACAGGCTTCTACATAGCGAGCTCGGTTTGCTGTTGCACCGGTCACTTTGATTTGGATTTGGTACGGTGAGCCAATAACTCCGAGCGACCGATAACGGTTCGCGGGTTTTTGAGTTTCGGGGGGTCCGAGATTCCCTCGAAAGCTGCGGTCGACTTCCACGGGCCCAAGCCGTACATACGGGAATCGCGCAGAACACTGACTCCCTCGCTCCATGCAGTTAGGATCCGTTTTCCGATGTCCTTAAAACCTGCCAGGCTCTTCATTACTTCACGAACGGCAGGAGCGGTGTCTGCCACCGCATCACTGATGCGCTCCAGGATTTCCTTCTGCTCGCGTTGAGAAATGCCAAAGGTGGCGGTAATAAAAGTGCCAAGAGTTTTCCCGGGCAACCATGTCTTCCTCCCCATGAAACTGATTCCGGGGGGATTGTTCTGGTAACCCTCGTAAACTGAAGTTGTGAAGAAGTCGTACGCGGGTGCGAGACGTGCGTCCGTTCGTGACGTGTATAGCAATGCCAAATTCTTCGAGTGGCAGTCAGCGTTCCTCAGCGCGTACGTCAGCAGCAGGATTGTGGTCAGCTTCTGGAAGGTTTCGCGCTGGTCTCCGCCCGGCACATAGGTCCGAACCGCTTTCGCGATTCGCTCCCATGTCGTTTCGTATTTCGCGGATGGCCGAAGTCCGAGTAGCGCACAAAAATCTTCCAATGCCCTGAACGGTTTCCCGTTCCGATCGACGTCGAACCGGCGCACCACGAGAACATTGCCGTCCTGAGAGAGTTCAGTTTTCGCACATTCGACAACTCTCGCTGCCACCTGCATGCACAAGTGCTCGTTGGCAGTCGCGAACGGAAGCTTGCTGGACGACCCTTTGATAATGTGCTCGTGGGACAGCAACGAAGCCTTCTTGTGCGGCCCCAGTCCGACTTGCTTCTTTTGTTCGGTGTCTAAGAACTTCGGTAGGACGCCTGAAACGCCGCTCTTTGCATGTTCCCGAACCAGCTGCGAAAATGCCCGCTCTGAGTTGTCTCCCTTCAGTAGCTCGGCAACTTCGATCGGTTTTGCTGGCTCGTCCAGTGCGGCCCCCGGTGGAGCGACCTGGAGCCTTCCAACCATGTTTCGACCGATAACGGAGAGAAGTGCGACTGGGCTCGCGCCGATATGCGGCCCGAATTCTTCCTGCAAGACCTGCAGGAGGTAGCCCTCCGGAAGGTTCATCTGGAAAATGGGGTGAAGTTGGTCGTCCCATGGGTACGATTCGGTGCGGACAGGCATCGTCAAAGAGACGAGGTTCTCCGGTGCCACGTCTGGAACGTAAGTCATCACGCTCTTGAAGTCGCCGACTTGTTCAAGAATGCCAACGTGGCGACCGAGGACGTGGACGTTCAGCTTCAAGCACCACCCCGTTCGCGCCGCAATTCGTCGAGCGTACCAGAGGCTCCTACCTCGGTGAAACTCATTTCAAGGCCCAGCACGGCGAGTACTGCCAGGAGTTTGCGGGAACCGAACTCCGATACCTGTCCTCGTTCAAGGCGCACCAGGGATTCCCTCGTGATGCCTGAGCGCAGCGAAACCTCGCTCTGGTTCAGCCCAAGAGCCTTTCGTCTGGTCGAGACTGCTTTGCCCAGTTCTGCCAGCGTCTGCATAATGTGATGTATATGTCACTTTTAGACGATTTTCAATACATTTGTGATGTATATCTCACTTTTGTGAGTTGGCCTCCCTCAGTGCATCATGATCAGGGAGTAGTGTCTAGAATCGACGCCATGGCCTCAATAAACCTGCCAAGGGAATCAAGAAGGGGAGGGGCCGCATTGATTCCATCACAGAACGGTTTCTACCTTCTTGCCCGCCACCCGCACATCGGGCGCCCTCGCGATGAGGATTTGCGCGCTGGCCTGCGGAGTTTTTCCGTGGGCGAGTTACGTCATTATCTACCGCGTCGAAGAGAATGACGTGCTGATGCTTCACGTATTCCGTGGAAGCCGGGATATCGAGACGCTGCTGCGGCAGTACAAGGACCACACGAGCGCATGAACTTCCGTCCGATATCGTTTCAGCTGCGTCACGCCGGCGTCACAACCGTAACCGATAGAGCGGCAGTCAAGCCGTTCGGTTGCCCAAGGGCCGCTCACGGAAGCTCGAAGCCCGGGAGGTGGAGCGCCTTGTGATCGAATGTTAGGGTACGAGCACAGCCGGCTCGGGCGCATAGCGCCCCGATCAGAGCATCTGCAAATGAGCCCTCGCCCCTCTTTAGTGCCACCATGGCTGTGAACACCTCCTGCTCGTTCTCGACAATGAGGACGTCGGTCTGAAGCATGCGCTCTACGGCGGCGGAGATTTCTTGGGATGACAAGCCGTAGGCGCGGTCGAGGACCCAAACAGTCTCTACCATCGCCACAACGCTGACGAAGCCGGGGTCCTTCTCGGTCAATCTGCGTTCGAGGATTTCCCTTGCCTTAGGCGACTGAACCGGATCGTCCTGGGCAAGGTAGCGTACGAGGATGTTGGTGTCGAGCCCAATCATCGGCGTTTGCTCTTCGACGTGCCGCCAGCGGCACCTTCAGCGGCGGCCTTGGTCATTTCCTCGATTGTCACCGGCCGCCTGCGCCGGGATTTGACGATGCCGCGCAAAGCGGCAGCGGAAAGTTTCGGCAAAAGAACCACGCTGCCATCGGGATGCACAAAGAACTTAACCCGATCCCCTGGCTTCAGCGCGAGATGCTCGCGAATAGCCTTCGGTATCGTGGCCTGGCCCTTGACGGTGATTGCTGACTCCATGTTATCTCCATTACATTATGTGAAATGTAATACCATGTCGAGCGCCAGCGCGTCAAGAAATGTGGTTGCCTTGATCCGATGGCGAGCCAATTGGAGTAGTGATTCGATCTGGGCGACCGCTTTAGGGACTCTGCCGGGATGAGAAACCTCGGCCTCATTGTGAAACTTGGGCTCCAAAAACCTAACCTAATATTTAGCAAGAGTTGAGCCCCTTCGGTGTCCGAATGAGTCGCTGGCCAGTGTTGACCGACCAGGGCTGTAATAGCTGCACAAGAAATGTCGCTTCGAGCAGTGCGAAGTATTGGAGTTTCGTACCCAACTGGAAGCCTATTGGGAAGGGTCTGAGGATTGGGCCGATTGCGCCACACCGGCGTCACAACCGGATTCTGTTCTTCCGTAAGTGATTGAAAATAAAACCTCGTGGCAGCCGGACCTGTAAGCCGAATTCTGTCCGCAACAAGAATGCTGCGGGACGATCATTCCTCTGGGCCACGCATTACTGCGTGGCTCAAGCGACCTACCCGGAGGTTGCAGCGCACCGAGCCGGCACGCTTCCAGCCGAAGCTGAAATCCCTCCCTATTTGGTCTTGCTCCGTGTGGGGTTTGCCCTGCCCGGCACATTACTGCGTCGGCGGTGCGCTCTTACCGCACCTTTTCACCCTTACCTGAACCTTGCGGCCCAGGCGGTATGTTTTCTGTGGCACTTTCCGTCCAACCGGCTTGAACCGGCCGTCCCGGACGTTATCCGGCACACTGCTCTGCGGAGTTCGGACTTTCCTCC
>Ga0209530_1000229_pt1 | contig 48071 bp, 38 predicted proteins | sample BlaSpr_A8_Ref_O1_FD_187987 | JGI IMG/M metagenome (GOLD analysis project Ga0209530, IMG submission 187987) | Forest soil microbial communities from Thunder Bay, Ontario, Canada - Black Spruce, Ontario site 2_A8_Ref_O1 (SPAdes) (version 2) | ecosystem: Environmental > Terrestrial > Soil > Boreal...
GAAAATCTCATCACCATCATCCCGGTCACCAGGCCTGCTGTACCACACGAGCAGCGGCGATCCAGGCTCTGAGGACGCGCACGTAGCCGCCGATCTGGCGTTAGTTACGGTCGGATGGCTGGGCCCGCGGTGCCGCGCAGGAGCGGGCGTTCTGGACGGCGGGCAGTCGTGTACAGCGGAGGTATCCGCAGGCTGCGGTCGTGTACGGGCTGGGCGGTCGGCCGACGGCAATTCCCGGGATATGCACTTAGCTTAGGTTTTAACCTGCGGCTTCTCGGGGGCGCTGTCCTGGTTGTTCTGCTTGCGGGGTTTCTTGGGGATCGGGTAGCGGGGTGCCGGGCCGCTGGCGGTGCCTTTGGGGCGTCCGGGTCCGGGCCGTCCGGGTTTCGCGACATGTGCCGGGGTGCCGATCTGGCGGCGGATGTTCCGGAACCCGCGGCGGACCCGGCCGGCGGTGGCCGGCCGTCCGGGGCCGGGTGGTTTCTCCCAGGGGCGGCGCAGGTCACCGGTCAGCGGCCGGGCGATCAGCAGCTGGGCGTAGGCGGCCATGACCAGCCGGACCCACCGGTCGGCCTGGTCCGGGGTGCGGACCTTGGCGGCGGTCAGCCCGAGAGCTCCCTTCAGGAACCGGAAAGTGTGCTCTTCATCGAAGCGGGCTAGGTAGGCGCGCCACAGCTCGTCAAGGGACAGCGGGGCCGGGCCGGCGTGCCACAGCCACATCGTCTTGTGCGGCGGGCGGCCGTCGGGCAGGTGCTCGACGAGGACGCGCAGCAGAGTGCCGCGCAGGATGGGCAGCTCGCCGTGCCAGTTGTCCTTGAACCAGCCGCGGTCGGCGTGGATCATCGGGTGGACGCCGCGCCAGGCATCGACGCGGACGGTGCCGTACTGCGGGGTGTCCGGCAGGAGCAGCGATTCATCTGGTTCGGGGGTGGCGGCGTCTGGTTCATTGCAGCAGGTGACGGGGATGCCGTGGCGGGGCGGGCGGCCCATCCGGCCGGGCCAGGTGACCGGGTCCCCGTACATGACGCTGCCGGCCGGGAGCCGGACCAGCAGGTGCACCGGCTGCCCGGCCAGCGACGCGGTCAGCCCGGCGGCACTGTACCCGGCATCCAGGATGACCAGCGGCGCGCCGCCGCGGCTGGCCGCGGCCAGCCGGCGGAGCAGGTTGCGGACCTGCCGGGCGGTCTGGGCGGTGCGGGTGGCCTTGGTCGTGCGCTCGACGTCGGTCACCGCGGTCCACGCGGTCCGCAGGTGCCCGGCGGCGGCGAGGAACTGGTACTCCCAGCCGGGGATCGTCTTGCGGGTCCCGTCGCAGCGGCACGCGTCATGATGGACATGCTCACGGCCGGGGGAGCACTCGGCGTCCGGCCGCGGGCAGGGGGTCGCGTCGATCGCGAACCGCAGCCGCCGCCACCGCGCGCACGCCTCCCGCACCGCCGCGGCATCCGCGTCCGGCAGCCCGGCCAGCGCGGATTCCAGCAGCCCGTGATCGATCACGTCGTGCTCGCCGATCCACGCCTGCTCGTCCTGGCCGCCGGGCTGCAGCGGCAGCTTGCTGGCCAGCAGCTGCGCGAACCCCTCCTCATCGATCCGGCCACCGGCCAGAGCGTCGTACAGGGCGCCGTGGCCGCGGGTGAACTCCGGCTCCAGGCACAGCTGCACCAGGGAGGTCACCGCGTGATCGGCGCACAAGATCGCGTCGGTCAGCTCGAACAGCGCGTCGGCCCGCGCGGTCAGGCAGCGGTACAGCCGGGTGCGGAACTCCCGCAGCGCCAGGAACCGGGCAACCGCGTCCGCGACCTGCACCGGATCCGGACCCGGCACGCTGACCGGGACCGCCAGGATTTCCTGCTGCCGCCCGTCCGGGCGTGAGACAGTATGGGGCACGGCCGTTTCCTTCCTGGAGTGCTTCGCAACACCCAGCATGAGGAAACGGCCGTGTACTTTGCGGCAACGAGGTGCCAGCTGCCGCGCAAGCCCGGCACAGGCACGCTGGCCTCAGCCCTGAACACGTGCTGAACTGCGCCTGAACCGCGCAGCCGCGGGACCCGGCAACCGGTACGCGGCTTGCGTCACAGACGCTCCGCAAAAACGGCTTATACAGCCATCCGCACCTATAGCGCGTAATGAGCGCCAGAATCCGAATTTAGGTTAAAACCTAAGCTAAGAGTCCAGCCGGCTCACATGCCAGCGCTTTCTCGCAGGCATTGTGCGCAATGCAGAGGCGGCCGATACGCCGAGCATGCGGCAGCGACGATCCGGCGGCCCAGAGACCGCCACCCCATGTGCTCAGGAAACGCTCCCGCTCGCCCTGGGTGTCTGCACCCATGGCCATGGCCTGGCGGGGGGGGGCATTCCGGTGACTAGCGTCGCCGACGCGGCCGAAGCGGCCTGCTACGGTGATGGCATGTGCTGCCCCTGCCGGGGCCGCGCCAGGGGAGCCATGTCCCAGTCGCAGCGTTCCGATCAGCACTGCCAAGAACCATTCCCCTGCCCGTCCGCAGCCGGGGCTGTCGCCATGTATGACCCGCGTGGTGCCGCCACGATGTTCCTGGTGACCGGGCTCCCCGCAGCCGGGAAAACTACCAGGGCCAGGGAACTCGCCGCAGCGCACCAGGCGGTGCGGCTGACCCCGGATCACTGGCAGATCGCGCTGTTCGGCAATTCCATTGGCGACTTCCAGCGGCCGGGTGGCGAGCGGTGGGTGCTCGAAGGGCGGCTCATCTCGGTCGCCCTGCAGGCGCTGCGGCTGGGGACCAGCGTCGTGCTCGACTTCGGGCTCTGGGGCCGCGATGAGCGGTCGGCGCTGCGCTGGCTGGCCCGGTCCGCCGGGGCGGCTTGCCAGGTGATCTACCTGCCCGTGGACAAGGACGTCCAGCTCGCCCGCATCGCGCACCGCCAGGAAGCGACACCGCACCAGACGTTCCCGATGAGCGAGGCCGACGTGGACGCGTGGCGGGAGCAGTTCCAGGTGCCCGACGCCGCCGAACTCGACGGCGGGGAGATCCCAGCCCCGCCAGCAGGGTGGCCAGGCTGGCCCGAGTGGGCAGCAGGCCACTGGCCCTCGTGCACCGACAGCTAACGCAGCTCGGCAGCGTCCACGCGGTTATGGTGGGCTGGTCAGGCCTAGCCGGGCTGCCTGTGCGCTGGCCTCGCCACGGGTGCGGGCACCAAGCTTGCGCAAGATCGCAGACACGTGGTTGTCGATGGTCCGGTCGGAGACGACCAGCCGGGCGGCGATCTGGGTATTGCTCAGCCCGGCCGCCACCAGCCGCAGCACCTCAGCCTCCCGGCTGGTCAGGCCCGCCGGGTTCGCCGCGGTGGCCGACCGGGGACCGCGCGGGACTCCCTGCTCACCGAGCGCGCGGAGCTGCCTGGCCACGACGGTCGCGGCTGCGTGGGCGCCAAGCTCGTGCAGCAGGTCCAGCGCCCGGCGCAGTGCGGCCTGATCAGCCGACCCGGCCAGCGCCAGCGCCGCCTCGTAGGCGCAGCCCCGATCCAGCCACCAGCTGGCCGCGCCCTCAGCATTGCCGGTGATCTCCAGGCGGTACGGTTCGGGCAGCGCGGATGGGTCACCGCTGTCCAGCCCGGCCCGGTGACGCCAGGCCTCAAGCTCGCCGGCCCACCAGCGGACGTCCACCGGTCCAGCCTGCCCGGTGGACTCGGACTGCTCGCCGATCCGCTGCGCCGATGCCCCCTCAAGCCACGCGGCCTCCGCCTGCGCAGCAGCGAGCACCAGCGCAACCTGCGCGACCGGCGCGGCCTTGACGATCGCGGCCGCCTCGTCTAGGAGCGGCTGGTATCCGTTCGCACCACGCCGCGCCTGGATCCTGGCCAGGATCATCAGCGCACTGACGCGGGCATGGGTGAACCCGCTCGCCGGCAAGGCCAGGATCAGGGTGGCCGTGCCGGCCGCGTCATCCCACCGTCCCCGGGCCAGTGCCGCCTCGGACGCCAGCAGGGTCAGCCAGGCCAGCGATGACTCCAGTCCGCGCTCACGGCAGAACGCCAGACCCGGGCCGATATACCGCTCGGCGAGCACCCATTCGCGGCGCGCCGCGAGCACCGCCGCCGCGCGTACATAGACTCGTTCGACGCCAGCCTCGTCGCCGGCCTGCTCCGCCAGTTCCCGGCTGCGGTCCAGCTTGTCTAGGCCACCTAGGTCGCCCGTACGCAGCTGGGCGGTCCCGACGATATTCAGGGTGTCCCCGATAGCGTCCAGGCATCCAACCTGCTCGGCCAGCTCCATCGCCCGTTCGCCCCAGCGGAAAGCCTCGTCGTCGTCGGCCACCCCCCGCACCGCCGCCATCGCGTTGTACGTACGAGCCAGCTCCGGGCCCGGCGGAAGCCCCTCCAGCACGGCCACGGCCTTCGACAGCTCCGCTCCCGCCTCGGCCAGAGCGCCGCTTGCCGCCAGCTGCATGCCCAGCCGGCGCAGCGCCTCTCCCTGGCGGAGCAGGTCCCCGGCAGCGCGGTGGATCTCCACCGCCTCGCGCAACGCGCCGGTCCCCTCGTCGCGCCGGCCGGCATAAAGCGTCATCTCAGCGAACCGTTCGAGCAGTGCGGCCCGCCGGGCCGGCTCCAGCGCGCCGCCGAATCGCAGCGCCGTCGCGTACAAGCCGGCGGCCTCACGGCGGGCCCCGGCCGCGGCAGCACGTTCGGCTGCGCCCGGGGTGAACCGCAGCACAGCGGCGGCGTCACCGGCGGCCTCGGCGTGATGCGCCAGCCGCGCCAGGTCAGGGACCGCCTGGCTGGCCAGGGCGGCCAGGGCCGCGCGATGCAGCCCCTTGCGGCGGCCAGGTGGCAGTGACTCCTCCACCACCTGCCGCGCGATCTGATGCCGGAACTCCACCTTGCCTTCGGCCAGCATGGCCATCCCGGAGCCCAGGCACTCATCCAGCCCCTTGGCCGACGTCTCCGGCGCCAATGCGTCCAGCAGCCACAGCTCCGCCGCGCCGGGTACTACCGCGGCCGCGTCCAGCGCCTCCCGTCCCGGCCCGCTGAGCCGGGCCGCGCGGGCCAGCACCGCGTCCCGCACCGAATGCGGCACCAGCCCCGTGCCCGCCGCCAGCACCTCGGTGGCGAAGAAGGGATTCCCCGCGGTCCACCGGTGCAGTTCCTCGGCGTCAACGTCGGCCGGGCCGGCCAGCTCCGCGATCGCCTGGGGTGACAGGCCCGCGAGCTCAAGCCGGGTGACCTGGTCACTTCCCGGCAGGTCGCCCAGCATGACTCGCAGCGGGTGCCACCGGTCCAGCCCGTCGTCGCGGTAAGTGAGCACCAGTAGCGCGGGGACATCACTCACCCGGCGGCCCGTCAGGCGGATCACATCCAGGGTGGCCTCATCCGCCCAGTGCACGTTCTCCAGCACGAGCACCGACGGTCCCGATGCCAGCTCGCGCAGCAGCGCCGATGCCACCTCGTAGGGCCGGGCGCCGTCCCCGGCGAATGCCGAGATGTCGCTGCCGAGCACGCGTGCCAAGTCCACGACCGGCCCCAGCGGCCGCGGCGTGAACAAGGGGTCACACCCTGCCCACAGAACTCGCGCGGAATCGCCAGCATCAGCGCAGAACCGGCGAAGCAATGCCGTCTTCCCGATCCCGGCCTCGCCCGCGACCAGCACGATCTGGCCCTGCCCGCTGGCCGTCACCGCCGCCAGTGCGCTGTTCAGCGCCCCGAATTGCTCCGCGCGTTCCAGCAAACCGGTGCTGTCACGGCCAGTACCAAACTCCCCGCCCATGAGGCATCATTAAAGTGCATGTGACCAGGACAAATCAACCCATAAGGAGCTCTGTCCTGGCCACTCTGCAGCGGTTCAGCGCCCGGTACTCATCTTGGGCTCCCGGGATACCTATGTTGGCGGGTGATCATATGGCTGCGGCTGATGAGGGTGTCAAGATCATCCACCAAGGGGCGGGCTCATTCAGTTTTCGCGGCAGACCTTGCATCACAGCAGGTAATCCACGCTTGGCTCACCCCGTCCGTCATGCGCGTCAAGGGTGAGGGTCGGTGGATGGCGATGCGCGGTGCGAAGCGCGGGCTGGCCAGGATGGGGCGGCGCGGCCGCAAGCTGGGCATTGGCGCCGCGGCGGTGTCGCTGGTGGCCGCAGGGGTGATCGTCGCCGCTAATACGGCGACCGCGCAGCCGACGACCTGCAATCAGTCGGCTGCCACGACGATTACCTGCACGTTCGTCCTGGCCGGTGGTCCGCAGTTGTTCACCGTCCCGCCTGGGGTCACGTCGATCACCGCCGCCGCGTACGGGGCGCAAGGCGGCGACGGCAACCTCTCCACTGGCGGCGAGGGTGGTGAGGCGCAGGCCACCTTCGCGGTTAACCCGGGGGATCCGGTCGAGGTACTGGTCGGCGGCCAGGGCGGCTCCATCACCAGCGGGAGCGGTGGCTTCAACGGCGGCGGCGCCGGCGGGACGTTGGGAACCGCGTCCCTCGCGGACGGCGCGGACGGCGCGGGCGGCGGCGGCGCCTCGGATGTGCGGCTGGGCTCGTGCGCGAGCACACTCAGCTGCGGACTGGCGCAGCGGGTGCTCGTCGGTGGTGGCGGCGGCGGATCCGTGGGAGGAGGGGGTACATACCTCGGCGCTGGCGGAGGTGGCGGATCACCGGCCGGCGTTAGCGGGGACTCCCAGGGCGGGCGCACGGGCGGTGGTGGCGGAGGCGGCAGCCAGACGGCAGGCGGGACCGCTGGTCCCGCCGCCAGCTGCACCGCTAGTCAGGCACGTGGCGGCGTGGCTGGCGGGGTATCCACCCAGGATGCCGGCGGGCCAGGCGGTGCCGGAGACTCCTCGTCTTCCGCCGGTGTCATAGGCGGTAACGGTGGTGGTGGCGGAGGCGGCGGCTACTGGGGCGGTGCCGGTGGTGGCGGAGGCACCCACCAGTGCGGCAGCTCCGGGGCGGGGGGTGGCGGGTCGAGTTACGGGCCGGCCGGCGCCACGTTCGCGAACGCGTCCGGGTTCAAGGACGGCGTCGTGTACATCAGCTACACCGGGACCCTCGGCACGCCTGCGCTGTCGATCCCGGCGGCGTCGGTCCCAGCGACCAGCCCGATAGGGACGGCAATCGCGGCGAACGCGATCGGTGCCACCCTGGCCGGGTCGAAGAACGGTGCCACTGGCACGATCAGCTTCATCGTGTTCGGCCCGCAGGCGGACGCGCCGACTGACTGCGCCAGCGGCGGCACCAGCGTCGGCACCGCGACTGTGAACGGTGACGGCAGCTACAGTCCCTCAGCCGGATACACGCCGGCCAGCCGCGGCACCTACTGGTGGTTCGCCAGCTACGGCGGCGATGCCCAGGACCTGTCCGCCGACAGCACCTGCGGCGCGGGCATGGCCTCCACCGTGGTCGCCAACCACCTGACCATCACCGCGCCCGCCGACATTACCGTCGACGCGACCGGGACGCACGGCGCTGTGGTCAGCTACCCGGCTCCGGTGGTCACCGACACCGGCAACCCCAGCCCGCCCGCGGCCACCTGCAAGCCGGCTTCTGGCACGGTGTTCCCGATCGGGACGACCACAGTGACCTGCGCGGCCACCGACCCTAACGCCGCCCCGTCGTCGGTCAGCAGCAGCTTCACTGTCACCGTGGCGGGCGCCGCCGCGCTGCTGGCCGAGCTGCACCAGGCGGTGCAGGGGCTGAGTGCGACGTGGTCCTTGACCGGCACCGTGGCGACGGCCCAGCGTCAGGTGTCGGGCAGGCAACCCCTCATGGCCTGCCCGACGCTGGACAGCTTCATCTTCGAGGTCAAGCTGATACCTCCGCGGTACATCTCGCCGGCCACCTCAGCCGCGCTGATCGCCGACGCCACGCGCATCGAGGGCGTGCTGGGCTGCCGGCAGCCACCGGCCGGCCCTTTCCTGCCATCCTGGTGAGGTGCCGCTTTCCTTCGCAGCCGACGCCGCCCGCGCCGCGGTAGCGGCCGCCGTTCCTCTCGGTGTGTCCTGCGGCGAGCCGGCAGTCCTTGCCGACGGCGCGAACGTGATCGTTCACCTGCGGCCGTCGCCTGTCGTGGCGAAGGTCGCCGCGAGCACTCCTGCCGTGCGCGCGGATCCCGGTGCCTGGCTGCAGCGGGAGCTCGAACTGGCCCGGTTCCTGATCCGGGCAGGCGCCCCGGTGATGGCGCCGAGTCGCGAAGTTCCCGAGACCGTCCACCACCGCGACGGGTACGTGATGTCCTTCTGGACCTACCTCCGACCCTCCGGCACGGGACTACCTGACGAGGGCACCATCGGCTCGATGCTGCGTGACCTGCATGCCGTCCTGCGCACCTGCCCCGGCTCACCGCCCGTCCTCGCGCCGCTGGGCGACATCCCGGCCTTCCTCGCCCGGCCGCAGACTCTGTTCTCTGCTGCCGACGTCTGTCTCCTTACCGAGACATACAACCGGCTTACCGGCGACCTCGCGCCGGAAGCAGTCCCCGGACAGGTGCTGCACGGCGATGCCGGCGTCGGAAACCTCATGGCAGCCGACGGCCAGTGGGTATGGCATGACTTCGAGGACACGTGCCGCGGGCCGGCCGCCTGGGACCTCGCCGCGACAACCGCGAGCCCGCGGCTGGACCGGTCCCGCATCCTGGCCGCATACGGGGACCCCGTCGACCCCGTGCAACTGCGCACCTGCGAGCAGCTGCGCAGGCTCCACCTCACCATCTGGTACGCACTGTATGCCGAACGGCTCCCCGAATGCCGGCAGCGGGCAGCCGAACTCCTGGCGACCTGGCGGCCGCCACCACCCTGACTCAGGGAGGGAGGTGAATCCCGGGCCGCCCGGTCGGCGGCCCGGGATTCACCGGGAAGGACTAGCTCCTGCCGAGGAAACCGGCTATCGCGGCCAGGTCTGGCAGGCCGAGGCCGATGCCCTGGTTGTACTCCTGGCCGGGGTTGCCAGTGTAGAAGATGTTGTCACTGCTGGTACCGGCGGTGTTGATCTGGGTGAACGGGTCGTTGCCGCTGGCTGCGGCACGGTAGATGACGGGGTTCCAGAATCCGGTCCGGTGGCCAAGGAACGAGTCGATGACCACGGCGGAGCCGTTCATCTGCGGGTCGACGAAACTGGTGCCGCCAGCCTCGTTCAGGCCGCCGTCGGAAGCCCCGTAGACGAGGTAGCCGGTCTGCGGGTCGGCGTCCGTAGCCAGGTCCGGCACCACCCGGCCGAAGCCGAAACCGGCGGTCACACTGGGCGTGGGGTTGAAATCAAACTCGGTGGGCTCGCTCAGGCCCGGAGCGACCTCGGTGAAGTCGGTCGGGGTCAGGTATTCCACCGCGTGGAAGGTACTCGTGCCGCTCACCTCCCGCTGGTAAAACGGCTCAGGCTCGAGCACGCTGAATCCGCCGCCGCTGCCGACGACTAGGGACTCGGCGACGTCGGCCAGCGGTTCGCCGGTGATCTGGGCGACCGGCGCCCACAGGTAGTCCCAGCCCCAGATGCGCTGGGCCGTGGTCGTGGCCGTAGCTGTGCCGTCCGGGCCGGACAGGAACGTGCTCCCGGGCAGCGTGGTGCCACCGGTGGCGGTGACGTAGGGGCTGTCCGCCGGGATGTCGGCCGACAGGTTGGTGGTGCCGAGGTCGGCGGTGGCGGTGTAGGCGCCATCGTCGGCCGAGGATGTGAACGCGGACTGGCCCTGCGCGGCCATCTCGAGGAAGGCCTCGTCGAACGCCTCCGCATAGCCCGCGGTCTCGGTGCTGGACCGGATCTCTGCCTGAATTTCGGTCTCGGACGAGCCCCAGCTTGCCGAGACGCCACTGGCGATGTTCTGGCTGGCCGCGGTGAAGAACGCGTCAGAGAACCCGGAGTCGGTGTTGGGCGCCTGGTAGTCGATCACGTCGGCGCCGGGAGCGAGGGCACCGGACTGCTCGACGTCCAGGTCGGTCTCGCTTGAGCCGGAGGCAGCGCTCGCCGCACCCGGTCCGCCGTCAACGTTGTCGACGGTGAAATTACCGGTGCGGTTCACGTCCGCGACATTGCTCCAGAAGAACTCCGGGGCGCCCGGGTCGACCGCGGCCAGGGTGACGATGCCGACGGTCTGGCCGGTGCCGTTCGCGTGCGCGTACAGCGGCGCGAGGTTATAGGTACTGGAGAAGAAGGACGGCAGGTGGCAGCCGTTGGTCAAGCCGAATTCCGCTGCGCAGCTGTTCGAGCTGCCCTGCTGTGGCAGGTCGTGGCTGGACGGCATGGCGATCGTGTTGACGAAGGGCCCGTAGTCCGAGAGCCCGAGAATGGCCGTCACGAAGCTGGCCAGATGGTAGGGCAGGAGCGGCTCCTGCTTGTTGGTGAACACATCCTGCGCGCGTACCGGGCCGAACCCGCCGAGGCCTCCCTGCTGGGGGACGTGGACGTTCTCCTCGGTAATGGTCAGCGCATTGTCGAATTCGCCCGCGGTACCGTTGGCCACGACATCCACGTCATCCGCGTAGACAGAGGTAGTGATGCCGAAGCCGGCGAGGTAGCTGGTGAGCGCGTTGATGTTGGACGAGGGCTGGCCGTACCTGGCGGCGAACTGGCTGACCGAGAGGTAGCGCGAGCTCGGTATGCCCGCCACGACCTGGGCCTCCAGTGACTGGATGTCCTGCTCTTTGAGGACGAACGATACGGTCACCGGCGTGTCGGCTGGCGTGCTCCCGAACACCGTGGCGCCTGGCAGCGTGGCTGGGTTGACACCCGAAGGCACCTGGGTCGGCGTAGTTGGGTCTTGGCTAGGGGAAGCGACTGCGCCGGGCGCGACCGCTAGGGCGGCCACAACCGCACCTGCCCCGATGAGTATCCCGGCCGTCAGCCGGGCATGCGTCTTACGATTCATCTACCTGTGCACCGTCCTGTCCAGTAGTGCTCATGACGAATTGCTGCGGCTCCCGCACTCCTTTCGCGTCCGCGGATCTCCTGCACGCCGCAACGATCCCTACCCGGGATCACGTACGATCCGGCCATATCGTTCACCAAATCGTAAGATTTTCCGCGAGTTGCGGCACGATGGGAGAACTGCACGGTCAGCGGTCGTGAGACGCTGGGCGTGGCAGGTAGCCGTTCAGGGGATCGCGGGGAGGGATACGCCGGTGCCCAGCACTCGTTTCCCGGCGTACCGCAGCAGCGGTGCGACCCGGATCACGCCCGAGAAGTGGCTTGAGGTGCGTGCCGCGCTGGCGGACGCCTGCACCCGCTTCGAAACCCTGATCACCGGTATCGACCCGCACGCAATGGCGACCGCCGAGTGGACCGTGACCGATACCGCGGCGCACGTGACCGGCATCGCCTGGATGTACACGCTCATGGTGGTCTCCGACGACACCCCGTTGCCGATCCCTGGGATGCGCGACGCGATCCTCGCCACCACCGTCGACAACATCCACGGCGGCGTGAACACGCGGCTGCTGCGCGGCTACCCCGAACGCGAGCCGCGCGCGATCGCGGCCAGGATGCGTTCCAGCGTCGATGAGATCCTGCGCCAGACCGCGGGCGCGGATCCGTCCAGAACGGTGGCCTGGCTCGGCGGCTCCCGGGTCCCGCTGGCCGGGGTCCTGGCCCACCTGATCAACGAGATGCTCGTCCACGGCAGTGACATCGCCCGCGGTGTCGGCGCAGCCTGGCAGATACCCGAAGAGTACGAAGCGCTCTTCTTCGAGCTGTTCCTGATCGAGATCATGCGCAGCGGCCTGGGCATCCTGCTGGACGACGACAGGCCGGCCCGCCGTGGCCGCATCGCCGTGGAGCTCCGGTCGGCCTACACCAGGCCGGTCACGATCGTCGTGGACAACGGCCAGGTCCATATCGAAGAGCCCAGCCGCGACAACGACGTCCGGGTCTGGTTCAAGCCATCCGCCCTGATCTTCATGCTCTTCCACTACACGACCCGCTCCCGGGCCGCGATGACCGGCTCCCTGATCGTCTGGGGCCGGCGCCCCTGGCTCCTGGCCCCGTTCCTCCGGAAGATCCGCCTGCCTTAAGACCCTTCCGGGCAGTCATGTCCGCTTCTAGTCTTGGCGAGTGACGGTGGACAGTGAGAGGCTGGCGGCCGCGACGTCAGCCCTTGGGCGTGGGCAGTGGGAGCTTGCCCGTGATGGATTCGCGGCGGTGATCGCCGTCGGAGAGGATGCTGCCGCCAGGGAGGGTCAGGCCTTCGCCGCGCGGATGCTGGGTCAGCATGACGCGTCGTTCGCTGCCTACGAGCGCGCTTACCGGCTATACCGGGCGGCGGATGACGTGCCCGGGGCCGCCCGGGTGGCGACCTGGCTGGGCTACAACCATGAGGTCCTGCGCGGGGACTTCGCGGTCGCCAGCGGCTGGTACGCGCGGGCACATCGGCTGATCGATGATCGGCCGCTATCGGTGGAGCATGCGTGGCTGGCGATACGTGAGGCGAGCCGGCTGCTGAGCGGCGGCCTGGACCCGGACCGGGGAAGGCAGCTCGCGCAGCTCGCCACGGTAGCTGCCGCGGCGGCCGGCGACGTTGAGGTGGAGACGGTCGGCCGCAGCCTGGAGGGTTGGCGATGGTGGTGACCGGCGACGTCGGCGCGGGCCTGCGGCTGCTGGACGAGTCGGCAGCCGCGCTGATCGCCGGTGACCTGGACACCGTCTTGCCGGCCAGCCTCGCCTGCTGCTTCGTCATCTACGGCTGCGAGCATGCCCTTGACCTGGCGCGGGCCGCGCAGTGGTGCCGGGTGATCGAGGAAAGCATGTCCACGCGCCTGCGTTTTGACCAGTTCCTGGGCTTCTGCCGCTGCCACTACGCGGCGGTGCTGACTGTCCGCGGACAGCTCACCGAGGCCGACTCACTGCTCGATGAGGCCGAGCGGGCATTCGCGACCGGCGCGCCGGCCGCGACGTCCGAGGTGATCCTTCGCCGCGCGGAGGTCCGGCGCCGGCGGGAGCAGTACCAGGACGCGCGGCTGCTGGCGGAGTCGGTGGCGTCGCACCCGGATGCGTTGCGCTGCCTCGCCGCGATCGCCCTGGACAGCGGCGACCTCGATGCCGCGGCCGAGCTGGCCGAGCGTCATCTCCGCCGGCTGCCTGTACAGGGACGGCTGGTGCGTGTCCCGGGCCTGGCGATCGCGGTGAGCGCCCACGGGCGGGCGGGCCGGCTAGCCGCGATGGACGCCGCCTTCGATGAGCTCTCTTCAGCGCCACGGGCCGGCGGTATCGGCGTGGTCATCGACGCCGCGGCAGCTGAGCGAGCGGAGGCCCACGGCGACTTCGAGGCCGCCCGCCGGCTCTGGGAAGACGCGATCGACGGCAGCCTCGATCTCGGGATGCGGTTCGAGGGCGCGCACGCCCGGGCTGGCCTGGCACGGGCCCTGGTCGGGCTGAGCCGTCCGCGCGAGGCGGCGATCCAGTCCAGCCAGGCGGCGGCGGAACTGGCTGCGCTGCGCGGGGGAGCGGCGGCTGGCCTGCTGACCAGCCGGGAACGTCAAGTCCTCGCACTGGTGGCGGGGGGCCTCACCGACGACGAGATCGCGAGCCGTCTCCTGCTCAGCCGGCACACCGTGCACCGGCACGTCGCCAACGTACGCACTAAGCTCGGCCAGCCGTCACGGGCGGCGGCGGTCGCCGAGGCAACCCGCCGCTCCCTGATCTGAGACATCCCGGCGATAGCCGATTCGGGCCATCGCCGTAAATACCCAGGCATGGCCAGAACGGGCGAAGCGGATGCCTCACTGCCTCCGTAGCGTCTGGGGTGTCCGATCCGGTACACCCAAAGGAGCCCCGACGTGCCCGCTGCCGAATCAACCTCTGCATCAGCCTCTGCCGATTCCGACAACGCGGCCGCAGCCATCAAGGACACCCAGCGCAGCATCTGGGCCAGCGGCAACTACGCGGCGGTGGCGAACCTGACCGACAGCACGCAGCCAGAGCATCTCCTGCGGCTGGTGAGCATCGAGCCCGGGCAGCGGGTCCTCGACGTCGCCACCGGATCGGGAAACGTCGCCCTCCGCGCGGCCAGGGCCGGTGCTGAGGTCACCGGTCTCGACCTGACGCCCGCCCTGCTGGACAAGGCCCAGCAACGCGCCGATGACTGGGGCGTGCAGGTCGACTGGCAGGTTGGTGATGCCGAAGCCCTGCCCTATGACAGCGGCACATTCGACCGGGTGCTCTCCGCTCTCGGCGTCATCTTCGCACCGCGTCACGCGGTCGCCGCGGGCGAGCTCGTCAGGGTCTGCAAACCCGGTGGTGTCATCGGCCTGGTCAACTGGACCCCCGCAGGCCAGGTCGGGCAGCTCCTGCAGATCATGAGCCGCTATCTGCCCGCCCCGCCGAGCTTCGCCTCCCCGCCAGTCGCCTGGGGTGAGGAGTCCCACGTCCGCGAGCTGTTCGCCCCTTACGGGATCAGCCCGGACTTTCATCGCGGCGTCAGCCCGATCCGGTTCCCGTCCGCGGAGGACTACGTGTCGTTCATGGAGACCAGCTACGGACCGACCATCTCGGCGCGCGCCCGGCTGCTCGCCGAAGGCCGGTGGGAGACCTGCCGCGCGGAGATCATCGACCTGGCCCGGAAGGCGTCGCGATCCTGTTACCGGCGACGGCCGTCCAGGCCCACCAGGCGGAGCAGGAGCAGCAGCACCCAGGCGCCGATGATGGAGCCGATGATGCCGACGGCGTGGAAGCTGTGCACGCTGACGGAGTGATACTCGACCAGATTCTGCAGGAAGCCGCCGACGAAGGAGCCGATGATGCCGAGCACGATAGTGCCGAGGACCCCCATGGAGTCGCGGCCGGGCATGAGCAGGCGGGCGATTGCCCCGACGATGAGTCCGACGATCAGAAGCACGATGATGAAAATGACCATGCCGACACCCTCCCCTTCCTCGCGCAACTCATGCGGATATAAGCAGACATTAGCCCATAAGACCTGAACCGTTCCGTCGGCCCGCCGGCCGGCCAGAGCTGCCCGGGCGGTATCGGGCTGACCACGGCCCTGGCCATCCTGCCCGGCGGCTGGGTGGTGGTGGGCAGCCTGCCGACCACTAACGGCGGCGTGCTGCCGGGCCAGAATCCGGCTGGCTGCCTCATCGTCCTGAACGACCGGGGAACGGTGGCCGAGACCATCACGAACCGCGACATCGTCGGGCCGTGGGACCTCACCGTGAGGTCGAGTGCGACGTCGGCCGAGATGTTCGTATCCAACGCGCTGGGCGGCAACCTCACCACCCACGACGGGGTGCCAGTGACCGGGAACTGCACGGTGGTCCGCCTCGACCTGGTCCTGAGGGCCGGGTCGCCGCCGAGGCTCGCCAGCAGCACCCTCATCGGGACCGGCTTCCCGTGGCAGGCAAACAAGGCGGCGCTCCTCCTCGCGCCGACCGGCATGGCTCTGGGCAGTAACGGGACGCTGTACGTGGACGACGCGGAGACCAACTCCGTATCGGCGATTCCGCAGGCTCTCACCCGGACCAGCGTGCTCACCGCCGTCGACGGGACCCTGTCCGCGGGCGGTGCGCTGAACGCCCCGCTTGGCATGACCATTGCGCCCGATGGCGACCTGATCGTGGTGAACGGCAACGACGGCAACGCGGTCGAGATCAGCCCGGCCGGCCGGCAGGTTGCGACCAGGACGCTGATCAAGAACGGCGCGGGTGACCTGTTTGGCATCATCACAGCGCACAACGGCCTGCTCATTGCCAACGACGGGACCAACGCGCTGGACAAGGCACAGATCTGATCACGAACTCTCCATAAGTCGCTTGACGACATGTCGGTGATCTACTTATTCTGACCGCATGGACACACCGTTCGCCGCGATGCGAGAGCCGACCTATTTTGTGCTGGCGTCACTGCTGGACGGGCCGCTGCACGGCTACGGCATCATCAAGCGCACCGAGCAGCTGTCGAACGGCCGGGTCAAGCTGGCTACCGGCACCCTTTACACGGCGCTGGACCGGCTGAGCGGTGAGGGCTACATCCGGGTGGCCGGTGAGGAGACGGTCAGCGGCCGGCCCCGCCGATCCTACGAGCTGACGGAGAACGGCGCGGCCGCCCTGAACGCGGAGGCGGCCCGGATGGCCGAGGCGGCGAGGATCGTCATCAGCCCCGCTGCCGGGTTCCGGGCCGGCCCGGCAGGCCGTCAGGTGCGTCCGGCATGAGCACGCTGGAAAGGCGCTATAGCCGGCTGCTGCGCGCTTATCCGGCGGCCTACCGCCAGGAGCGTGGCGCGGAGATGCTCGCCACGCTCCTTGAGGCGGCTCCGTCCGACGCGACCTGGCTTCGATCCGGGATGCCCGGGCGCTAGTCATGGGTGGCCTGCGGGTGCGCGCGGCCCAGAACCACCGCCTCGGCACCGCGGCCAACCTCCGCCTGGCCGCCCTGCTCGGTGTCACGATGGCACTCGGCATCGTGGTTGCCAGCGGAATCCAGCGGACTATCGACAGCGCTATTCCGCTGACACGCGGCTGTCCCTGGTATCTCCCTGTCCTGTGGTCGCTGACCCTGGCAGCGGTCGGCCTGGCCTGGTTCGCGCGACGGCCGGCGCTAGCGATGATCGCCGCGCTGGGCGTCGCGGCCCTGTCATTTTATCCCGGGCAGCCGGATGCCTTCCAGGCATACACGCTGCTGCTGGTGGTGCTGGCGGCTCTCGCCCGCGGCCCGGTGCGGCCACCGCGTTCCTGGCTGTGGTGGCTCGGTGCGTTCCCGGTGTGGTTGCTGACGGGCGTCCCGGTGCTGCTGCCGGCCATCGTCCTGGTGCTGGTTCTGTGGATTGTGGTCGATGCCCGGCCGGCGATCGCGCTGGCGCTCCTGGTCGCGTTCTTCGGGGTAGGTCATCTCAGCCCCTCAGGCCTGGTTTTCGTCGCCGCCGGCATCATGCTGGCGATACCGGCGGTCGTGCGGCTGCGCCGCCAGGCAGTGCTGTGATCGGGCGCCATCATGCGGCAGCGGATCCGGGCGGTGACGGGGCTGGGGGTCCTTGCCGCCCTAGCGCTCGCGACTAGCGGTTGCGGGCATCACGTGGCTAGCGGTGACCCGGCCGGCTGCTCCAGCCCCCCCGCGGCTGGCGCAGGCGTGGACGGCAAGCCGGGCACGATGGTGTTCGTGAGCAGGCAGACCGGACAGAACGAGATCTACACCACGAACGTGAATGCGGCCGGTACCGGATCGAGCCCGGCCAGGCTCGTGCCGGCCGACACCTACCCGGAGGACTATCCGGACTGGTCACCCGACGGCAAGCGGCTCGTCTACACGCGAGATTACGACGGCTCCGCCATCTATGTGATCAATGCCAACGGCACCGGCGCGCGTCGGCTGTCCCCGACGCCAGGATTTGACGTCAACCCGAGCTGGTCTCCGGACGGAACCCAGATCATCTACACGCACCTGCTTCAGCGGCCCGCGCCTGGCCAGCCGGCACCGATGACCGACATTGACATAATGAACGCGAACGGCACCGGCAATCACGCCATCCTCACGAATACGCGATTCAGCGTCGAGCCTCGGTGGTCGGCCAGGAACGAGATCGTGTTCATGAGCCTGATGGACAGCCCGGCATTGCCCGGACTGCAGATCTACGTGATGAACCCCAGCGGAGCCGGCCTTCGCCGGCTCACCAGCGGCGCGAACAACGCCGAGCCCGCCTGGTCTCCCGACGGCACGCACATCGCTTTCGGCTCGGACCGCCAGGGCGGCGGCAAGCTGAACCTTTTCGTCATGAACGCTGACGGCGGCGACGTCCGGCCGCTCACCCACTTCAATGCTCCCGACGAGGCCGGGGTCGCCGGCTGGGCACCCGGAGGGATGGCCGTCGTCTTCCAGTGCGACGTCAACGGCGACAAGGAAAACAGCCCGGCTGCCTTCACCCAGATCTGGACCGTCAACGCCGACGGCACCGGAGCCCACGACACCGGCATTCAGTGCAGCGACGTCGGCTGCGACCCTCGCTGGCGGCCAAACTAGGGTGCCGTCAGGAGGGGAGTAGCTTGCGCAGAGCACGGCCGACGCTGCGCATGGCGCGGTCGACATCGGTGCCGAACGGGTTGTCCTGCACCAGGTAGGTCCAGGTGGCGGTGGGCCGCTTCAGGCCCGCGGCGCCGAGGTCGGCGCCGTCCGCGGTGACGGGAATCGTCTCGAAGGTTTCCACCGAGCGCTCCTCGACCCGCTCGAGCAGGCCGTTGAATTCGCGGAGTGACTCCTTGTGGAATTCGTCCAGCGGGTTGAGCCCGCGGCCGAGCGCGCGCAGGTGGATTCCCTCGCGTACATCGGCCAGGAAGCCCAGATGATCCGTCCAGGCCCGGTCCAGGTGCCAGAGGGTGATCTGGCGGGCGGCGTCCGCCAGTACCTCTTCGCTGGCGATCTCGCTCAGCGCGGCGAAGCGGTCAGGGCACTGGCGGGCGAGGGCGCTCAGCGCCGCGTCGGTGCGCAGTACGCGATCCCGCTGGTCAAGCACGGCGTCGCGCTGGATGTTGATCAGCTGGTTGTACCGCCAGGTGTTCCGGTGCAGCTCCAGGCTGACGCCTTCGGCGATCCGCTGCGCGTGGGCGACTGTTTCCAGTGCCCTGGCGTCCAGCGTCCGGCCATCCGCGTCGGGCGCCTCAGCCGGGCTGGCGTCGGGCACGTGCTGGATGACGAGCTCATCCTGCAGGCTGACGAAGAACACCGAGCTGCCCGGATCGCCCTGGCGCCCGGCCCGGCCGCGCAGCTGATTATCGAGCCGGCTGCTGACGTGCCGGCCCGTGCCGATAACGTGCAGCCCGCCGAGTGCGGCGATCTCGCCGTCATCGCCGGCCGCGCCGCCTAGCCGGATGTCGGTACCACGGCCCGCCATCTGGGTCGAAACCGTGACGGTGCCACGAGTACCGGCCTCGGCGACTATCGCGGCTTCCTCCGCGTCGTTCTTGGCGTTGAGCACCACGCTGCTTACCCCGGCGCGGCCGAGCTGCTCGGCTATCCGCTCGGATTCCGCGACGTCCAGGGTGCCGATCAGCACGGGCCTGCCGGTGGCGTGCACCTGAGCCACGTGGGTGGCGAGTGCCTGCTCCTTCTCGACCGTGGTGGCATACAGCCGGTCCGGCTCGTCCGTTCGCACGCAGGGCCGGTTCGGCGGGATCACCGCGATCTCCAGCTCGTAGAACTCGCGAAGCTGCTCACCCACCGCCACCGCCGTGCCGGTCATGCCGCACTTCCGCGGGTAGCGCCCGATGAGTGACTGGATGGTGATGCTGTCGAGGATCTCGCCGCTCTGGCTGACGCCCAGGCCTTCCTTCGCCTCGACCGCCGCGTGCAGTCCATCCGGCCAGCGCTGCAGCTGGGCGACCCGGCCGCGGGAGGCACTGACCAGCTCAACCTTGCCGTCTCGCACGATGTAATCCACGTCACGCTGCAGCAGCGCCTGCGCGTACAGCGCCACGTTGACCCTGGTCAGGGTGCCCAGGTGCGGATCGGTGTACAAGTCGATGCCACCCAGCGCCTCCTCTACCACCCGGGTCCCCTTGTCGGTCAGATGGACGCTGCGTCCCTCCTCATCGACCAGGTAGTCGCGGCCGGCTCGGAGCCGCCGGGCCATGTCCACCATGTCGGGGCCCGCGTCAGGATCGTCGGCAGCGCCCGCGAGGATCAGCGGCACCAGCGCCTCGTCGACCAGCACCGAGTCGGCCTCGTCGATCAGGACCACGTCCGGCGCCCCCGCGATGAGGCCCGGCTCGCTGGTCGCCAGCCGGTCCCTGAGCACGTCGAAGCCGAACTCGCTCACCGAGCCGTAGGTGACCTGGGCCGCATAGGCGTGTCTGCGCTCGGCCGGCGTGGAGGTCTCGGCGATCCATCCCACGCTCACCCCGAGCAGGTCATAGACCGGGCGCATCCATTCCGCGTCGCGCCTGGCCAGGTAGTCGTTCACCGACATCACGTGCACCGACTGGCCGAGCAGTGCGTACCCGGCGGCGGCGAGCGCGCCGGAGAGCGTTTTTCCCTCACCGGTGGCCATTTCCGCGACCTGTCCGGCCAGCAGTGCGAGAGTACCCACCAGCTGCACATCGAAGGGACGCTCGCCGAGCCCGCGCCGAGCCGCCTCCCGCGCGAGCGCGCAGAACGCCGCGTCGTCGGCCGCCTCGCCGGCGGCGGCGGTCAGCTCGCTGTCGGTGAGTGCCATCACGGCCTGCTCACGTCCGGCGATATCCGGCAGCAGCGCTAGATAGTGCTTCAGGTCCGCGGATCCCGGCCGCTGCAGCAGGCGCGCTGCCCGGTTTCGCAGGCCGCTCAGCATAGAAGACTCCCGGTGACGAGCACGCCTGTTCAACGTAGAGGCCCCATCCAGGATTCCCACCGAAGGCCCGCAGGTCTGCCAGCGCTGCCGGCTACGGGCCAGGACACGCTTTCGGCGGCTGGGCCGGGACCGGATCCTTGGCGCCGGGGGATCGCACGGCCCGGAGCATGAGCAGTCCTCCGCTGACCACAATCGCGATGTCGGCCACGTTGCCGATGAACCAGCCGTGGTAGTCGATGAAGTCGACGACCCGCCCGACGCCGGGGCCAGGAGCGCGGAACAGCCGGTCAGCCAGGTTGCCGGCGGCGCCGCCGAGGAGCAGTCCCAGAGCCACCACCTGGCCGCGGGCCCGGGCCGCGAACCACGGCACGATGAGCACCACAGCCGTTGCCAGGAGCGTGAAAACCCAGGTCGAACCACTGCCGACGGAGAACGCCGCGCCCGGGTTAGTGATCAGCCGCAGGCTGATCCAGTCGCCAGGCAGCGCGATGGCCGGACGACGGGCCAGGTACGACAGGGCCCACTGCTTGGTTCCCTGATCGGCCGCGACGGCCACCACCGCCACCGCCACCGTCAGCAGAAGCCTGCGGGCAGCACCAGGACCGGCACCCTTCATCCGCTCAGCTTACGTCGCGAGAGCGAGCTCGTAACGCGGCATCTGGCTCGGCTACCTCGTCTCTGGACGGAATATCCAGGCTCGGCGGAAGAAAAAAGGTCGGAATTGACTCCTTTATTTTCGCGATACATCGAATTTCCGTCTTAATTCCGCTGCCGTAACACACAGGCCGTTCTGGCTTTATGCGGTCAGGGCTCGGTTGCTGAGGAAGCTCGTCACCAGGGCGTCGGTGAAGGCCGGGCCGACGGGTTCGCCGGTGACCAGGACGCGGTAGTAGACCGGTCCGATCAGCTCGGCGAGCGCCGCGTCCACGTCCAGGTCCGCGCGCAGTTCGCCGCGGACGATGCCGCGCCGCAGGAGCACTCGCTCGCGTTCCCGGTGCTCGGCCAGATGCGCGTCGCGGAACGTGGCGGCCATCGCCCGGTCGTGCTGAGCCTGGCCGATCAGCGCCGTCAGCACCGCGCCGGCCGGTGCCTCGGTGAGGAAAAGCGCCAGCTGCCGCAGGTACGTCATGAGGTCTTCGCGGACCGACCCCAGGTCGGGCAGGGCCAGCTCCGATCTGGCGTCGGTGCTGAAGTTGTCCATCAGCACGTCCGCCTTGGAGCTCCACCACCGGTAGATGGTCTGCTTGCCGACCCCGGCCCGGGCCGCGATGCCCTCGATCGTGACGCCCGCGTAGCCCACTTCCACCAGCAGGTCGTCGGCGGCGTTCAGGATCGCCCGCCGGGCCCGCTCACTGCGCCGGTCCGCCCGATGCCCAGGCCGGTCGCCGTCCTGGTCCCCGGCCGGGTCATCAAGCCGGTGAGAGCTGTTCATAGCGGCCGAGCATACCGGAAACTTGCGCGAGACGGACCGTCTCGTCTAAGTTAGAAGCATGATCACTCCCCGGCAGCGCAGCATTGCCTTGCTCGTAGCGAGCTGCTTCTTCATGGAAAACCTGGACGGCACCATCGTCACCACGGCGGCGCCGCGGATCGGCGCGGACCTGCACGTCGCTTCCGCCCAGGTGGGGCTCGTGATCACCGCGTACCTGATGACGCTCGCCGTGCTGATCCCGCTCAGCGGGTGGCTAGCCGCCCACCTGGGTGCCAGGAAGGTGTTCCTGGCCGCCATCGTGATCTTCACCGTGGCGTCGCTGCTGTGCGCGACGAGCAGGAGCCTGGGCGAGCTGGTGGCGCTGCGGGTCCTGCAGGGCGCCGGCGGCGCGATGATGGTCCCGGTCGGCCGGTTCACGGTGCTCATGAAGGCCGACAAGCAGGACATCATGCGGCTGATCGCCTTCATCGTGTGGCCGGGGCTGGTCGCGCCGGTCATCGCGCCGCTGGCCGGCGGGCTCATCGTCACCCATGCGAGCTGGCGCTGGCTGTTCCTCATCAACGTGCCGCTGGGCATCGTCGCTCTCGCGGTGGCGTTCAGGCTCATCCCGTCGACCCCGCCGTCGAATCCGCCGCGGCTCGACGTTACCGGGGTAATAATGACCTGCGCCGGGCTGGCCGGGCTCACCCTGACGGCGCACCTGCTCTCTGAGCCCGGCGCCGCGACGATACCGGCCGCTGTTCTGGGCGCGGCGTCGCTGGCCATCCTGGCCGCGACCGTCAGGCACCTGCTGCGGACCGAGCACCCCCTTATCGATCTGCGAGTGCTACGCCTCAAGACGCTCCGTGCCACGATCGTGGGCGGGTCGCTGTTCTGGATCATGGTGGGAGCCGCGCCCTTCCTGCTGCCCCTGCTGTTCCAGAATGTCTTCGGCTGGAGCCCGGTCAAGTCCGGCGCCATCGTGCTGTTCATCTTCGTCGGTAACATCGGCATCAAGCCGGCGACGACGCCCCTGATGAACCGCTTCGGCTTCCGGGCGGTGCTGACCGGGGCGACGGCAGCCGCCGCCCTCACGATGGCGGCCGCGGCGGCCTTCACCGGCAGCACGCCGCTGGCCGTGATCATCGCCGTCGCGCTGCTCAGCGGGGTGGCCCGCTCGGTCGGCCTGTCCGCCTACACCACCCTCGGCTTCAGCGACGTCCCCGAGGCGCAGATGCGCGACGCCAACACGCTCAGCGCGACCAGCATGCAGCTGTGCTCCGGGCTCGGCGTCGCGGTGGCGGCGGTCGCGCTGCGGGCAGGGGACCCGCTCGCCGGCCTGTTCACCGCGCATCCCGGCCAGCCGCAGGCCTACAGCGTGGCGTTCCTCGTCCTCGGGCTCATCGCCCTGGCCGCGACCGCCGGGGCGGTGCGGCTGCCCCCCGACGCCGGCAGCGCGGTCCGCACCCGGCCGGGCCCGCGTCGCACCGAGAAGGCAGGCGTCCAGTGACCGGCGCCGGTGCCAGCCATACGAGAAAGGACCGTGCCCGGTGCTTCTCCTGTGACCAAAGTGACGGAAAATCCATGCCTAACGGAAGAAAAGGAGCCAAGGATGACCCCTTTTCTTCCGCCAGGCGTAAATCTTCCGGCAAACCGTCCCACTCGAGCCACTCGCCCCACTCAAGCACCCCACGTCAGTCACGCCACACTCCGCCAGCCACCCAAGCAACCTAAGCCACTCACGAACCAGAAGCCCGTCACGAGACAGACTGCAGCGCCTGCCACACCCGCTGCGGCGTGGCGGGCATGTCGATGTGCCGGATACCGAGGTGGGCGACCGCGTCGACGATCGCGTTCTGTACGGCGGGGGTGGCGCCGATGGTGCCCGCCTCGCCGATGCCCTTCGCGCCTAGCGGGTTGTACGACGTCGGCGTCTCCATCGACGCGAGCTCGAAGCTGGGCACGTCGGGCGCGGAGAGGAACGCATAGTCAGCGAACGTGGAGGTCAGCGGGTTCCCGTCCGCGTCATAGACGACTTCCTCCAGGAACGCCTGGGCCGCCCCCTGCGCGATCCCGCCGTGCCGCTGCCCCTCAGCGAGCAGCGGGTTGATCACGGTCCCGGCGTCGTCCACCGTCACCATCCGGCGCAGCACCACCTTGCCGGTCTCGGTGTCCACCTCGGTGACGGCGACGTGCGCCCCGAACGGGAACGTCGCCCCTGGCGCACGGAACACCGCCCGGACGAACAGGCGCTCCTCCGCGGCCAGCCCGGCCAGCGGCACCGACACATCCGGGTCGCCCGCTACCGTGAACGCCGAGCCGTCGAGATCAAACACCAGGTCATCCGGGTTGGCCTCCAGCTGGGCCGCCGCCCGGGCCCGGGCCACGTCCAGCAGTTCCCGCGACGCCTGCTGCACGGCCGCGCCGCCCTGCTGCAGGCTCCGCGAGCCGCCGGTGCCGCCGCCCTCAGGGATCAGGTCGGTGTCACCCCACTTCACCGTGATCTTGTCCAGCGGGATGCCAAGTTCCGCACTCGCCAGCGTCGCCCAGACGGTCTCGTGCCCCTGGCCGTGCGGGGATGTCCCGGTCAGGATGGTGGCGGTGCCGTCGGGATGCACCTCGACGGTGCCGTTCTCGCTTGGCCCGCCCGCCTCCGCGCCCGCCCCGGTGATCTCCACGTAGCAGGACAGCCCGATACCGAGCTGCACCACGTCGCCGGCGCCCCGCCGTGCGGCCTGCTCCTCGCGCAGTGCGTCGTACCCGGCGGCGGCCAGCGCCTTCTCCAGCGCCGTCACGTAATCGCCGCTGTCGTAGACCGCGCCGAAGGCGGTCGTATGCGGCGTATCGAACGCCGGCAGCAGGTTCAGTCGCCGCACCTGCGCCGGATCCATCTCGATGGCGCCAGCGAACAGGTCAATCGCCCGCTCCACCGCCGCGGTCGCCTCGGGCCGCCCCGCGCCGCGGTACGCGCTCACCGGCGTGGTGTTCGTGACAACCGACGCCGACACCGCCTCGGCCCGCGGGAACGCGTAAGGCCCCGGGCACATCAAGATCGTGAGGAACGGAAGGAACGCACCGAACCGCAGGTACGCCCCCGAATCCTGCAGGATTTCCAGCCGGTAGGCACGCACGATGCCGTCCCGGCCGCCGCCGATCGTGATGGTCTGCCGCTGCGCCCGGCCGTGGGTCATCCCGACCATGTTCTCGTTGCGGCTCTCGGTCCAGCGGGCCGGCCGGCCAAGCTGCCTGGCCACCCAGCACACCAGCACGTGCTCGGGGTCGGCGCCGAACTTGGCACCGAACGCGCCGCCCACGTCAGGGGTGATGATCCGGACCCGCTCCTGGTCGATGTCGAGCCGGTGCGCCAGCTCCTCGCGGGTGCCCTGCGCGCCCTGATTCGGGATCCACGCGGTGACACGATCCCCGGACCAGACGGCCGCCGCGGACCGGACCTCCATGGGCGCCGGCGCGACCCGCTGGTTGGCGATCACCTGGGACACCACCACCTCGCACTCGCTGAACAAGTCCGGGTCCTGCTCCGCCGCGTCGCCGTGCCGGCAGGCGACGTTGGTCCCGGCGGAGGGGAACAGCAGGTCCTTGTCGGCGGCGGCGTCGGCCATGTCCACCACCGGGGGCAGCGGCTCGTAGTCGATGTCGACCAGCTCGGCGGCATCCTCGCCCTGATACGGCTGCTCGGTGACCACCATCGCCACCGGCTCCCCGACGAACCGCACCACGTCGCGGGCCAGCAGCTGCTGCGTCATCTCCTCGTTCATGCCGGGAAACGGCGGGGGGATCACCGGCAGGTCGAGGTCGGCCCCGGTGAACACGGCGATCACGCCTGGTGCACTCAGCGCGCCGCTGGCATCGACCGAGACGAGCCGCGCGTGCGCGGCCGTGGACCGGACGAAGTGGACATGGCAGGCGCCCGCCAGCCGCTCGTCGCGCAGGTCAGCGGTATAGATCCCGCCCGTAGTCAGGAACCGGGGATCTTCCGTCCGCAGCACGCGGGTACCAAGTATGCTCACGTCCCCTACTCTGCCACCTAGAGCCCGGTAAAGATCAACCCCGCCGGCCGGGCAGCCGGATCTGGCGTCGACGCGGTATCCTTAAGGAAGGCTGAGAGGCGCTGCAACGGGCTCATCGTGGAGCCCGCCACGCTCGGCCCGCTAGCTTTCCGATGAAGGGCGCCTCCCTGAAGCCTGACGGGGAGGTGGCTCACATGGGACGGCCGGAACGGGTGGCCCAGCTTAAAGCCCTACTGGACCAGCGGATTGTCGTGCTGGACGGGGCGTGGGGCACGATGCTGCAGGGTGCCCAGCTGACCCCGGCGGACTACCGCGGTGACCGGTTCACCGATCACCCGCGGGATGTGACCGGCGACCCCGACCTGCTGAACCTGACCCGGCCGGACGTCGTGCTCGACGTGCACCGCCAGTACCTGGCCGCGGGCGCGGACATCACCTCGACCAACACCTTCACCGCGACGAGCGTCGGGCAGGCCGATTACGGGCTGCAGGCGTACGTGCGGGAAATGAACCTGAGCGCAGCAAGGCTAGCCCGCCAGGCAGCCGACGAGGCCGGCGGCCGGTTCGTGGCCGGCTCGGTGGGCCCGCTGAACGTCACGCTGTCCCTGTCCCCGAAGGTCGAGGACCCCGCCTACCGGGCGGTCTCGTTCGACCAGGTGAAGGAGTCCTACGCCGAGCAGATCCAGGCCCTGGCCGAGGGCGGCGTCGACGTGCTCCTGATCGAGACGATCTTCGACACGCTGAACGCGAAGGCGGCGATCGCCGCTGCTCAGGAGGTCGCCCCCGACGTGCCGCTGTGGATCTCGGGGACGATCGTGGACCGGAGTGGCCGCACCCTGTCGGGGCAGACGATCGAGGCGTTCTGGACCTCGGTCGAGTATGCTCACCCGCTCGTTGTGAGCCTGAACTGCGCCCTCGGCGCGGAGGACATCCGTCCGTACATCACCGACCTGGCACGGCTGGCCGGCACCTATACGGCCTGCTATCCCAACGCCGGCCTGCCGAACGCGTTCGGCGGCTACGATCAGCAGCCCGCCGAGACGGCCCGCCTGCTCGGCGAGTTCGCGGCCGAGGGCCTCGTCAACATCGTCGGTGGCTGCTGCGGAACCACCCCCGCCCATATAGAGGCGCTCGCGAGCTCGGTAGCCGGCCTGCCGTCCCGCGACATCCCCAGCCCGCGGCCGGGCACCCGGTTCAGCGGCCTGGAGCCGTTCATGATCGGTCCGGACACCGGGTTCGTCATGATCGGGGAGCGCACCAACGTCACCGGCTCGGCCAGGTTCCGCCGGCTGATCGAGGGCGGCGACTTCCAGGCGGCCGCGGCGGTAGCGGTCGACCAGGTGCGCGGCGGTGCGAACCTGCTTGACGTCAACATGGACGCCGACCTGCTGGACAGCGTGCAGGCGATGACCACGTTCCTTAACTTGATCGCGACCGAGCCAGAGGTTGCCAGGATCCCGGTCATGGTCGACAGCTCGCGGTGGAGCGTCCTGCAGGCCGGGCTCAAGTGCGTGCAGGGCAAGGGCGTGGTCAACTCGATCAGCCTGAAGGAGGGCGAGGCCCCGTTCCTGGAGCAGGCCAGGCAGATCAAGGCCTATGGCGCCGGGGTGGTGGTGATGGCCTTCGACGAGAAGGGCCAGGCCGACACGGTGGAGCGCAAGGTGAGCATCTGCGGCCGCGCCTACGACCTGCTCACCACGCAGGCCGGCTTCGATCCCGAGGACATTATCTTCGATCCCAACATCCTCGCCGTCGCCACGGGAATCCCCGAGCACAACGGGTACGCAAAGGCGTTCCTTGATGCTCTTCCCTTGATTAAGGAACGGTGCCCGGGGGCGCGGACCAGCGGCGGGATCTCCAACCTGTCGTTCTCGTTCCGCGGCAACGACGCGGTCCGGGAGGCCATGCACTCGGCGTTCCTGTTCTACGCGGTGCGGGCGGGCCTCGACATGGGCATCGTCAACGCCGGCCAGCTGGCCGTCTACCAGGACATCCCTGCCGAGCTGCTGGAGCTGGTCGAGGACGTCCTGTTCGACCGGCGGGAGGACGCTACCGACCGTCTCGTCGCGTTCGCCGAGACGGTTTCCAGGTCCGGCACCAAGCGCGTCGTCGATGAGGCCTGGCGAGACGCCCCGGTAAGGGAGCGCCTCGCGCACGCGCTGGTGCACGGCATCACCGACTACATCGAGGCCGACACCGAGGAGGCCCGGCTGCTGGCGGACCGTCCGCTTGAGGTCATCGAGGGCCCGCTCATGGACGGCATGAAGATCGTCGGCGACCTGTTCGGCTCGGGCCGGATGTTCCTGCCGCAGGTGGTCAAGAGCGCCCGCGTGATGAAGCGTGCCGTGGCTTACCTCGAGCCGTACATGGAGAAGGAGAAGGACCACGCCCGCGGCAACGGCAAGGTGGTGCTGGCCACCGTCAAGGGCGACGTGCACGACATCGGCAAGAACATCGTGGGCGTCGTGCTTGGCTGCAACAACTACGAGGTCATCGACCTGGGCGTCATGGTTCCCGCCGCCACCATCCTGGACACCGCCATCGCCGAAGGCGCGGACATCGTCGGCCTGTCCGGCCTGATCACCCCGTCGCTGGACGAGATGGTCTCGGTGGCCGCCGAGATGCGCCGCCGCGACCTGACGCTGCCGCTGCTGATTGGCGGCGCGACCACCTCCCGCCAGCACACGGCTGTCCGGATCGCCCCCGCCTACCACGGCACGACGGTGCATGTCATCGACGCGTCCCGGGTGGCCGGCGTCGTCGCGGACCTGATGGACACCGACCGGGCCCTGAACCTTGACACGGCGAACCGCGTCGAGCAGGAGCGGCTGCGGGAGCAGCACGAGACCCGGCAGCGCCAGCCGCTGCTCACCTTCGCCCGGGCCCGCGCCAACCGTGCGCAGCTCGACTTCAGCGATCTTCCCGTGCCTGCCTTCACCGGCGTCCGGCCGGTCCAGCCCACGCTGACCGAGCTCCGCGCGATGGTCGACTGGCAGTTCTTCTTCATCGCCTGGGAGCTGAAGGGCAAGTACCCGGCGATCCTGGACCAGCCCGTTGCGCGCGAGCTCTTCGACGACGGGAACACCCTGCTGGACGAGATCATCGCCAACGGCAGCTTCACCGCGCGCGGCGGTTACGGTTTCTGGCCTGCGTACTCCGACGGCGATGACATCGTGCTCAGCGACGCCTTGAAGTTCCCGATGCTGCGCCAGCAGACAGTCAAGCCGGACGGCCGCCCGAACCGCAGCATGGCGGATTACATCGCCCCGGCGGGGGATCACCTGGGCGCCTTCGCGGTCTCCATCCACGGTGCCGAAGCGCTGTCCGCGCGGTACGAGAAGGAGAATGACGACTACCGGGCGATCATGGCGAAGGCGCTCGCCGACCGCCTGGCCGAGGCGTTCGCCGAGTACACACACCTGGCGGCGCGCCGCGCCTGGTTCGAGCCCGATGCCGAGCCGGACCTGGCGGACCTGCACGCGGAGCGCTTCCGCGGCATCCGGCCCGCCTTCGGTTATCCCGCCTGCCCCGACCACAGCCCCAAGCGGGACCTGTTCGCCCTGCTCGGCGCCGGTGACTTCGGCATGGCCCTGACCGAATCCTTCGCGATGACCCCGGCCGCCAGCGTCAGCGGCCTGATCTTCGCTCATCCGGGAGCGCGCTACTTCACCGTAGGCCGCATCGGCCGCGACCAGGCCGAAAACTACGCGAAGCGCCAAGGCATAACCCTCCGCCAAGCCGAGACCTGGCTCCGCCCCAACCTCGGCTACGACCCACCCCAGTAACCACATCCACCCCAGCAACCACACCTACCCCGGCAACCACACCTACCCGGTCCGCGCCCAAGCGCCCGGCGGCGAGGCGCCCAAGCACCCGGTCTCCGCGCCGCGCCCAAGCGCCCCGGCGATCGTGACGCATCAAATGCGCGCACCCAAAGCGCGCAAAGCGGTCAAATTGCCCCGCGGCGGCTGCTGTCCTAGCCTGGCGGCCAAGGTTCTCACGGAAACTCGATGCTCGGCGGAAGAAAAAGAGTCATTTTTGACACCTTTTCTTCCGCCGAACACGAAACTTCCGTCATCTTTAGGTCACATGTTGGGCATATCGGGCTGCGGGAGTGCCTCGTAACCTCCGCCGACCACCCGGTCGTCTGCTGGCGCTGCACGGTGGCGTTCCCTTCGGGTCGGTACCTGTGAGTATCCGTTGGATTGACTGCTTATTTGTTACATTCGGCCCGCATCATGATCTGTACGTGCACTCGGATCGGTAAGGAGCACTTATGGGTCATGCGGGAAAGATAACCATCATTACCGCACTGTGCGGTCTCGCGCTGGGCGCCACCGCGCTGGGCGCGACGACCGCCGCAACCGCCGGCCCCCCGGCCACCACTACCAGTAAAGCCCCCGTCGTGGTCGTCCGTCCGGATGCCATACGGTTCGGCACGATACCCACCAGCGGCCCGACGTCGACCAAGCAGTGCGAGCAGGCCGAGCACGTCGCGTGTTACACCCCGGCGCAGGTCCGCGAGGCCTACGGCCTCGACCCGCTTTACGCGAAGGGCATCGACGGCAAGGGCACCACGATCGCCATCGTCGACTCGTACGGCTCGCCCACTATCAGGCATGACCTGAGCGTGTTCGACGCGGCGTTCGGAATCCCGGCGCCGCCATCCTTCAAGATCATCGCGCCCGTCGGCAAGATCCCCGCCTTCAACCCGAAGAACAGCGACATGGCCGGCTGGGCAGGTGAGACCACGCTGGACGTGGAGTGGGCCCACACGATCGCTCCGGACGCGAGCATCCTCCTGGTCGAGACGCCGGTCAGCGAGACCGAAGGCACCGTCGGCTTCCCGCAGATCGTGAAGGCCGAGAAGTACGTGCTCAGCCACTATCACGTCGACGTGATCAGCCAGAGTTTCAGCGCCACCGAGCAGACGTTCCCGTCCAAGGGGTCCATCGATTCGCTGCGCGGTGCGATCGTCGCCGCGGACAAGGACCGGGTGACGGTGCTCGCCGCGGCCGGTGACAGCGGCGTCGCCAACACGGAGTTCAACGGCTCGACCTTTTACCTGTACAAGACGGTGAACTGGGAGCCTAGCGATCCGCTGGTGACCGGTGTCGGCGGCACCCAGCTGCACCTGAACGCGGCCGGGGCCCACACCTCACCCGACAGCGTGTGGAACGACACCTACAACACGGCCGCATCGGAAAACGCCTGCGGCACCCCCACCAACTGCCAGCTGGCCGGTGGCGGCGGCACGTCGGTCTTCTTCGGCCGTCCCTGGTACCAGGACGGCGTGGCGGATGCGGTCGGTGACGCGCGCGGCGTGCCGGACATCTCGATGAGCGCGGCCTGCAATGGTGCGGTTGACCTCTATGCCAGCTTCCCCGGCCTCCCGGCGTCCTTCCGGTGGAGCCAGGAGTGCGGCACCAGCGAGGCGACCCCGCTGTTCGCCGGCATCGTGGCGCTGGCGTCCCAGTACGCCGGGCACTCGCTCGGCCTGATCAACCCGGCGATCTACCAGATGTACGCGGCCCACGACCCGGGCATCGTGCCGGTAACCAGTGGTAACAACACCGTCACGTTCAAGCAGAGCGGCAAGTGGTACACCATCCACGGTTACCGGGCCACCGCCAGCTACAACCTGGCCACTGGCGTCGGCACCGTAGACGCCCAGTTCTTCGTCCCCGAGCTAGCCGCCCTAGCCGGCTGACCCGTTCCCGTCGTAGGGCAACAGCTGTTTCGGTACCGAGACGGCTGTTGCCCTACATGGGGGTGCTAGCAGGCGCAGAGATCGGGTAATCTTGATCGACGGCGGCGGAGTAGCTCAGCCAGGCAGAGCAAGCGGCTCATAATCGCTGTGTCGCCGGTTCAAGTCCGGCCTCCGCTACACTGATTTGTCCCGTACCAACCTAGAAAGGCACTCCACCGTGGCTGCCACCGATGTCCGGCCCAAGATCACGCTGGCTTGCCAGGAGTGCAAGCACCGCAACTACATCACCAAGAAGAACCGGCGCAACGACCCGGACCGTCTTGAGCTGAAGAAGTACTGCCCGAACTGCCGCTGCCACCGCGCGCACCGCGAAACCCGGTAGCGAGGGGTGGCGCTCAACCCGGAGTACGTCGGACGGACCTTCGAGCCGTCGGCCCCGTATGAGGTCACCCGGGTAAAGATCGCCGAGTTCGCCACCGCGATCGGCGAGACCAGCCCGCTGTGCTTCGACAGGGAGGCTGCGGAGAAGGCGGGTTATCGCGACGTCATCGCGCCTCCCACGTTCGCGATCGTGATCAGCTCTTCCGGCGCGGCCAATGTCATCAGGGACAAGGGTCTGGGCCTGGATTATTCCATGGTCGTGCACGGTGAGCAGCGCTTCGAGCACGCCCGCCCGCTGCACGCGGGTGACGTCGTGGTCACGCAGACCACGATCGAGGTGATCAAGCCGATCGGCAAGCACACCAGCCTGACGACGCGCACCGAGATCAGGACGACCGGCGGTGAGCACATCTGCACGGCGCTCAACACGCTCGTCGAGCGAGGGGAGTAACACAGTGTTGCCATCAACTGCTGGCATGCTCACCCCCGGTACCGAGCTTGAGCCGAAGACCTACCGTGCCACCCGGCTGGACCTGGTGAAGTACTGCGGCGCCTCCGGCGACTTCAACGTGATCCACTGGAACCAGCGGATCGCCAAGTCCGTCGGCCTGCCCGATGTGATCGCGCACGGCATGTACACGATGGCCCAGGCTGGCCGCTACGTCACCGACCTGGCCGGCGGGGACCCGGGTGCCGTCGAGGAGTTCGGCGTCCGTTTCTCGTCCATGGTCGTCGTCCCCGACGATGACGAAGGTGCCACGATCGAGGTCACCGGCACCGTCGCCGAGGTCCGCGACGATGGCCGGGCAGTGATCGACGTCGTAGCCCGCCAGAACGGCACCAAGGTGCTCAGCCGCGCCCGCGCCATCATCCGCGTCTCCTAACCACGCGGCAGTGGAGCTAGCTGACTACACCACGCTCGCCCTCGGCGGTCCTGCGGGCACCTTTGTCAGCGCGGCGACCGACGACGAGCTCATGGAAGCGGTCAGCGTCCCTGGCCCCGTTCTGATCCTTGGCGGCGGCAGCAACCTGGTAGTGGCCGACGACGGCTTCCCCGGCACCGTCGTGCACGTCGCCACCCTCGGCATCCGCATCGACGGCACCGAGGTGACGGCCGCGGCAGGTGAGCCCTGGGACGCCGTGGTGCAGCACACGATCGAGGCAGGCCTGGCCGGCCTGGAGTGCCTGTCCGGCATCCCCGGGCTGGCCGGCGCCACCCCGATCCAGAACGTCGGCGCCTACGGTCAGGAGGTCGCGGACACCATCCGCACCGTCCGCGTCTACGACCGTAAAACCCAGAAAATAACCACATATCAGAACGACTTGTGCTGTTTCGCCTACCGCACCAGCATGTTCCGCGGGGCGGAGCGCTACCTGATCCTGGACGTCACCTTCGACCTGAGCCGTGAGCCTGCGCCGATCCGTTACGGTGAGCTGGCCACCCGTCTGCCCGAGGGCGCGTCCCCCAGGCAGATCCGTGAGGCCGTGCTGCCACTGCGCCGGAGCAAGGGCATGGTCATCGACCCGGCGGACCCGGACACTCGTAACTGCGGTTCCTTTTTCACCAACCCGATCGTCCCGCCCGGCCTGGTACCCCCGGGTGCCCCCCACTTCGCCGCTGCCGACGGCCTGGTCAAGGTCCCGGCAGCGTGGCTGATCGAGCAGGCCGGCTTCCACCGCGGCTACCCGGGCCCCGACGGCGTCCGCATCTCGAGTAAGCACACCCTCGCCTTGGTCAACGACGGCAATGGCTCCACCGCCGCGCTGCTGACCCTGGCCCGCGAGATTCGCGACGGCGTGCGGTCCGCCTTCGGCATCGAATTGCACCCCGAGCCTATCCTCGTCGGCGCCACCCTCTGACTTGGAGAACGCGCGAGCACGAACCTCCGCCCGCCGGTGGTCGCGCTCGCGCGTTCCGTCATGGGTGCTAGTGGAGTAGCTGCAAGGTGTTGGCGTCGTCGTTGACGAAGTAGACCGCGTCTCTGTGGGGCTGGACGGCCAGGCCGAAGAGGGCACCGGCGCCGTTCTTGACCAGCTGGCGGACGACGACCTGGGTGCCGGACGGGGTGATCTCGATGAGGTTGCCGTCACCGGAGTTGACGGTGAGGATGTTCCCGTTGGGTGCGATGACCAGGCCGAGCTCGCCGTTGAGGTGACCGCCCTGGCTGAGCGTGAAGCCGGTGCCCGCGTCGCTGCCGCGGAATAGCGCGTCGCGGATGCCGGCGACCCGGTTCGCCAGCGTGTCGGCGACGTAGAGGGTGTCGTTGCTCCCGAGGCCGGCGCCGGTCGGGCCGAGGACTAGTGCCGAGGAGTTGAGCGCCTCGGGGAAGCCGGATCCGATGACCGTGTGCGACGTGACCCAAGGAAGCCCGTGGGATGGCACGGCGAGGCCGATGCGCAAAACCGTGCCGCCGTGTACGGTCTTACCTCCCGCCTCGACGGTACCGTTCAGCACGTTGGTGACGAACAGGACCGCGGAGTTCCCGTAGTCCACCGCTGCCATGTCCCAGGGGCCGTTGATGCCATGACCGGCGAACGTCTCCCGCACGGTGCCGTGGCTGTCCAGCACGATCAGGCAGCCGGGGCCGCTGATGCTGCCGTTCCTGGTGGGCAGCGAGCCGACGATGACCCAGCCGCTGCGCAGTACGGTCAGCGCAGTGGTAAGGCCGATGCCGCCCGGGCAGCCCTGCAGGTGCGGGGTAACCTGCGCGAAAAGCCACCGGTGGCCGGACGGCGTGATCTCGACGATCGTCGTGCCGGTGCCCTGAGCGTTCGCCTTGTTGTTGAAGTTGCTGACCAGGACGTTGCCGGCGAACTCGTCGCCGGTGGTGTGCGGTATGACCGCGACGCCGTAAGGGTTCACGTCCCCGTTGCCGGGGACCGTGGACGCCACCGTGCTGATGTGGTGCAGGGGACCGGTAAATGTACCGAACTCCTGCGCGTTGGCGGTGACGGTGCCGGCCATGGCCAGCGCCGCCACCGCCAGAGCAGTCGCGTATGCGCGCGTGCGTTTCATTGCCATCCTGCTCCGATCAGGTGAAGCCCTGCTCCTTGAGTGCAGGGGCCTTCACCTATGGCACGTATCGGAGCGGATGACGGTTCGGTATCTGTAAGACTTTCGTAACATCGATGGTCAGCGTGCTGGCGGATGTCACGGTGAGGTCGACCGCGAGCGTCTCGGCCTTCAGGAATTCCGCGTGCGTCTCGATCGCCGCCGCGCTGGCCGCGTCCGCGCCGATGGCGAGCCGGATCCGGTCGGAGACTTCCAGTCCGGCATCCCGGCGAGCCTGCTGAACCGACCGCACGACGTCGCGGGCCGTTCCTTCTGCCTCGAGCTCGGGGGTCAGCTCCGTGTCCAGTGCGAGCAGGCCGGTGCCGCCGGGCAACGCGACGGTGACCATGCCCGCACCGGTACCGCTCTCGGCGCCAGCGTTGTTCCCGCCGCCAGCTGGGACCAGCTTGAGCTCGTACTCCTCCGGTCCGAGGTTGACCCCGGCGGCGGTGACCGTGTCGCCGCTCTTGGTCCAGTCGCCCGCCTTGACGGCACGGATCACCTCCTGGACCTTGCCGCCGAGTCGCGGGCCGAGCACCCGCGGGTTGACCGCGAGCTCGAACGTGCCCAGGCTGGCCGGATCGGGGTCAAGCCGGACGTCCTTGACGTTGACCTCGTCCCTGATCAGGTCGGCGAACGGGGCCAGGCTCTCCGCGCCGGGATGGGCCACGGTGAGCGACCCGAGCGGCAGCCGGACCCGCAGCTGGCGGGCCTTGCGCAGGCCGAGTGCCGCACTGCAGGTTATCCGGACCAGGTCCATCGCGTCGGCCAGGCCATCGTCCTGCGGCCAGCCGCCGAGCTCCGGCCAGTCGGCCAGGTGCACGCTCTGCTCCCCGGTCAGGCCGCGCCAGATCGCCTCGGTGGTCAGCGGCAGCAGTGGTGCCGCCGCGCGGCAGGTTGCCTCCAGCACCGTGTACAGGGTGTCGAGCGCCTGCTTGTCGCCCTGCCAGAACCGGCTGCGGGATCGCCGGATGTACCAGTTGGTCAGCAGCTCGAGGTGCTCCCTGAGCAGCTGGCAGCCCGCCGCGATGTTGTAGACGTCGAGCTGCTCTGTCAGCTGTGCCACGACCGTGCGCGTCTTGGCCAGGATGTACCGGTCCAGCACGTTATCGCTGGTCGTTGATGGCACGGCCTGATACTTCTCCGCATTGGCGTACAGCGCGAAGAAGTAGTAGCTATTCCACAGCGGCAGGATGGCCTGGCGCACCGCGTCCCTGATGCCCTGCTCGGTCACGACCAGGTTGCCGCCACGCAGCACGGACGAGGACATCAGGAACCAGCGCATCGCGTCCGAGCCGTGGGTGTCGAACACCTCGTTCACGTCGGGGTAGTTGCGCAGGCTCTTGGACATCTTCTGGCCGTCATCGCCCAGCACGATGCCATGACTGACGCAGCTGCGGAACGACGGCCGGTCAAACAGCGCGGTCGCCAGCACGTGCAGGGTGTAGAACCAGCCACGGGTCTGCCCGATGTACTCCACGATGAAGTCGCCCGGGTAGTGGCTGTCGAACCACTCCCGGTTCTCAAACGGGTAGTGCACCTGCGCGAACGGCATCGAGCCGGACTCGAACCAGCAGTCAAGCACCTCGGGTACCCGGCGCATGACGGACTTGCCGGTCGGGTCGTCCGGGTTGGGCCGGGTCAGCTCGTCGATCCCCGGGCGGTGCAGATCCTGCGGCCGGACGCCGAAGTCACGCTCCAGCTCATCCAGCGACCCGTACACGTCCACCCTCGGGTAGGCCGGGTCGTCACTGCGCCAGACCGGGATCGGCGAGCCCCAGAACCGGTTCCGGCTGATCGACCAGTCCCTGGCGTTGCTCAGCCACTTGCCGAACTGGCCGTACTTCACGTGGTCGGGCACCCAGGTGATCTGCTCATTGAGCTCGACCATCCGGTCACGGAATTTCGTCACCTCGACGAACCAGCTCGACAGGGCCTTGTAGATGAGCGGGTTCCGGCAGCGCCAGCAGTGCGGGTAGGAGTGCTTGTACATCTCCTTGCGCACCAGGCTGCCCTGCTCCCGCAGCCTTGCGGTGATCGCGTCGTTGGCGGCGAAGACATGCTGGCCCTGGAAGTCGGGCACCAGGCTGGTGAAGCGGGCCTGCTCATCGACGGTCAGCACGGTCGGGATGCCGGCCGCGTTGCACGCGTCCGCGTCCGCCTCGCCGTAGGCCGGCGCCATGTGCACGACGCCGGTGCCGTCCTCGGTCGTAACGTCGGGGGAGAGGATCACCCGGAACGCGTTCTCCAAGCCAGCAGAGTCGGTGTCCGCCAGGTAGGGGAACAGCGGCTCATACCGGCGGCCGGCCAGCTCCGCGCCGGTGAGGGTGTCTACCCGCTCGGCGTCGCCGAGTTCCGCGTCGTAGGCGGCCAGCCGGTCCTCGGCGAGGATGTACCGCTCGAAGTCCCGCTCCACCACGGCGTACCTGATGTCCGCGCCGACCGCGACCGCGAGGTTGGACGGCAGCGTCCACGGCGTCGTCGTCCAGGCCAGCAGCCACTCCCCAGTCTCTAGCTTGAAGCGGACGGTCACCGACGGGTCGGTGCGCTCCTGGTAGACGTCGTCGTCCATCCGCAGCTCGTGGTTGGACAGCGGTGTCTCGCAGCGCCAGCAGTAGGGCAGCACCTTGAAGCCCTCGTACACCAGGCCCTTGTCATGCAGCTGCTTGAACGCCCACATGACGCTTTCCATGTAATCCGGGTCAAGCGTCTTGTAGTCGTGATCGAAGTCCACCCAGCGGGCCTGGCGGTTGACGTAGTCCTGCCAGTCCTTGGTGTAGCGGAGCACCGATTCGCGGCAGGCGTCGTTGAACTTCTCGATGCCCATCGCCACGATCTCGGCCTTACCTGAGATGCCGAGCAGGCGTTCCGCTTCGACCTCGGCGGGCAGGCCGTGGGTGTCCCAGCCGAACCGGCGGTCCACCTTCGCCCCGCGCATCGTCCGGTAGCGAGGCACCACGTCCTTGACGTAACCGGTCAGCAGGTGCCCGTAGTGCGGCAGCCCGTTAGCGAACGGCGGCCCGTCGTAGAAGACGAACTCGCTAGCCGCGGACCGGCGCTCGATGGACTGCCGGAACGTGTCGTTGGCATGCCAGTATCCGAGCACGTCGGTTTCGAGTGCCGGAAAGCTCGGCTGGGCGGGTATGCCCTCGTCGGCGGACCCGGAGCGTGGGTAGACGGCCATGTCTGTGGTCTCTCGCGTAGCGTCGTCGGCAACACGAGGACGACGCACCCGCTCCTGCGCGGGCGTACCGCGGTACCACCTCGCTTGCCGCCGGACCCTGTCGATAGACAGCGCCTGACGGCCACTCAACTGGCTGTGACGGGCCGCACCCGCCCGGTTCTACTGAGGCCGCGAGGGAGGCCGCGACGGCCCGTTCTTCCGGGAGCTCCCCGGTGATAGCCGGATCAGCGCCTAGTGCACTAAGTCTATCGCCCGCTCCGTTATTTCCCACGCGATTATCACCCGCTCGGCTTTCACGGAAAAAGCCGCTCGACGGAGAAAAAATGGTCGATTATGACCCACTGCTTTCCGCAGAGCACGAAACTTTCATCTAAAGTACACTCAACCGCTGCCGATTCCGCTCTCAGGCGTCACGATGACAACACGTTGCGCACCAGATCGGCGGTGCCGGCTCAACTTCTGGCGTCTCATCTACCTCTGAATATGCCTGAATTGTCCATGCCGGACGGTAGTGCGTGACTAAGCTCTTCACGGCAACCGGGAGGCTAGATGACGGTAGGCGACAACGGCGCGGAATCACCACCCTGGACGGACCTGCGGGACAGCCCGCCGCCGCCCGAACCAGCTGAGCCGACGACGCGGGCGCGTGCTGACGGGACGCTTACCGGCCGGGTGCTGGCCGGGCGTGCGATTGCTGGCCGCGCGATCGCCAGCCGGGCGATTGCCGGACGGGCACTAGCCGGGCGGCGACTGGCGCTCACTGGCCAGCGGCCAGAGCTCACTGGTCACCGGCCGGAGCCGGGTCCGTTCCAGCCGCCAGAACCCGGCCAGGTGCAGACCGCGCTGCCGCCCGACCTGTCTCCAGCCGAGCCGTTCGCCCCGCTGACAGTGGAGCCGTCTGCCCCGCCTCCCTCGGAGCCGCGACATACGCCGCCTCGAGTGGAGCTTCGACATGCCCCGCTGGCGGCAGAGGGGCGACACGCCTCGCGTTCAGCGGAGCGGCGACGCGGGGGCTGGCTCGTGCCCTTCGCCAGCGGCGCGCTGACCGTGCTCGTGCTCGCGGCGGCGACGGTAGGCACGATCGCCGTGCTTGGTCACCATGCCCAGAAGAAGAAGCCGGCCCCGGCCAGGCCAGCGGCCGCCAGGGCCGTGCCAATGCCGCCGCAGATGCCCTCGGCCACGCTGTTCGAGGCGCTCACCCAGGACATCCAGGCGGGGAACGAAGCTGATTTCCTGAGCCAGGTTGCGCCGGCGGCTAGGCCGGCGGTTCAGACCTGGTGGGAGAACCTGCAGGCCATCGGATTCACCACGGGTGTCATCATGCCCGCGGCCAGCTCTGACCTGGTGCAGGTGGATAGCCACGGTGACGGCACCATGACCGTCCTCGCCGGTGCTCACAGTCCGCTTGACCCGCTTGACGGCACCGGGCAGCCGGACATCCCCAGCGAGCGCTATCAGGTAGGCCTGCACTTCGCCAGCGCGAGTGCGACGGGACAGATCACCTCCTGGCGGCCACTCGGAGCTGCCCCGTGGGATCAGGGGGTGCCGCTATACGTCCGCAAGGCCGCCAACGTGGTGGTGGCCGGCCCGCCCGAAGACAGTGCGATCGTCAACAAGACCCTCCCGATGGCCGAGGCCGCAGCCAGCTACGACATCAAGCTGATTGATCACGTCAGCCACGGTGACCTGCATCAGCTGGGTTTCGTTGTCTTCGTGTCTGGCAACTCCGCGATCAGGAACAGCTGGTTCAGCACGAGCCCGCCGCCCCAGGGCTGGCCGCCGGACTTCGGCGGCGGTCTCACCGTCCCGCTTTCCGGCGCCAGCGGCGACAAGGCGGTCGTGCTGAGCAGCATCTCCACCGGCATCACGGGTGGCGCCCGGGTTGTGATCACGCCGTATCAGGACGATGGCGGGACGCAGCATAACGAGACGGTGCAGCTCGTACGCGAGTTCATGACCGACATCCTCGCCTCCGACGACGAGGCGAGCACAGCATCGGTGCCATCGTGGGCCATCCAGGGAATCGGCATCGCTGTGCAGGCTCTCTTCCAGCAGAACGGCAACCCCACACCGTCCTCTTACAACTTCGGCCCGCTCACCAGCATGCTCCACGGCCTGCCGTCCAGCTACCGGTCGGGGCAGCTGCCGACCAGCCAGCAGCTCTTCTCCGGCCGGGTGGCCAGCGAGCAGGCCTTCAGTGCGGTAGCGGGCAGCGTCTACGCCTACATCGGCATCAAGTACGGCGTGAACCAGATGCTCGCCGCGGCCTCCCTCCTCTACACCAGAAGCAGCACGCCCTTCGGCAATATCGCGGCCCCCGCCACCAAGCGGGCTCCCGCCACCTTCTACGCCCCAGCCGCCATCGAGGCCGCCTGGCGCACCTGGCTAGCCCACAGCTAGGGTGGCGGCCGCCGTTCGCGAGCTGGGACGCCAGCAGATCGGCGGTGCCGATCATTCAACGGCGGCGGCCACACACCCTGCACCACGGTTCGCGGCCGATGCCGGTTCGGGGTCCTGAGCACCGGTAATCAATCGGAAAGGACTGCCGGGCGCTGGACGGGAACCACGTGGCGTTCTGCGTTAATGGGGTTTCCCAGGCGTTGATGGCGGCCTGCAGGTGGGCGCGGACCTCGGCCGGCGCGGCGCTGGCGTGGACGGACGCACGGGCCAGGTCGGCGAGCTCGGGGTCGGTGAAGCCGTGTGCGTCGCGGGCGATCTCGTACTGGGCGGTCAGGCGGCGGCCGAAGAGCAGCGGGTCATCGGCGCCGAGGGCGACCGGGACGCCGGCGTCGACCAGGGCGCGCAGCGGGACGTCTCGCGGGGCGGCGGCCACCCCCAGGGCCACGTTGGAGGCGGGGCAGACCTCGCAGGTGATGTTCTCGGCGGCCAGGCGCTTGACCAGGTCCGGGTCCTCGGCGGCGCGGACGCCGTGCCCGATGCGGTTCGCGTGCAGATCATCGACGCAGGCCGCGACGCTGGCCGGCCCGGCCAGCTCGCCGCCGTGCGGTACGAGCAGCAGGCCGGCCTCCTCGGCTATCCGGAACGCATGCGTGAACTCCCTGGCCTGACCGCGGCGTTCGTCGTTGGACAGGCCGAATCCGACGACACCGCGGCCGACGTACTGGGCGGCGAGGCGCGCCAGCGTCCGCGCGTCGAACGGGTGGCGGATCCGGTTGGCAGCGATGATCACGCCGATGCCGATCTCGGCCTGCTGAGCGGCCTGCCTGGCGGCTTCGAGTACTAGTTCGATGGTAGCGGTCAGGCCGCCGAAGCGGTTGCCGTAACCAGACGGATCGACCTGGATCTCGAGCCAGCCCGAGCCTTCGGCCCGCTCGTCCTCGGCGGTCTCCCGCAGGAGCCGGCAGACGTCCTGGGGCCGCCGCAGGACCGAGCGGGCCGAGTCGTACAGCCGCTGGAAGCGGAACCAGCCGCGCTCATCGGTGCCGCTCAGCTGCGGCGGCCACTCCTGAGTCAGGGCAGGCGGCAAGTGGATGCCGTGCTCCTCAGCCAGCTCGACCAGCGTCGAGTGCCGCATGGACCCGGTGAAATGCAGGTGCAGGTGAGCCTTGGGGAGCGCGGCCAGCGGTTTGGGATATACCGACCGTGTCATCGGGCTAGTGTGGCCTGGCTACCGCGCGCCGGCGAGCAACTTGGCCATACGGGTGATGCCTTCTTCCAGGTCGGCGTCGCCCAGGGCGCAGGAAAGGCGGAAATAGCCGGGTGTGCCGAACGCCTCGCCGGGCACGACGGCGACCTCAGCCTCGTCCAGGATCATAGCGGCCAGCTCGCTGCTGCTGTGCACGGTCCGGCCAGCGATCTCCTTGCCAAGCACGTCCTTGACGCTCGGGTAGCAGTAGAACGCGCCCTGCGGCTCCGGGCACAGGACGCCCGGGATCTCGTTGAGCATCCGGGTCATCGTCTGCCGGCGGCGGTCGAAGGCGTCGCGCATCTGCGCGACCGCGGTGAGGTCGCCGGTGACCGCGGCCAGCGCGGCTGCCTGGGCGACGTTGCACACGTTCGAGGTGGCGTGGCTCTGCAGGTTCGAGGCGGCCTTGATCACGTCCTGCGGGCCGATCATCCAGCCCACCCGCCAGCCGGTCATCGCATACGTCTTGGCGCAGCCGTTCAGGACGACGGTCATGTCAGAGATCTGCGGGGTCTGCACCGGGATGGAGGAGAACGTCGCGTCCCCGTACACGAGGTGCTCGTAGATCTCGTCGGTGACGACCCACAGGTTGTTCTCGTAGGCCCACTGGCCGATCTCCTTCACCAGCTCCGGCGGGTAGACCGCACCGGTCGGGTTCGAGGGGGAGACGAACAGCAGCACCTTGGTGCGGTCGGTGCGGGCCCTCTCGAGGTCGTCAACCGAAGCCAGGTAGCCGGTGGTCTCGTCGGTGGGGACGACGGTGGTGACGCCGCCCGCCAGGGCGATGGCCTCCGGGTACGTGGTCCAGTACGGGGCGGGCAGCAGCACCTCATCGCCCGGGTCGAGCAGGGTGCCGAACGTCTGGTACACGGCCTGCTTCCCGCCATTGGTGACCAGCACCTGACTCGCGGTCACCTCATAGCCGGAGTCGCGGGCGGTCTTGCTGGCGATCGCCTGGCGCAGCTCGGGCAGGCCCGCAGCGGGCGTGTACTTGTGGAACTTGGGCTCCGCACACGCGCGCTGGGCAGCCTCGACGATGTGGCCTGGCGTGGGGAAATCGGGCTCGCCCGCACCGAAGACGATGACCGGCCGCCCGGCCGCCTTCAAGGCCTTGGCCTTGGCGTCCACGGCAAGGGTGGCTGATTCAGCGATGGCGGCAATGCGCGCGGAAACTCTCGTAGGCATGGAACTGAGTGTGCCATCGGTTGCGTTGGTTAGACGAACGGGTGCCCGCGGACGTAGACTGCTAGGACCGACAGCGTGCTGGGTGTGCGGTAGCATGCCCGAGTGCTTGCGGTTGCTTTGTAGGGAACGCTTAGGGCAGTGGCTCAATTGGTAGAGCACCGGTCTCCAAAACCGGCGGTTGGGGGTTCGAGTCCCTCCTGCCCTGCTGATTCAAAAACGTACAGGTGAGGATATGGCTACCCAGACACACGGCGAGGCTGACAAACGAAGCGGGCCCGGTCGCCCTGCCAAGGGCGGTCCGCGGACCACGCCTGTCGTGTTCATCCGGCAGATAGTCGCCGAGCTGCGCAAGGTTATCTGGCCCACCCGGAACGCGCTGGTCACCTACACGGTGGTCTGCCTGGTTTTCGTGGTGTTCATGGCCACAATCGTGACGCTGCTGGACGTCGGCATCGCCAAGCTGATGTTCTGGGTCTTCTAGTACCGGCTCCGGAGCCTTTCTGGGGCCGGCCGGAGCCTTCTGGGGGGAAGGCGGCCGGATCATGGAAAGAAGGATTGAATCTTGTCTGAGAGCAACCTGAGCGGTGGGGACTCTGTCGAGGACGAAACAGCGATAGCTGATTCGGACCTGGAGGCGGGGGGAGCCTCGGATCTGGAGCCGGGGGAAGCCGACGAGGGTACCGAGGCTGGTCTTGACGAGGCCGAGCTTGAGGGCGACGAGCCCGAGGGCGACAAGCTTAAGGCCGACGAGGCCGCTGAGCAGGACGGGCCGGTGGAGGTATTCCTGCGCGAGCTGCGCATGATGCCGGGTGACTGGTACGTCATCCACTCCTACGCGGGCTACGAGAACCGGGTGAAGACCAACCTGGAAAGCCGGATCCAGTCGCTCAACATGGAGGACTACATCTTCCAGATCGAGGTCCCCGTGCACCAGGTGACCGAGATCAAGGGCGGCAAGCGGCAGCAGGTCTCAGAGAAGGTGCTGCCCGGCTACATCCTGGTCCGGATGGAGCTGACCGACGAGTCGTGGGCCGTGGTGCGGAACACTCCTGGCGTGACCGGCTTCGTGGGCCTGTCCAGCCGGCCGTCGCCGCTGCAGCTCGGTGAGGTCGCTTCGCTGCTCGCGCCCGAGCCGGAGCCTGGTACGCCAGCGGCGGCCACCGCGGCGGCCGCCCGTGCCGCCGCCGCGTCGCCGGAATACGAGGTCGGCGAGTCCGTCACGGTCATGGACGGGCCGTTCGCGACCCTGCCGGCCACGGTGAACGAAATAAACCCGGACACCCAGAAGCTCAAGGTACTGGTGTCCATCTTCGGTCGTGAGACCCCGGTCGAGCTCTCGTTCGACCAGGTAACGAAGATCTAGCCAGCCGAATCCCCGATACACTGGCCTTTCGGCAAATCCGGAATCTAGTAAGGAACAGAGTTCTCATGCCGCCAAGAAGGAAAAAGCTCGCCGCGGTCGTCAAGGTGCAGCTGCCCGCCGGGCAGGCCACCCCGGCACCGCCCGTCGGTACCGCCCTCGGCCCGCACGGCGTCAACATCATGGACTTCGTGAAGCAGTACAACGCTGCTACCGAGGGCCAGCGTGGCAACATCATCCCGGTCGAGATCTCGATCTTCGAGGACCGGTCATTCACGTTCATCACCAAGACCCCGCCGGCTCCTGAGCTGATCAAGAAGGCCGCTGGCGTGGACAAGGGCAGCGCCATCCCGCACAAGAACAAGGTCGGCTCGCTCACCGCCGCCCAGGTCCGCGAGATCGCGCAGACCAAGCTGCCTGACCTGAACGCCACCACGATCGAGGCCGCCGAGAAGATCATCGCCGGCACCGCACGGTCGATGGGTATCACGGTCCAGGGCTGATTTCTTTCGCTTTTGATCCAGAGGACAACAGTTCAAGTGGCAGGGCCCTCGCGCGGGCCCATCCTGACCACGACTTCCACGTCATCTTTGGGAGATGAGTTTCATGAAGCGCAGCAAGTCTTACCGCAAGGCCGCCGAGCTTATCGACGAGACACAGCTGTACAGCCCGATCGAGGCGATCAAGATCGCCAAGGAGGGCCAGGTCACCAAGTTCGACCCCACCGTCGAGGTAGCCATCCGGCTCGGCGTTGACCCGCGCAAGGCGGACCAGATGGTCCGTGGCACGGTCAACCTGCCCAACGGCACCGGCAAGACCGCCCGCGTCGCCGTGTTCGCTACCGGTGAGCGTGCCGAGGAAGCCCGCGCGGCCGGTGCCGACATCGTCGGCTCCGACGACCTGCTGGAGCGCATCCAGGGCGGTTTCCTCGACTTCGACGCCGTGGTCGCCACCCCGGACCTGATGGGCAAGGTCGGCCGCCTGGGCCGGGTGCTTGGCCCGCGCGGTCTCATGCCGAACCCGAAGACCGGCACCGTGACCCCCGATGTCGCCAAGGCCGTCACCGAGATCAAGGGCGGCAAGATCGAGTTCCGGGTGGACAGGCACGGCAACCTGCATTTCATCCTCGGCAAGCTCTCGTTCACGCCGCTGGCGCTGCTGGAGAACTACGCCGCCGCCCTCGACGAGGTGGTCAGGCTCAAGCCGGCCGCCGCCAAGGGCCGCTACCTGAGGAAGATCACCTTCACCAGCACCATGGCCCCCGGTATCCCGGTCGACCCCAACAAGACTCGCGGCTTTGTCGAGGAGCTCGAGGAAGCCGCCGCCTAAGCCCTTTCGCCGGGGTGGCTAGTGCTCTGCGTCCTGCGCCGAGCCTGGCCAAGTGTGTGAATGGCGCCAACGATGTCCCTGCTCGGGGTGAATTTCGCTCCTGGGCGGCATCGGTGGCGCCATTCATGCTTTAGGGGTGCTGGGAGCGGCGTGGGAGCGAATGCACATTAGTAACGTTGGGCACATCTGCAACGCCTCGGACGGGGGCGCGCGGGTTCCCTGGCAAGACTCCGCCTAACGCGGCAACTGGAGAGTCCGATGAGACTAGTGATTGTATTGAGACGGAAATTCGATGCCTGACGGAAGAAAAATGGTCGTTTGAGACTCCTTTTCTTCCACCAGGCATCGATCTTCCGTCAAAATCGGCCGCCGGCCTGCCAGAATCGGCCGCCGGCCTGCAAACTGCGGCGCGCGGTCTTCTGCGCGCGGCCTGCCGGGGAGCGCCCGCCGAAATCGGCCCGCGCCGACGGCCCAGCGAGACGATTTGGCTGGCGCCGTACCCGGAACGTACACTGACTAAGCCGAAGACCGCTGGATGCCGGCGCACGTCGTAACCGACGCGCACTGGCCGAAGGCTCCGCCGCCGGGACTATCCCGGCACCGGACATCCCGCGCAGGTGACCGAGACATCCCAGCTGCCGATCAACGCAGCAGGTGAAGCCCCGTGCGCCTAAGCGCCGGGGCGTTTTGCATTTTCGGCACGACATAGGGAGAGGAGGCACATGGCCAACGCCGAGAAGGTGGCCGTGGTTGCCGAGCTCACCGAGCGGTTCAAGGACTCGAGCGGCGCCGTGCTGACCGAGTACCGGGGACTGACCGTCGCGCAGCTCGCCGAGCTGCGCACGTCGCTCGGGAGCAATGCCACGTTCGCCGTGGTGAAGAACACGCTGACCAGGATCGCGGTAACCGACGCCGGTCTGGAGACGCAGCTTTCCTCGCTGCTGTCCGGTCCGTCGGCGATTGCGTTCGTCGGCGGGGACGTCGTGGAGGCCGCCAAGACCCTCCGTGACTTCTCCAAGGCGAACCCGCTGCTGGTGATCAAGGGCGGGGTGCTCGACGGCAAGGCGATCAACGCCACAGAAATCGTCAAGCTGGCTGATCTTGAGCCACGCGAGGTCCTGCTCGCCAAGCTGGCGGGTGCGATGAAGGCTTCGCTGGCCGGCGCGGCGGCGACGTTCAACGCGCTGCCGGTGCAGATGGCCCAGCTCGCCGAGGCACTGCGTGTCAAGCGCGAGGCGGCCGGCGAGACCGTGCCCGCCGCGGCCGAAGCAGTAGCCGACGCGGCACCGCAGGCCGACGCGGCACCCGAAGCAGAAGCAGCAGCAGAACCCCAGGACTAAGAACACAAGGGAAGTAGGAAACACCATGGCGAAGATCAGCAGCGGCGACCTGCTCGAGGCGTTCAAGGAGATGACCCTCCTTGAGCTGTCGGATTTCGTGAAGCAGTTCGAGGAGACGTTTGACGTCAAGGCCGCGGCCCCGGTCGCGGTAGCCGCCGCAGGCGGCGGTGGCGCGGCAGCAGCTGCCGAGGAAGTCGAGGAGCAGGACGAGTTCGACGTCATCCTCGAGGCCGCTGGCGACAAGAAGATCCAGGTCATCAAGGAGGTGCGCACCCTGACCAGCCTGGGCCTGAAGGAGGCCAAGGACCTGGTGGACGGCGCGCCCAAGACCGTCCTTGAGAAGGTCAACAAGGAGTCCGCGGAGAAGGCCAAGGGCGCCCTCGAGGGCGCCGGCGCTACTGTTACGGTCAAGTAACAAAATACGAAACGAGCCCGGGTCCCCGACAGCCGGGGACCCGGGCTTCGTCGTGAAAACCAGAGCAAGAGCAGGTAAACACCGGGCAAGGCCCGGTAAAGCACGGCAAGCCCAGGCAAACGGGAACCCCCCGCAGGCGGAATACTTCTGTACCCTGGGCCGTTGCACCTTACACATCACACCGCATGTGGCATCTGTCACCCAAGTGACTTGCACCGAGTGTCCGGTTTGGACTTGACGTTTCGTCAAAGAAGAGCGATGCTGCGGAGCAACCGTGAATCTCATAGTGGCGTACAGTTGACTAGCGGTGTGGCCCTCGGCTACACTGCCAGTTTGCGCTGCACTCTGACGTCCTCGGTTTCTCCCTCGCGCTTACGGGACTTGCCGCGGGGCGTTTGGCGTGCGTGCGGTGATATTTCCGTGACAAAGTTCGGAAGGACCCCTGTTGGCAGCATCGCGCAGCGCCTCCGTAACGACTACCTCCGCAACGACTCTTGGGAATGGCCGCGTCTCCTTCGCGCGCATCCAGGAGCCGCTCAAGGTACCCGACCTCCTCGCCCTGCAGACCGAGTCCTTTGACTGGCTGCTAGGCAACGAGCGGTGGCAGGCCCGTATCAAGGAAGCCAAGGACGCCGGGCGCAAGGACGTGCCCGAGCAGTCTGGCCTCGAAGAGATCTTCGAAGAGATCAGCCCGATCGAAGACTTCTCTGGCACCATGTCGCTCTCATTCCGGGATCACCGGTTCGAGCCGCCGAAGTACTCCTCTGAGGAGTGCAAGGACAAGGACATGACGTTCTCCGCCCCGATGTTCGTGACGGCGGAGTTCATCAACAACACCACGGG
>Ga0209530_1000230_pt1 | contig 47966 bp, 40 predicted proteins | sample BlaSpr_A8_Ref_O1_FD_187987 | JGI IMG/M metagenome (GOLD analysis project Ga0209530, IMG submission 187987) | Forest soil microbial communities from Thunder Bay, Ontario, Canada - Black Spruce, Ontario site 2_A8_Ref_O1 (SPAdes) (version 2) | ecosystem: Environmental > Terrestrial > Soil > Boreal...
GTCAGGCATCGGCGCCGCCGGAACCGGACAGCCCGGAGTCACCCCCGAAGGCCTGGACGGCATGGTCTTCACCTCCTTCCGCTACTACTTGCCGTAAACTAGTTGCCTAACAAACTAGATCCCGGCGCATCGACTGCAAAATCGCAGCGATGCGCCGGATTTCTCCCATTTCTCTTTTCTCTGCTCTCCTGCGCACCCTCGGATTGCTCTCTCTAAGCCAGCGGTTACCCTATACGCCAGGATGTTTTATACTAAGACCTTAGTATTCTCCGCGGCGTGGGATTGAAACTGAGGCTTCCCATCCGTTCACGTTAACCGCAAGAAACCAAATATCTGAAGTTCTTAATTGATGGCTCGCCTTTCGTTGGATAACCCTGAGTATTACCTCAACCGCGATACTTCGTGGCTCGCGTTCAATGAGCGTGTGCTTGAAGAGGCGGAGGATACCGGCAACCCGCTGCTCGAGCGTCTGAAATTTCTCGCCATTTCCGCTAGTAACCTCGACGAGTTCTTTGAAATACGCATCGCCTCCATGTTGCAGCAGATCGAGGATGGTTACAACGAGGCTGGCCCGGATGGGATCACGCTCATAAAGAAGCGCGATCTCCTTGGTTATCAGACTCACGAGTTTGTCGACGGGCAGTATGACTGCTGGAATAGATTGCGGCCGGAACTAGCGGAGCAGGGAATTCGCGTGCTGGGGATGGATGACCTAAACGCGGAGGCTCGTCGTTTTGTCGATGAATACTGCGACAGGGAATTGGACCCGCTGCTTACACCGGTGACCGTCGACCCGTCCCATCCCTTTCCGCGCGTAATCAACAAAGCCCTGTGCCTGGGATTGCTCTTGCGCCGTCGCCGACGCTCGGCCCTCACGTACACGGGGGTGGTCTCTGTTCCACGTAGTTTGCCGCGCCTGGTGAGGCTGCCGTCGGAGGGGACGATTGATTTCATCTTTCTGGCCGATCTGGTGGCGCACCATGCCCAGAAAATGTATCGCGGTTATGACATCGTTGCGGCAGTTCCGTTTCGCGTGACCCGCAATAGCAATCTTTATCTTCAGGAAGAAGAGGCGCGTAGTCTTCTTGAGTCGGTCCGCACGGAGTTACACAATCGCCGTAAGGGCGATGCGGTACGAATGGAAATTGAAGCGGACGCCGATCCCGAAATCATCGAGAGACTGCGTACCGTCTTCGAACTCGATTCCTGGCAAGTCTATCCAGTGAACGGTCCGGTAAATCTTTCTCGCTTGTTCAATATTTATGATCAAGTGGATCGTCCTGACCTTAAGTACCGTCCGTTTACCCCGCGCGAGTTGCGTCTTACCGCCAAATCACAAAACCTGTTTGAAGAGTTAAGGCGTCATGATGTTCTCTTGCACCATCCCTTCGACTCCTACGATGCAGTGCTAGCTTTTATCGAATCTGCTGCCGAAGACGACAATGTGCTCTCGATCAAACAGACTCTTTACCGAACCAACGAGCACTCGTTGATCGTTCCGTCTCTTATCGATGCAGCTTCTCGAAAGGAAGTCACCGCCGTTGTTGAGTTGAAGGCCCGATTCGATGAAGCGCATAACATCCGCTGGGCGCGCGATATGGAAGACGCCGGAGTGCAGGTCTTTCACGGGTTGGTCGGCTTGAAAACCCACTGCAAGCTCTCGTTGCTCGTGCGCCGCGACCCCGATGGAGTGCGCAGCTACGCGCACATTGGGACGGGAAACTACAACGCCACCACAGCTCGCATCTATACCGACCTCAGCTTGTTTACAGCTAACCCTCAGGTCACGCGCGCGGTGCATGATGTGTTTAGCTTTCTGACGGCCTACGCCGAAAATCCCAGCTACGATCCGCTGCTGGTTGCACCACTCGATCTGGCCGAAAAAGTTATCACTTTAATCGATCGCGAGGCCGAGCACGCCCATCGCGGCGGCGAGGGACGGATCATCGCCAAAATGAACGCCCTGCTGGATAAAAAAGTGATACAGGCGCTGTATCGGGCCTCGCAAGCGGGAGTGGAAATCGACTTGATCGTGCGTGGGATCTGCGCCCTTCGTCCCGGTGTGCGCGGCCTCAGCGATCGTATTCGAGTCCGAAGTATCGTTGGCCGCTTTCTGGAGCACAGCCGTATCTATTATTTCGGCAACAACGAAGACGAAGAAATTTACATCGGCAGCGCCGATATGATGCCACGCAATCTCTACGAACGGGTGGAGGTCCTGCTCCCGCTTCAGGACGAATTCCTGCGTGAGCGCGTTCGCCGCGAAATCCTGGATGCTTACCTCGCCGATAACCGCAAAGCCAGGGTTCTCTTGCGTGACGCTACTTACATTCGGGCATGGCAGCCCATACACGGCAAACGCAATCGCAAGCCACCCACCGGAGCAGCCGCCTTTAGTGCCCAGGATTTTCTGATTAGCGTGGCCGAAGGCAAACAGGCTGGTGTTGTTCCGCTGCCAGTCTCCCGCCCAAGAAGACTCAGAACCGCTGAAACAAGAATCGCAGTCGGAAGGGAACGATAAGCAGCGATGGTCATTTATTTTTTGCGCCACGCCAGCGCCGGGGAGCATTTGTTGAATCCCAAGAAAGACGAAAAGCGCGCCCTCGATAAAGAAGGCATTGAGCAGTGCGGTTACGTGGGACGCGCTCTAGCCGCGATGGATGTGCAAGTGGACACGATCATCTCCAGCGCGCTGAAACGCGCCACCCAAACCGCTTCGCTGGTCGGCAATGAGATTGGTTACGAAGGCAAGCTGCAAATCGAAGCCGGACTGAAGCCGGGCGCAACCGTTGCCGATTTCCGGCGTCTGCTGGAAAAATATTCGCGCCAGGAGTCGGTCATGGTTGTCGGGCACAATCCCAATCTCAGCCAATTTCTGGGTTCCGTGATTAGTGTACGGGATTGCGAAGCCTCGGTTGACCTGAAAAAAGGTGCGGTTGCAAGAGTGGACATGCGCCGTACTTCAGGCACGCTGTTGTGGTGTGTAACGCCCAAGGCTCTGCGCTCTCTCTATACGGCCGCAATTGAAAGCTCCCGTCCAAACACTTCACGAAAATAGGGCGCATCTTTTTCGATGGCCCACAACTCCAAATCCACTCCCATGCGTCGGCGCGGCACCAGCGTAAGGTGAACCTCCGCGGCGCGATGGGTCACCCGCACCTTTTGCACCGCGCGGCTGCGGCCCAAATTTAAAGCCCGCGCCAGCCGCAACAACATAATCGCTTTCTGCACTCCCTGGCGATCCGCCGCATCCAGCGCCTTCATCGCTGGCTCATCGAAGGTTGGCCTCGACTTTCCCAAGTAGCGCGCAATCGCTGCAATCAACCGCCTCTGTTGCGGCGTGAAACCCAGAATTTCCGAGTTCGAAATAATGTAATGCGTATGCCGGTGATGTCCGTTGCGGTTCACGTAATCACCAACTTCGTAAAGCATTGCAGCCGCGGTTAGCCACTCGCGAAATTCTGGGGCCAAGCCGTGCACCGTTCGCAACGCCGAGAATAAAAACATCGCGGACTCTCGCACATCCAGTGCGTGCTTCATGTCCACGCCGTAGTGCTTCACCGCCTTTGTGATAGACTCCCACCGCTCCGACTCAATCTGCCTTCCGGAGCGAGTACTGCGATCCGATTCAGCGGCCATCTGAGCCAGCAGCCCGTCACGCAATCCCAATGGACAATAACGAAAGCCTTTAAGATGGCAGCGCTCCAAAAGTTCGTAATAAACCATCGCTCCGGCAATTACGATTTCAGCCCGGCGCAGACCGATGCCTTCAATCTTGCGGCGGTCCTCAACCGGCAAGCGAGCCAAACGCTTGGCAAGCCGTGACATTTCCGCCCTGGTTACCGCCAGCCGTTGCCGGCCGCCATTTTTGCGCAAACCGCTCGCAGCGGTCGCTAGCGCTACTGCGGTTCCTGACGTCGCGATCACATTCTTGACCTTGGTCGCCACAATGCGTGAGGCGATGCGGTTCACTTCGCGCGTAATAAATCCCTGCAGTCGCTTAAGCTCGCCTTTACGCGGAGGATCGTGGCGCAGGAATTCATCCGTAAGCCGCACCGCGCCGAGAGGAAGGCTCACCGTTTCCTTTATCTGTCCGCGCACCGAAACGGTCAACTCACAGCTTCCGCCTCCCAGATCCATCATCAAAGCAGGCGAGCTGTCTATTCGTAAACTTGAGACTAGGCCTAGGTGAATCAGTCTGGCTTCTTCCAGTCCGGAAATAATTTCGACGGTCCATCCCGTCGCAGACCGCACCCACTCCAGAAACGCTTGTGAATTTCGAGCGTCGCGAAGCGCGCTGGTGGCGACTACCCGAACCGATTCTGTAACCACTTGCTGCGTTGCCCGGTGAAACCGTCGCAAGACTTTTACCGTCTCCGCCATCGACTCCGGAGTCAAAAAGCCGGAGCGAAAAACACCCTCGCCCAGTCGGGTCACTTCGCGATCTTCATGAATCGGCCGGAGGTGTCCGCGCGTCAGGCGTGCAATTTTCAATCTTACGGAATTAGAACCAATATCGACTGCGGCGAAGGTTGGCATGCAGGATCACAGTTTACATGCCGACATCGGAACGGTCACTGGTTGATTCAGCTGGGATTCAACTGGCTCACCGGGATTCTATCCGGCGAGAATCGAAGCTGAATGCTGCTCTGCTTTCGGCGAAGGCTGTGGCCATTTTTAACCTTCTATTAACAGGAATCTGCTAGGGTAAATGAGAATGGCGAATGCCGCCCGTCTCCGGCCTGATATGCCCTCTCCGCAACCCGTCGAAGCCCATCGCCCGGATGCTTCGAATGCCGCGAAAACGCCTGTCAGTTTTCTTCTTAAGGTAGGGGGCGGGGAACGTGGGGATTCAATCTTCAAGTTCCTTATGCTTCTGTGCGGTTTGGCCGTTCTGGCAACCTTAGCTTTAATCGTTTACGAGTTGGTTCTGCGCAGCGGCGCATCCTGGCACGCCTTCGGATTCAAGTTCTTTGTCGGTCACGATTGGGATCCGGTCAACGAACAGTTCGGCGCCTTGCCCTTCATCTTCGGAACTTTGGTGTCGTCGCTGGTGGCCTTGATCATCGCCGTTCCTTTATCGATAGGGGTTGCGGTCTTCACCACCGAAATGTGTCCTCGGAGTCTGCGCGGCCCACTTTCGTTTTTTGTGGAGTTGCTTGCCGCCATTCCCAGCGTCGTCTACGGATTGTGGGCGATCTTTGTTCTGGTTCCCATTCTTAGCAATTATGTCGAACCTTTCCTTGGGCGGACGCTTGGCTGGACGGGATTGTTCAGCGGCGCTCCGTATGGAATTGGAATGCTGGCCGCTGGAATTATCCTCGCCATCATGATCATTCCAATCATTTCTTCCATTACGCGGGAGGTCTTGAGCGTGGTTCCCCAGCATCAGCGTGAGGCCGCGCTCGCCCTGGGCGCCACGCGATGGGAGATGATCCGCGTTGCAGTGCTGCGCAACGCACGCGCCGGAATCATGGGCGGCATCATCCTTGGTCTTGGCCGCGCTCTGGGAGAGACCATGGCCGTGACCATGGTGATTGGAAACCGCCCCGAAATCGCGAAATCTCTGTTCGCGCCGGGCTACACCATGGCCAGTGTGCTGGCGAACGAGTTCAGCGAGGCCACCGGCGACGTTTATCTCTCATCGCTGATCGAAATTGGTCTGGCTCTGTTTCTGGTCACCATTGTGGTGAACGCGCTCGCCCGCTTGCTGGTTTGGACAGTCACTGGCGGACAGCCTTCGAGGGCCAATGCCTGACCCTGGGAAAATTCCGGCACCGACCGTTCCTGTACTAAACAACGTTCCCCGGATCTCATTACGGCGGAGCGTGACGGATCACCTGATGACCGGCTTATCGATTCTGACCGTCATTGTAGTTTTGACTCCGCTCTTCGCCATCTTCACTTACCTGCTCTACCGCGGCATCGGATCGATCAACTGGGCCTTTCTCACCCAAACTCCCAAGCCCGTGGGCGAGTCGGGCGGAGGGATGGCGAACGCAATCGTGGGTTCAGGATTTATTCTCGCCCTGGCCAGTCTTATCGGTGTGCCCATCGGAGTCGGCGCCGGCATCTACGTGGCCGAGTTCGGACGCAACCGCTTCGGAGACGCCATTCGCTTCACGGCGGACGTTCTCAACGGCGTCCCTTCTATCGTCATCGGGATCGTGGCTTACGCCATTGTTGTGCTTCATCAGAAGCACTTTTCAGCTTTGGCGGGAGGCGTTGCTCTTTCCATCATGATGATTCCAACCATCACTCGCACCACGGAAGACATGCTTCTGCTCGTTCCTCAATCCCTGCGCGAAGCTGCTTATGGTCTGGGCATTCCGCGTTGGAGAACTACTCTTTCGATTGTTCTGCGCACCGCCACCTCGGGAGTGATCACCGGAATCATGTTGGCTTTCGCTCGCGTAGCCGGCGAGACTGCGCCGCTATTATTCACCGCATTCGGTAATCAGTTCTGGAATCTGAATGCCAACCAGCCCACGGCCGCGTTGCCTTTGCAGATTTTTAACTACGCGATCTCTCCGTATGACGAATGGCACCGTCAGGCTTGGGCGGGAGCACTTGTGCTAATTATTCTTATCGTTTCAGCAGTCGCAGCCGTGCGCTTCGCTGTTCGCCGCGGTACGTTCGGAGCAGCTTAGGCTATGGGCGTCGGGATCAAAGTCGAGAATCTGAATGCCTGGTATGGCAAAACCCAGGCGTTATATAACATCCAGTTGGCGGTTGCCGCAAACCACGCCACTGCCCTAATAGGCCCTTCTGGCTGCGGTAAATCGACCTTCATTCGCTGCTTGAACCGGATGCATGAAACCATTCCCGAGGCCAAAGTTACTGGAACAGTTCGCATCGGCGAAATCGATGCTTACGACGGCACGTCCGCCACCCAGCTGCGCCGGCGCGTCGGCATGGTTTTTCAAAAGCCTAATCCGTTTCCCACCATGTCGATTTACGACAACGTGGCTTCGGGTTTGAAGCTGAACGGCTTTAGCGACCGCCGCAAGCTGGAAGAAGTTGTGGAGCGATCCCTGGAAGCCTCCGCCCTCTGGACCGAAGTCAAGGACCAGCTTCACAAAAAGTCAGGAGCCAGTCTCTCCGGTGGCCAGCAACAACGGCTCTGCATCGCCCGGGCATTGGCGGTTGAACCTGAAGTTCTCTTGATGGATGAGCCGTGCTCCGCGCTCGACCCGATTTCGACGGGCAAGATCGAAGAATTGATCTTTCAATTGAAAGAAAAGTATACGATAGTGATTGTGACTCATAACATGCAGCAAGCCGCCCGAGTCGCGGAATTCACCGGCTTTTTTCTGCTGGGTAAGATGGTGGAGTTCGACAAAACAGAAAAAATCTTCACCAAGCCATCCGACAAAAAAACGGAAGACTACATTACCGGCAGATTCGGATAGGGACCCGGGGGAGCATAATTAAACAGGAAAGGTTTCGAAAAATAGGCTAAGGCAGGCACCGATAAATGCGTACTCGTTTTCAGCAAGGGCTTGACGATCTTCGCCAGAAATTGCTCCGCATGGGCGGTCTGGCGGAACAGGCCGTGGATCGCGCCCGCCAGTCCTACATTGATCGCGATCTCACTCGCTGCCAGATGGTTCTGGAAGGCGAAACTCTGATCAACAATTCCGAGCGCGAAATCGACGAAGCCGCTTTCGACTTGCTAGCCATGCAACAGCCGATGGCGGTTGACCTGCGCTTCATCCTTGCTGTCACAAAAATAAATTCCGATCTTGAGCGTGTCGGCGATCAGGCAGTGAACATCGCAGAGCGGGTTATGGATATGATGGATCTCCCGGTGGTGGATTTACCGGTGGATATCGCCCGCATGGGCGCCGCAGTTAGCGCCATGGTACGCCGCGCGCTCGAATCCTTCATCGAGGGTAAAGTGGAACTCGCCCAGGCTGTCCTCGAGATGGATAACGTCGTCGATCGCATGAAAGACGACGCCTTCATTCAGTTGGTCAAGACCATGAATCAGCGCCCCGAGTCAGTCCGGCAGGCCCTTGATGCGCTTCTGGTGGCCCGCAATCTCGAACGCGTCGCCGATCACGCCACCAATATCGCGGAGGACGTAATCTTCTGGGTGCAGGGCTCCGACGTTCGCCACAACGCGAGCAACGAAGAACATGCTGAGCCGGCCCCGGTGAGGGAAGGTTCTACGAGGGCTTCTGGCGTTTAGGAGCTGCTTGAATAAAATTCCGGAATGCTTGGGTTTGATTTCTTCTCCTCCCAGATCGCGAGAGCACAAGATCGCATGGAGTCGTCGTAGGACGACTCCGCTCTCCTGCTTTACACTAAGGATGTGAAGATCGCTCTTGGGCAAATCAATCCCACCGTCGGAGATTTCCCCGGCAACGCCGCGAAAATGATCGAGTTTTCCCGCTGCGCCCAATCGAAGGGTGCCGCACTTATTCTGTTTCCGGAATTATCCATCTGCGGCTACCCTCCCCGTGATTTGGTCGAGCGACCGTCCTTTGTTGCGCGCAATCGCGAAACCGCCGAGCAGATTGCCGCCGCAACAACCGGCATCGCCGTTATCTGCGGCTTGGTCACGCCGGCCGATTCAGACACCGGCAAGTCCGTCATGAACTCTGCCGCCCTTTTGCGCGACGGCAAGATTGCCTTCCTGCAATCCAAAATGCTTTTGCCCACCTACGATGTCTTCGACGAAATGCGCAACTTCGCTCCCGCTCGGAAGCAGAATTTGTTTTCCTTTCAGGACGAACCGGTTGCCCTCACCATCTGCGAGGATGCCTGGAACGACAAGCTTTTTTGGCCAAAGCGGCTCTACACCGTCGATCCCATCGATACACTGGTGAAAGCTGGTGGCAAATTAGTTCTCAATATTTCCGCTTCACCGTTCTGGATCGGCAAGCGCGAAGTGCGCCGCGACATGCTGGCCTCGCTTGCCCGCCAGCACAAGGTGCCGGTTGCAATGGTGAACCAGGTCGGCGGAAATGACAGCCTGCTCTTCGACGGCTCCAGCATCGTTCTCAACTCGGATGGAAAAATCGTGGCCCAAGCTAGTTCCTTCGAAGAAGATTTGATTTATTTCGATTCGAGGAGTTTAGTCGGCGATATTCACCCACAGCTCGAAGGCGAAGAGGCTAGCGTCTACGCCGCGCTGGTTCTGGGCACGCGCGACTACATGCACAAATGCGGCTTCGAACGGGCGATTATCGGGTTGAGCGGGGGCATCGATTCGGCACTGACTGCCGTCATCGCCGCCGATGCGGTTGGCCCAGACAACGTCATCGGAGTCGGTATGCCCGGCCCATATTCTTCGCCAGGCTCCATCCAGGATGCTGAATCCCTTGCCAACAATCTCGGCATTCGTTTCGAGTTGCTCTCCATCGATCGCGTGGTTGAAGCTTATCGCGATACTTTGGCGGACGTGTTTGCAGGGAAGAAAGAAGACGTCACCGAGGAGAACATTCAATCCCGCGCGCGCGGCACGCTTCTCATGGCGCTTTCCAATAAATTCGGATCCATCGTGCTCTCGACCGGCAACAAAAGCGAACTGGGCGTAGGCTACTGTACACTCTATGGGGACATGGTTGGGGGACTTGCCGTAATCTCCGATGTGCCGAAGACCTTGGTTTACCGCTTAAGCCATTACGTGAATTCCCGCAAGCCGGTGATTCCCGTGGCCACGCTGGAAAAACCGCCCTCGGCTGAGCTGCGGCCTGATCAGAAAGACAGCGACTCCTTGCCACCATACGAAATCCTGGACGCCGTGCTCGAGGATTACGTGGAGGATGCGCATTCGGTGGAACGCATTGCCGCCGATCGTGGCTTTGATATTGAGATGGTGAAGCGGATCGTGCGCATGGTGGACCGGGCCGAATACAAGCGCCAGCAAGCAGCGCCGGGAATTAAGATTTCTCCCAAGGCATTCGGATATGGCCGCCGTTTTCCTATCGCCGCCAGGGGTGAAGTTTGAGCTTGCTCGTCCGGATCCGTTTTGCCCGCATCAATAAAAAGTTTGATCTAAATCTAAGGGGAATAATGAGAATTTCTATCGCGACAATTTGTTTCTTGACCCTAACTTGCGCTCTGGCTGGCGCTCAGGCTCCGAGCCTGACGAAGCCCGGCGAAAAGCCGGATTACGCTGCTCCAGCCGCCAACCTTCCTTCTGAAGAGACAGTGAATTCTTTCTTGGAGCAGACCTTTGGCTACGAGACACAACTGACCTGGAAGATTGCCAGCATCAAACCGGCGCCTGTGCCCGGCTTGGCTCAGGTTGACGTGGTACTGGCCAGCCCGCAAGGCCAGCAGTTAAGCAGGTTCTACGTGACCGCGGATGGAGACCATGCGGTCGTTGGCGATATCATTCCGTTCGGGGCTCGTCCCTTTGCCCATACGCGAGGACTTTTAGAGAAGGGGGTGAATGGCCCATCACGCGGACCGAAGGAGGCTCCGGTATTGATCGTCGAGTTCGGCGACCTGCAATGTCCCGCCTGCAAAGCGGCCCAACCGGCAATAGAAGCGCTAGTTGCAGCTGAACCTAATGTCCGCTTCGTGTTCCAGAATTTTCCCCTGGAAATGCACAATTGGGCCGCGAAAGGCGCCAATTATGCGCAATGCGTGGCAGAGGCGTCCAATGAAGCCTTTTGGAAGTTTATTGCCAAGACGTATGAAACTCAGTCCGACATAACCGCGGCAAATGCCGATGAGAAACTGACCGCTCTCGCAGATGGAGCTGGCGTAAAAGGCGCTGATATTGCGGCGTGCGCTGCTAAGCCGGAAACCAAAACGAAAGTTGAGGCCTCGATCGCGCTGGGCAAGACTGTAAACGTCACTGCGACGCCCACACTGTTTATCAATGGGCGCAGTATCGGAAGCATCAGTCAGGTCCCGGCGGAAACGTTGAAGGCGTTGGTCGATTTCGCGGCAAAGCCAGTCAAGTAAGCTGTTGTGGATTTTTTTCCGTTGGCAAGAGCCGAGGCCATCCGCGTCTCGGCTTTAATTTTGCGTTACCCAGATCGCCTCCGTGGAACGGTTGCGATCCGCCACGATGTGCGGCGTGATGATGAGGAGCAATTCATCATCTTCTTTCATCCGTGTATTGTCGGCTAAGCCTTGGTTTATACCCGGGATGGCCGCGAGGCCGGGAATCCCGGCCATGGAAAACTGATCGTTGGTTGTAATCTCCCCGGCTACCACGGCGGGCTCGCCATCGCGTAACCGGATACTACCTTGATACTCCTGATTAGAAATCACTGGTACACCGTTCGCGCTGTTTCCCGTCAGCGATCGTACTTGCAATTCCAGCTTCAGGCTCACGGATTCGTCGCCGTGAATCGCGGTAGTGGCTTTGATATTCAAGCCTAAATCTTCGTAGCTGACGGAAGGGAACGGGGCGACATAGCTATTATTCCCCAGCACCTGGGAAATCTGCGGCGAGTTGTAAATAGGCGCGTAGGACGCATTCAGAATGGGATAACGCTCCCCGATGTGCAACGTCGCTTCTTTCCCCTGTCCTGTGCGTAGAGTAGCTCGGCTCAGGCTGCGGGACCACGACTCATTCAGCGAGAGAGCGGCGGTAAGTTGATCCAGGCTTACCCCGGAAAAAGTAAGACCGCCGCCAAACGTGGCCAGGGGCTGGCTGAATATGCCTCCCTGGCCTTGTAATTGCGCCAGCAGGCCGGAGAGCGCCGAACTTCCTGCCTGGTTGATTCCTCCCGAAGAAATCAACTGGTTGACCAGCGATTGAATACTCTGCCCGCCCAGCGCCGCTATTGCTGCTACGGGAATGTTGTAAAGATTAAACGTATCGGGAAGATGCATCCCGATCTCGCGCGTAAAGTTGTGATCGATCTCGTAGATTTCAATCTGGAGAGCGACTTGCGGGTTCCCATCGCCCATCTGCTTCAATAGTTGAGTGCAAGCCGCCAGAATCGGCTGGGGGGCGCGCACCTGCACTGTTCCTAACTGCCCGGAGCCGATTTTCTGGAATTCGCAGATGTTGCGCAGGGCACCGACCATCTCTGTCGCCTCCTGCTGCGAACCAGCTCCCGGAATTGAAAACGTTCCAAGCGCCATGCGGTCAAACATCTTGTGATTTTCCGTTGTGCTGGCGGCTACCAGGAACTGCTTCGGATCAAGCGCTGCCCACATGCTCTCGCTGACCTTGCATGCCAGGTTCAGAGCGGTAAAGAAATCTACGTTATCCACATAAAATCGAACCTGCCGGGCCTTCACCGATTCGTCGAATTCCACTGTCATGCCGTAAGCGGAAGCCAATTCGGTGAATAACCCCTGCACATCCCCGGTATAGTGGAAAGTGGCTAGTGCGTTTGTAGGCTGCAAGTGGAGTTCGTCGGAATCGACGAGCACTGGGACGGGACCGGAAGCATCGGCTGCACGAGCGCTCGGGATCGCTTCGGCGAGGCGCCCTCGCATGTACGAATTATCTGGATCCAGTGATAAGGCAGCTTGAAACTCGGCCGCAGCCTGCTGGCGCTGGCCCTTCGATAAGTATGCGTCTCCCAGCTGGGTGTGCTGAAAGACGATCTGAGATTTAGCCACTTCGCGCGCAGAAAAGAATTTCGCTTGCTCCGGATTAAGCTTGGAAGCCTCGTCGAAGGCTGCAAAGGCCTCGTCGAAGCTCTTGCGCTCCTCTAGTTTCAATCCTTGCGAGTAAGCTTTACGCGCGGCCTTCTCATCTTTTTTTGAGGCGACGCAATCAATCCCACCTGGAACACCATTGCCGCACGAGATGACGGGAGCCTCAACTGGCGGATCACTGGCGGCGAGCGCGGGAATTATTGGCAGCCCTGTTACCAGGCAAGCCGCCAGCATAAGATGCGCTCTGCTCATCATCGGATCGATTTTACCTTGCGCTGCGGTCCCGGCAGATACCCGATGGTGCCGGGTACCTTTAGTTATAAGAGGGTTTCGGTCCAGGCATTCTGCGAGGTTAGAACGGAAGCCCGGAGCCTTCTTGCGTCCGAAAGCTCAACTCAGCATAATCCGTTCAATATCGCGCGCCCTGCCGGTTTTTTCATCGCAATCAACCACTACCGCGCATAGCCGTACATCCCCCGTGGCGGGTTCAAAACGCACTGGCATCCCATTGAGAAACTTGCCCACCACCAACTCTTTCTTCACGCCAATTACGCCGTCATAGGGGCCGGTCATTCCCACATCGGTTATGTAGGCCGTTCCCTTCGGCAGCACGCGCTCGTCTGCCGTCGGCACGTGCGTATGTGTTCCCACGACGGCGGTTACCCGGCCGTCCAGGTACCAGCCGAGTGAAATCTTCTCCGAAGTTGCCTCGGCATGGAAGTCGACGAAAATTATCTTGGCTTCAATCTTGTTTAAGAGTTGATCGGCTACGCGAAATGGATCTTCGTTCGAGGCCATGAAGATGCGCCCTTGCAGGTTGATCACCGCATAAGGAACCTTTGCCTTTTGGCCTTCGTATAACCCCCAACCAGGCAAATCTGCAGGATAGTTTGCCGGTCGCAAAATCCGGCGCGACGGTCCGGCGCCGTTTCCTTCGGCCATCTGGAAATAATCGATGATCTCGCGCTTGTCCCAAACGTGATTGCCGGTTGTAATCACATCAATGTTCAATTCGAAAAGTTCTTCGGCCAAAGCGGGGGTAATGCCGAAACCAGCCGCCGAATTTTCGCCGTTGGCGATGACCAGATCGATCATCTGATCGCGCACAATCCCCGGTAAACGGTCTTTCACAATAGTGCGTCCCGGCCGTCCGAAAATATCGCCGATGAAAAGAATTCGCATGAGCTTAGCCCCGCAGTGCGAAACGGCGGAACTCTGATGGTAACATTCTGCCGGCTTAGAGCCGCCGAACAGGATCTGAACGGAACTCAAGAAATCGTTGGTTCTCGAACCTTTCAGCCCTTCCGTCGCCCAGGGGAGAATGAGATAGGTGAAGTATGAAATCTCCTTTTTACGCTGAAAACGGACGTAGCCTAGTGTTTACCGCGTTCGCCGCCTTTTTGTTGATTTCGAGTTGCAGCTCCCAAACTGCAGCTAAGGGCTCTGGCGGTTTTGGCATGCTGGCTTCACCACGATCGAACAGCGCGGCAGCGAAAGAAGGCTCCATTCATCTGACGTCGCTAAAGTTTTCTGATTCGAGCGTAATCGGAGGCGGCTCATCAGAAATCGTGCTTAGCCTGTCGCAACCCGCGCCGGCCGGTAACATCCAGGTCGCGCTGAACACTTCCCAGCCTAAGGTGGTGCAGCTTCCGCAGAGTGTTGAGTTTCAGGAGGGACAAGAGAGCCTGAATATCCCGGTTTTTACCGATGCTGTATCTGCGGCTGTTTCAGTCACCGTGCGCGCCGAACTGGGAGACTCCATCGCAGGCGCAAATCTTTCCGTGCTTCCAGCGGCGAGCGCGCCGGTTACTGGGATGGCAGCCGCCAGTGTCGCCGTGCAGCGCGGTACTACAAACCCCGACGCGACGTTCAAAGGATGCTGGTACAAACAGGGTGACGACCGCTATCAGGCCGTCGATGTTAAGGTTGGCAAACCGGGTTCCTATTCCTTCAATGCCGTTCTTTACTACGGTTCAACCTGCGATGCGAAAGATGTTGCGGATCAGTTTGGATTTGGACAATTACTGAATCTTGGATCGGCGGAATACACCTTCTGGTTTACCGCGTTCGCGAATCGAACCGACATGTCAGCCCTGTGGTATTTGGGCGACAAACATTCCAAATGCGTGAATTATGCGTCCGCGCCGGATTGCTAGAAGCTTCAGAATGTTAAGGAGCGAGCTCCGCCGTCCGTAGAAAGTCATAATTCCCGGCGGGATTCAGTTGCAGATTGTGTACCCGCTTGTTGTGAACCAGCACATTATTCAGATACCAAAGATCGATATACGGCAGGTCTTCAGCAAGAATGCGCTGCACCTGGGAGTAGATCTGCTTTCGCACGCTGGGATCAACTTCCTTTCGAGCCTGATCGATCAGCGCGTCGATTTTCGGATTGGAGTAGTAACCGCGATTCGCGCCATTGGGCGGAAATTTCGCGGAATGAAAGGCATACTCGAAAATGTCGGGATCTTCATTCCCGCCGATCCAGCGCAGTCCGTAGAGCTGGAAGGCCCCGTGGGTTACGTCGGCGAAAAAAGTGGCGAACTCGAAGCTGCGAATGTCGAGCGCGATCCCGACCTCCCGCAGTTGCTGCTGCATCACCACAACCATCAGGCGCGTGTTCTCATCGGTCGAAGTCTTCATGGTGAGATGGAAGCGTATGCCATTCTTCGCGGGATAGCCGGCCGCATCCAACAGGCTGCGAGCCTTGTCGGGATCATGATCGTAGGACGGCACGTTGCCGTTATATGCCCAACTTTGCGGAGGAAGAATGCTGCGCGCGATCTGCGCCTGCCCTCGCCACAAATATTCAATCATCGGCTTCCGGTTGAGAGCGTACGCAATCGCCTGGCGCACCCGAACATCCTGAAGAATAGGATCGCGTAAGTTGAAGCCAAGATATGCCAGGACAGTGCCGGGCGCACTCTCGACGGCTAGTGAGGGGTTGCGCTGGAGGGTGAGCACGGTGTCGGGAGTGAGAGAGTTGATGGTCGCATCGGCGCTGCCCTTGCGCAATTCCAGTGCGCGCGTAGTGGCGTCTGGCACCACGGCAAATCGTATTCGATTTAGTTTGGCCTTGACTCCCCAGTAGTCGGCATTGCGTTCAATAGTGACCTCTTTGTCGGTCTCGTTGCTGACAAACTTGAACGGTCCAGAGCCGATGGGATGCTCGGTGATATCGCGTCCGCTGCCATAGGGCACAATTCCAATTGCGCCATCGGACAAATTCCATAACAGCGTAGCGAATGGTTCTTTGAGGTGAAAGACCACGGTGAAATCGTCTGGTGCATCGATGTGATCGACGAACCGATAAACGGCAGCTTTGGTGCTGCGAACTTTCCCTTGCAAAAGAGAATCGAACGTCCATTTCACGTCGCGAGAGGTCAGTGGACGCCCATCGTGAAATGTAACGCCTGGATGCAGATGAAAAATGTAAGTGAGCGGATCGGGAATCTCCCAGCGCTCTGCCAAGCCGGGGGCAACATCGAGATTGTCGCCGCGCGAGAGAAGGTCGTCGAAGATAAGGTTGTCGATTCGCTCTGACTGAGCATCCACGCCGATTCGAGGATCAAGATTGGTGGGACTCGACTCGATGAGCATCACCAGAGTGTTGGGATCGGACTTGGCGGAACACGAGATGAAGCAAGTGAGCGCCAGGCAAGTCAGTGCTAGCACGGCAAGACTCGTGAGCACTCTCGAATCAAATTCCTGAGAGGGCGTCGGCATCAATCCTTGCCCTTGCCCATTTTTGCTGTCTGCGCCGCCATTTGATAAAGGCTATTCACTGTCTTCCAATTGCGCGTCGTGGCGCGAACAGAAAGGCGTTTTTCAAAAGCGCTATTCGAGAGCTTGGTTTCTCCGTAGCCATTTGGACAGAACAGGTAAATCACTTTCCCAGAGGAGCGGAATTGATCGTTGCCTCCGGATAACGAGTCGAGTGTTTTTACGGCACTTGGAGCGGGAGATTCTGACAAGAAAGTGATGAGCAGTTTAGTAGTGTCGATACCTCGCTGTGCTAGAAAAGGATTGTTCCGAATCGCCCCAGCTATTTCTTCGGCGGTGAGAGAAATGACACTGACAGACAAATTGAAGACGGCACAAATCTGCTGCTCGATTTTCTGCGACAGTTCGGCGGTCGACAGTTTGCGGCAGTTAAATACGGCGTTACCGCTTTGCAAATATGTCCTCACCCGTTCATAACCCAGTCCCTCCAGGCAGGTTCGAAGCGGCTCCATCTTCATACGATTGTGCGGACCAACGTTAACGCCGCGAAGCAGGGAAATGTAGACAGGCATGTTTTGAATATTGCTGGTTTGTAATTTCTTGTTTGCCCACCTAAGGATACGAGATTTTGCCCAGCACTGCCGAGCGCCTGGCTCCAGTCGCGGACGGCACATTGGATGGACGCCGATGCCAGGTTTCGTACGCAAGGGCGGCGAACGCCACTGCCTCTTTTGCCGCCGAGGGGATGCCGAATTCGTCCGAGGACCGCAGTCGCAATCCTAAAGGTGCAATCTCGCGGCTCAACATCGATATCAGCGTTGCGTTCTTTACCCCTCCCCCGGAAATAATCATGTCCTGAAATGCCGGCTTTCGTTCGGCGCTCCGGCCTCGCCCGCAATACCGGCTCACAGCGAACGAAATCGATTTCGCGGTAAGGGCAGTAGCAGTCGCGACAATGTCTTGTTTGCGGCAGCCTTTGCTGCGCTCGAAGAATGCTTCGACAAATTCGCGGCCAAACTCCTCGCGCCCCGCCGTCTTCGGAGGTTTCCTGCGAAAGAATTCCTGCAGCAGGATTTCATCGATCACGTCATCCATCGCTTCGCCGGAAGCGGCGATTCTTCCCCCGCGGTCGAATGGTTGTCCATAAAGTTTTTCTGTAACAGCGTCGATCACCATGTTGCCCGGACCGGTGTCGAAAGCGATTATTTTGTCGGCGCTGGCCCCGGCCGGAATCATCGTCAGGTTGGCAATGCCACCGATGTTTTGCACGATCCTTCCAGCGTGCACATCGCGGAAGAGAGCGTAGTCGAGAAACGGAACCAGCGGTGCGCCTTTGCCTCCGGCGGCCATATCGGCCGGACGAAAGTCTGAAATCACTGGCGCGCCAACTCTCGCCGCTACGATTGCAGCCTCGCCGGTTTGCCACGTTGCCGCAACCTTGCGACCGAGAAAGCGCTGGAGTTCGCCGTGGTGGTAAAGGGTTTGCCCATGACAGCCGATGAGATCCGCTTTCAATTTGAACTGCCGCTCGGTTGCCAGGATCGAGTCCGCATAAAGTTCACCCAATAGAAAGTTCAACCGCGCCAGGTCAGCCACGCTCGCTTTTGAGGCGTTCATCGCCGCCAAAATCGCGGCACGAACTTTCTTTGGGTAAGAATATTCTGCGTGCCCCAGAAGGTTGATTTGGGGAGCACGTCTTCTTCCAGGTGCAATTGAACCGTCTCCGATTTGTACTAACGCCACGTTAATGCCATCGGCGGAGGTTCCACTCATCACTCCGGCAACGATCATCTTTATCCCGCGACGACGTTTTTTCACGATTTCCGCCGCCTGTTCTCTTCGAGAGCCATAACTTCCACTCGCACCTCTTCGCCGAACTCCCACAGCCTGCGCGATAGTTTCTCTACTTTTGCTGCTGAGGGAATCGCCGCGCTACGCAACAGTTTCGCGGACTTCTTCTTGAAAGAAAGTAAGCGTCGGACGGATTCGGCAACACGCCTGGCAAACTTCGGCTCTCGTTCAGCCGTTTTTACAAGTTCCGCATAAGCTTGCTCCACGTAATCCTCGCGGTGGCATACCAGGCATAGGTCGCCGCCGGCGCGGATGTGCTCTGTGGCTGACTCGCCAACCGATCCCGCTGATAGTACAGCACCCATCTCCAGATCGTCAGAGACGATCAGATTGCGGTAGCTGATGCGTTTGCGAAGAACGTCGGTGATCCACACTTTAGAGAGCGAGGCAGGAACTTTATTTTTCGTAACCGACGGATAGGCTGCGTGCGAAACCATTACCATAGGCAATTGCGCTCGCAGCTTTCGGTAGGGAAGCAGATCTTCTACCCACATTTGTTTCAGCTGCTTATGGATGACAGGCAGTTCGTGATGGCTGTCAAGATTGCCTTCCCCCAGGCCTGGGAAGTGCTTGCCGCACCCCAGCACGCCGGTGGAGCGCAGTCCTTTTAGGAACTCGCTCGCGTAAGTCGCCGCTTCCCGCGGATTTGCCGAGACCGCTCGCGAACTCATCACGCTGCGCGAGGCTTCAAATGCCAAATCAAGCACCGGGGCGAAGTCTACATTAAATCCGAGCGCGCGGCAGTTCTCTCCAATGACCTGACCGTGCTTGCGGAACAATTTGCGATCGCATGCCGCAAACACCTCCGCCGCCGAAGGCGCAGGGCCGAGCAAATCCCGGAAACGGTCCACGCTGCCACCCTCGAGATCGACGCAGGTCAATAGTGGAGTCGAAACGCATTTCTGGCAATCGCGTAGCAGACGCCAGGTTTGTTCGGCGCGCTTAATATTGCGGGCGAACAAAATTACTCCAGCAGGCTGAACGCGCTTGAGCAGGGAACCGAGCCGAGGTGTCAGTTCGGTGCCGTCGAAGCCAACGATCAGAAGTTGGCCGACTCCGATGCTGTTGGCTGTATTGATATCGCCTGGATTTCGGTGAAGTTTCATCCGGTCGGTGTCGTTAGATTTCCTTTTTCAACTCTGCGAGCAGATTCAACGCGTCGAGCGGCGTAATCCGGTTCAAATCCACCTCGCGCAGTTTGTCCAACACCGGCTGCGAGAGCGGCGTGAAGATAGTCAACTGCGTGGCTGGGGGAGATGCGCCGGGCGAGAGATGCTCGCTCAATTCCCGTTCCGCAGACTCGTGCTCAACCAGCACCTCTCGCGCACGAGTGATGACTTCGCTGGGTAAGCCCGCGAGCTTCGCCACCTCAATCCCGTAACTGCGGTCGGCTGCGCCGGGTTCAACTTTACGCAAAAAGGCAATCCCTGCCCCCGTTTCTTTCACGGACACGTGATAGTTCTTCACTCCTGCAAGCTGCTCGGCCAATTCTGTGAGTTCGAAATAGTGCGTGGCAAAAAGCGCCTTTGCGCGAACGCGTGCATGCAGAAACTCGACCGCGGCCCAGGCGATCGCCAAACCGTCGTACGTGGAAGTACCGCGGCCAACTTCGTCCAGCAAAATGAGCGAGCTCGGCGTGGCAGTATGCAGGATTGCCGCTGTCTCCGTCATCTCCACCATAAATGTAGAGCGCCCGCGAGCCAGGTTGTCGCTGGCACCGATGCGAGTGAATACACGGTCCACAATGCCAAGCCGGGCTGAGCGAGCCGGAACGAATGAGCCCATCTGCGCAAGAATTACGATCAAAGCAGTTTGCCGCAAGTAGGTGGACTTGCCGCCCATGTTAGGTCCGGTCAGCAGCAGAATCGTATGGGTCGATGCGTTCAGATAAAGGTCATTGGGGACAAAACGTTCGCTACCACCGGCCATCTCCTGCTGCTCGATCACTGGATGGCGTCCTTCGATTACTTCCAGCTCGCCGGCCTCATCATTGGCTGCAATCAACTTCGGGCGGCAGTAATTTCTAAGCGCCGCGACCTGTGCGAGCGATGCCAGCACATCCACTTCGGCCAATGCCAGCGCGGTTTGCCGTATTCGCTTTGCCTCAGCCGCAATCGCCGAGCGCAATTCGGTGAAGAGCCGGCGTTCGATCTCCACAATCTTTTCCTGCGCCTCAAGGATCTTGGCTTCATACTCCTTCAGTTCCGGAGTCGTGAAGCGCTCCGCTCCCACAAGAGTCTGCTTTCGTTCGTAATCCTGGGGCACCAGGTGCAGGTTTGCCTTCGAGACTTCAATGTAATAGCCGAAGATGGAATTGAACTTGACCTTCAGCGAGCCAATTCCGGTCCGTCCGCGCTCGCGTTGCTCGATCTGTGCCAGCACTAACTTGCTGTTGCGTGACAATTCGCGGAGTTCGTCAAGATCGCGATCCACGCCTGTGGCAATCACTCCACCATCAGTAAAGCTGAGCGGAGGCTCGTCAACAATTGTTTTCTGGATGCGCTGGTAGAGGTCGCCGAGTTCGTCGATAGATTCGTGCAAAGTATTCAGGCGCTTTGATCTAAGGCGGTTCACGGCACTTTTAATTGCGGGAATTTTGGCTAGCGATGCCGCCAGGGCCAGAACATCCCGCGGATTCGCGGTTTCCAGCGTCACGCGGCTCAGCAACCGCTCCAGATCCAGCACGCCATCGAAAGCGTGGCGCAGTTCTTCGCGCGCTATTGTATTTTCTACTCCCGCTTGCACTGCATCAAAGCGAGCGTTGATCTCCGCCAGATCCAGCGATGGCCGTAGCAACCATGCCCGCAGCAGCCGTTTGCCCATCGGGGTACTCGCATAATCGATGGAACGAAATAACGTGAGACCCGCGTCGGATCCTGCAAACAGAGGCTCGATCAACTCCAGATTTCGTACGGTGACGGCATCGAGCACTAAACAGTTCTGCCGCTCATACCAGCCAATGCGATCCACGTGATGCAGCGAGCCGCGCTGTGTCGATCGCACGTAATAGAGAATTGCCCCGGCTGCAGCAGCCGCGGCGGTCCGTCCGGATAATCCAAATCCTTCAAGCGACAAAACTCCAAAGTGATTTTCCAGCAAAGGAATGGCATGATCCGGCGCGAAGATCCAGTCATCCAGCGGAGTCTCGGTGCAGGAAGCTCCGGATGCTCGCGGTTGAGATGCCTGAGCTTGAAGCTTCGCGTCAAACAGCGGAGCCGCGGAACCGTATAAAAGCTCTTTAGGACGCAGTTGCTCAAGCTCTTCCTGCACTCGCCGAAGCGCGCCTTCGCCGGAAAACTCTGTGGCGCGAAACTCTCCTGTGGAAAGATCAAGCGCGGCAAATCCCACGCGGTCGCCCACTTGAGCCAGAGCCGCGAGAAAATTGTTTTCTTCGGATTCTAGCGACGAGTCGGCTGCCGTTCCGGGAGTGACCACCCGCGTCACTTCGCGGCGAACCAGTTTCGTCCCAATCTGCTTCTTAGCCACACGCGCGTCTTCCATTTGTTCGCAAATGGCTACCTTGAATCCCTTGCGAATTAGTTTGCCGATGTAACCCTCGGCGGCATGGTGAGGAACGCCGCACATCGGCACGGCGATGCCTTTTTCTTTGTTGCGCGATGTAAGCGTGATCTGTAGCTCTTTGGCGGCCACGATGGCGTCATCGAAGAACAATTCGTAGAAATCCCCCAGGCGAAAAAATAAAAGGGCGGTGGGATGCTCTTTCTTTACGGCAGCATACTGCCGCATTAGCGGAGTGGACGGTTCGGTCATTCGATTCGGGAGGGCTGGCGCGGATTATAACAAAGGAAGGAGCATACCTCAGTGCCGGACCACACTGGCAAACGTGCAAATGTCGGTTGACGCAACTTCTTCCGTGATGTTTACCTAAAGTATGGAACTGCGCAAAGATCCTATCACTCGTTCCTGGGTTATAACGGGAGATGACCCAATTGAGCTGAGTTCCCTCGAAGGCCCTTGCCGTTTTTGTCCGAATGCAGCCAATCCCACGCAGACCATCGCCGCGCTGCCCAGCTCGGGAACCTGGTCGGCTCGGTCCATGGTGCATCCAACACCGCTTTACCACATCGAGGGTGAGCCGGAGCGGCGAGGCGATGGTCTTTACGACCGCATGCGTTCGGTGGGGGCCCATGAAGTTTTGGTTGAAAATTCCAGGCATGATCGTCATCTATGGAATGCCAGCGACGATGAGATCGGACAGTTCCTGCGCCTTGCCGCCGAGCGCATTCTTGATCTGAAGCGGGATCCGCGCATTAAGTATGTGAGTTTCTTCAAAGACTTCGGCAAAAATGCCGGGCAGGAGTTCAGCCATCCCACATCGGAAATCACTGCAACCATGTTCGTTCCAAGGCGTGTGTTATATGAGCTGCGTGCGGGGCGTGATTATTTCGTAAGCAAAGAGCGCTGCGTATTCTGCGACATTTTGCATCAGGAGGAACGCCATGCGACTCGTGTGATCGAAGCACGCGGCGACTATGTTGCCCTTGGACCTTACGCGCCCCGCGTTCCCTACGAGACCTGGATCTTGCCGCGCAATCATGAGGCTTCATTCGAGCGCACTGGCCTGTCGAAGCCGGGCTTGCGGGTGAATCTGGCTGCTTTGCTGCGCCGCACCCTGCAAAGGATTCGCACCATCACCGGAGATTTCCATATGGTGCTACATACTTCGCCCAACAGCCTGCATCCTTCGAAAACCCTGGGGTATTGGAAGACCATCGATGACGACTACCACTGGCATATTGAGATCATGCCGGTGATCGCCACCAAAGCCCGCTCTTACACGTTCAAAGAGGTTTATTACTCGCCGGTTAGTTCGGAGACAGCCGTGAAACAACTGCGAGAGGCGAAAATTGATGGCTGAAATGTAGATGGATGGCTGAAATAATAATTAATAATGAGTCGCGTTAGGCCGCATTGATTGAGCTATTGCCTGGCACCAGCCTTTCGCAGGATTCGGCTAACGTTGCTATTTTTGCGCGCCAGCGCCCAGGTAAGCGCCGCATATCCGGTCCGGCTGCGAAGGTTTACATCCGCACCAGCAGCCAGTAGCGCTTTCACCATTTCAGGGTCTGCCGATGGATTCTGACAGGCAAGAATCAAGGCGGATTCTCCAGCTTGATCCAAAGCGTTAATGTTGACCGTACCTTTGTCGCTCAGAAGCTGCTGAACAGTCTTTAGGTCTCCAGCGACTGCGGCGCGCATAAGGGGAGTCTGATCTGGATCCTGAAGTGTCAGCCCTTCGCCTTCTAATGAGATCGGGAGAACTACCGGAACAATTCTGGTGATCCTGACATTTACGTCCCCATTCATCTTCTGCCAGTCATTCAGCCGGAAGTATCCGCGCAAGAGCGGTTCAATCTGAATTACTGCAAACGATTGCCAGGCAGGCCGGCCTGCTGAAAGCCAGGTGCTCGTTGACGGATCCCACGATCGCAAACTGAAATCGCTAAAGCCGTCGGCTGCGTTCCATTCGAAATGAGCATTCATGTGTCGAACGAAGCCCGAGGAGAGAGCCCAGGCCAGCGCACAAAGCACCAGCAATGCCGCCACGGCATAAGGCCAGAAGCGGCCGCCGGCAAGTCGCGATACTAAGACCGCGACCAGCCCAACCAGCGCCAAGGTAATGATCGGCAGCCCTGCGGCGATCATCGCCTGCGCCGCGCCATTCCACCAATGCACTTGCCAATCTAAAAAACCACCCTCATCGAAGTGCCAGAAGGGATTTAGATAGAGAAACGCTAGTCCCCCGGCAAACAACACCGCGCCTATTTGCAAGGCCGTAATCGCCCAGGTGGTTCGCCTGACCTGCCTGGCGGCGGAACCGGGCTGTGAGGGAGTAGTAGACATCGGTCTTTGCCGGAAGAAAAAGTATAGACATGGGAACCCAGTTGAGGAAGTGAGACGAAAGATGCCAAGTGAATCGCCGATTATTATCGCCTGCAGTCGTAGCATGCAGGGTTGGGCTTCCGTATTACGTCCCGATTAGCTCCGAGTCAATTCACAGGGGCAATCTTCCATCCGATCTTCGCAACGTTCATAATGTCTTCATGACCGTCCGCCGCCTGAAGACATATGCTGGGGCGCAGGGATATGTCTATCAGTATTACTTCGTGGGACAACGGGCGGCTTTGCCGGCCGATCCCGAGGCGCCAGGCACCGAGTTTGTCTTCGACGTGACCTCGGATCGCAAAGTTACTTATGCGGTCAGCGTTCTCCTGCCGGCAAAGTCGCTTACCGCCTGGGCAGCGGCTCACCGGCGTCCGCTCACCGATTCCGAACAATATGCCGCAGCTAAGCTCCGATTATTCCGGGCTTTTGATGAACTTGATGATATGAAGACGCACGGTCGGCGATTAGTAATAGACCCAGCGCTGCTCGAAGAAGCCTTAGCGAGCCTGGGTGTAGAGTAGCTCTTCGATTAGATTCGCATCCGTATCAGATTTATATAATTCGCATCCGTACAAGCTTTGTATCAGGGTATGCCTTCAGGCATGCCGCTTCCGCCAACGAAAAGACTGCGTCTTTAATCGCTGCATAGCTGTCCCAAATAAAAATGCCTACCTCCCAAAGGACAACACGTGAACAAATTTACTCATACCTTTAAAGCTCTTATTCTGTCTTTCATTCTTATCGGCGCAGCCTCATCCCAAACCACGCGCTGGTCCGAGCAGAAGGCGAATGCCTGGTATGCCCAGCAGCCCTGGCTGGTGGGCAGCAATTACATCCCAAGATCAGCCATCAACCAATTGGAGATGTGGCAGGACGCCACCTTCGATCCCGCCGAGATCGACCAAGAGCTAACCTGGGCAGAAGCCATGGGCATGAATACCATGCGTGTTTTTCTGCACGATCTGCTTTGGCAGCAGGACGCCGCAGGATTTCAGAAGCGCATCGATCGTTTTCTCACGATCGCAGCGCGTCACCACATCCGTCCCGTGTTGGTCATTTTCGATTCCTGCTGGGATCCTTTACCCCACCTCGGTCCCCAGCATCCTCCCATTCCCGGGGTTCACAATTCTGGCTGGGTACAGAGTCCCGGCGCGGCTGCGCTCACCGATCCTCAACAATATCCCCGGCTCAAAGGATACGTGCAAGGTATTGTGGGAGCCTTTGCGAAAGATGACCGTATCCTCGCGTGGGATTTATGGAACGAGCCTGGCGCCGATAATGCTGGAATCTATCTTCATCAGGAGTTGAAAGCTGAAGACAAACGCGCCCGGGTGAAGACTCTCTTGCCGCAAGTGTTCGAGTGGGCACGGGCCGCAAATCCGACCCAACCCCTTACCGCCGGCGTGTGGGACGTGGACACTTCCTCAGACAGCGGAAACATGAGCGACCTGGAGCAAATCGAGCTCCGCGAGTCTGACATTGTTACCTTCCACAATTACGATTGGCCGGAGTCGTTCAAAAGCGAGATCATATGGCTCAAGAAAAAATTCAACCGGCCCGTGATTTGTACCGAATTCATGGCCCGTTCCATCGGCAGCACATTTGACGGCATATTGCCCATTGCAAAGCAGGAGCACGTCGGCGCAATCAACTGGGGCTTCGTCGTGGGTAAAACTCAAACTAACCTGCCTTGGGATTCATGGCAACGCCCCTATGTCCTGGAGGAACCGCCCGTGTGGTTCCACGAAGTCCTGCATTCCGATGGAACCCCCTACCGGCAAGCCGAAGTGGAGTTGATTCGGCAACTGACAGGAAAGAAGTGAGGTACGCCCGCGGCAAAAGCCATGGCGACGCAGGTTATATCGACCCGCGATGACCGGTATTTCCGCACTGCTCGGTTTCAGTGCAGAATATAATACCTAGAAAGGCAAAGCAGCGAAGTTTGAGATGCGCATCGGCCTTTTGACTTGCATTAAACTCCACGGACTCTGATACTTACCTGGCGTATGGCATTACTTTGGTTGCGTTTCGCGCTCGCGTGCTACCTTGTCGGGCTGATCTACGCGTTTTTTGCGCTCACCCGCACGAGCGATCTCTTTAGCCGCGTCGCGCTGCATGCCGCCAGTTTGGGCATGGTTTTTCACTTCGTCTCGCTGGTAGAGCTTTTTCTCTCCGATCACTTGCTCTGGACTTCGGTGCACAACGCCGAATCGCTGCTGGCGTTCCTTTCGATGGCGTTCTTCATGATCGTCTATGCTGTCTATCACACGACATCCCCTGGCGTGGTTGTGTTTCCAGTGGTATTTTTTCTTACGTTTGTCGCGGCACTCGATGAGCAGCCTGTGCTTCAGATGTCTTTTATCCAGCACAAAGGCTGGCTCATTGCTCACATTATCCTCATCTTTACCGGATATGCGGCGCTGGTCCTCAGCTTCGGTGCCAGCTTGCTCTACTTGTTGCAGGAGCATCGCCTGAAGTCCAAGAAACCTAGCAGCCTGATTTCCTTTCTGCCCGCACTCGAAGTCATCGACCAAATCGGCTACCGATCCCTGCTGCTCGGTTTTCCATTCATGACGCTCGGGCTGATTACCGGCTCCATAGTAGCAATGTCGGCGTACGGCCACATCGATTTCAGCGATCCCAAGATCCTGTTGTCGCTTCTTATGTGGGTGGTCTACATGATCATGGTCGTCACCCGCTGGAATTCCGGCTGGAGAGGCCGCCGCGCCGCTGTCCTGGCCACCTGCGCATTCGTCGCCGCCATCGTCGCGTGGGCGGCCAATTATTTCTCCACCATTCACAGGTTTGCCGCATGAGATACCAGCTGATCGGCGTGAACCACAAGAGCGCCCCGCTCGAAGTGCGGGAGCGCCTGGCGATTCCTGACTCGCGCCTGCCCGATTGTTGCCGCGATCTCAGCGCTCACCCCGGAATTGAAGAGGGCATGATCATTTCCACCTGCAACCGTGTGGAAATGATTACTCACACGACCAATGGATCGGCCGATCTTCGTGGCTTCCTCCACGATCATTTCCATCTGACCGCCGAGGAGTTGGACGCGCATTTGTATGAATTCCGCGAAAAAGACGTCGTGCGGCATGTATTCCGTGTGGCCTCCAGCCTGGATTCAATGGTGGTCGGCGAGGCCCAAATTCTCGGACAGGTGAAAGAAGCCTATGCCACCGCCCGCGCTGTGGGCGCGGTTCGCAGCCAGCTCGATCAGCTCTTTACCCGCGCCTTCGCCGTCGCCAAGCGTGTCCGCACTGAAACCGCCGTTGGCTCTTCCTCGGTTTCAATCGCTTCGGTCGCGGTTGAGCTCGCCAAAAAAATCTTCGGATCTTTACAAGGCAAAACCGTTTTCATCGTGGGCGCTGGAAAAATGAGCGAACTCGCCGCACGCCATCTGATCGCGCACGGCTGCGAATCCATTTTTGTTTCCAACCGCACCTACGACCGCGCCGTCGGCCTGGCGCATCGCTTCAACGGACAGGCCATCCGCTTCGATGACTTATACGACAACTGCGACAAGGCTGATATTGTCATCACTTCAACCGGCTCGCCGCAGGCCATCTTCCGCCGCGAGCACGGCGAACAATTCCTCTCCCGCCGCAAGAACAAGCCGATGTTCTTCATCGACATCGCTGTACCCCGCGACGTTTCACCGGAGATGGCCAAACTTGACGGCATCTTCGCCTACGATATCGACGATCTGCAACAAGCTGTCAGCAGCCACGTAGCCGACCGCCACCACGAAGCCGAACTCGCCGAAGCCATCATCAGCAGCGAAGTTGAGCGTTTCGAAGCCAAGCTCCACACTCTCGATGTGGTTCCGACTATCGTCAGCCTTCAAGATCACCTGGAGACCATCCGCCAAGCCGAAATCGACCGCGTCCGCAGCCGCATGGGTCCGTTGACCCTGGAGCAGGAAATGGCGGTAGAGGCGCTCACTCGCGGCATCATCAATAAAGTCATGCACACACCGATCACCACACTGAAAACCGCCGCGCGAGAGGCAGAGGCGACCACGGTGATTGATGTAGTGCGAAGACTGTTCAACCTGCACGACAAAGAAAAGGGTCCCGCGTCGCAAGCGGAAAGGGAATCGCCAGCCAAGAAAAAGATCGAAACGCGCCATTGATCATAGTCGCACAGCGACGGCAGACAATAGCGCCGGACGTAACTCCGGGGTAGGTGGAAAAGATTGGAACCAAGTCCCGTAGGGACGAAAGAGAAGAATGATTGTGAGCGATGCACTCGCCGATGTAGGCAACCTACAGCATACTCATCCTAAGGCCTGCTTAACCAGCGGATGCTTCTTGATAGAGCTCTTAACAGATGCTACCTTCAAGTCGGTTCTCAAGCGCGGTCCAGCACAATTTCTAGGCGGCCTGACCAGCCGCCTTTCGCTTTTGCGCGATATCCTGCCCCGTATGGTCGCGCATGCCTAAACTCCGCATAGGCTCCCGCGGTTCCCAACTCGCGCTCTGGCAGGCAAACCACATCTCCACGCTGCTGCGCGCCCACAGCCACGAAGTGGAAATCGAAATCATCCACACCACTGGCGACAAAATCACTGACGTTCCCCTCGCTATGGTCGGAGCCAAGGGCGGCTCAGGCAAAGGAATTTTTACCAAAGAAATTGAAGAAGCCCTCGCCGCCGGCCGCGTCGATCTTGCGGTGCATTCCTTGAAAGACTTGCCCACGGAACTTTCTCCGGGATTCGAAATTACCGCGATCACCAAAAGGGAAGACCCGCGTGACGCCTTCTGCTCGCGAAACTACACAAGCATCGAAAATCTTCCTCATAAAGCCCTCGTCGGCACCAGTAGCCTGCGCCGTCAGGCCCAACTCAAGGCCATCCGCCCCGATCTTGATATTCATTCCCTGCGCGGCAACGTGGACACCCGCCTGCGCAAGCTCGAACAAGGGGAATACGACGCTATCATTCTCGCCAACGCCGGCTTGACCCGATTAGGCAAAACGGAATTAGTCAGACAGATCATTCCTGCCCAAATCATGTGCCCCGCCGCCGGACAAGGTGCGCTCGGCATTGAAATTCGCAAAGGCGATGCGGCTATGCGCCAGCACCTTGAATTTCTGAACGACCCGGCCGCGCGAGCCGCGACCAGCTGCGAGCGCGCCCTGCTCAATCGCCTCGGCGGCGGATGCCAGGTGCCCATCGGCGCTTTTGCGGAAATACGGGACGGCAAGCTGCATCTCGAAGCCGTTGTCGCCGATCCCGATGGCTCGAACGTTCTACGCGAATCGCGCGAAGCTGAACTCAAGGACGCCGAACAACTTGGCTATAACGTGGGTGAAACTCTACTTAGCCGTGGTGGCGATCAGATTCTGGAAGCGGTTTACGCTCGCGGTCTAGCCGTTCCGCCGCAACTTTGATTTGGTAATTCAGATTTTCGTCAATAGGCATAAGCGGCGATAATCAACCTATGTACATTCCCGAACACTTCCGCCTGCGCCACGACGAAGAGGGCATCGCTTTCATGCAGGCGAACCCATTTGCCATTCTGATCTCATCCACTGAATTTGGTCCGTATGCCACGCACCTGCCGCTCTCCGTTCATCAGACTCAGGAAGAAGTCGTTCTCCGCGGGCACGTGGCCAAAGCCAACCCGCACTGGCGTTATCTCGAACAGCAGTCGCAGTGTCTGACGATCTTCCATGGACCGCACTCTTACATTTCGCCTACCAACTACACGGCGCACGAAAGCGTTCCCACTTGGAATTATGCGGCGGTTCATGTTTACGGCAATGCGCGGCTCTTTACGCAGGAACAGGATGTTCATTCCATGCTCAACGAGCTGATAAATACTTTTGAGCCCGCGTACCGGGCGCAGTGGGAAGAATTGAGTCCGAAGTTTCGTGACAACATGCTCCGGCAGATTGTGGGCTTTCAAATCGTCGCTACTAAAATCGAAGGCAAGTTCAAGCTGAGCCAGAACCGTACGCGGGAAGATCAGGCGAACGTGATCACATCGTTAGAGAACTCCGAAGACTCAACGATTTCCGGCGTAGCCCGCATGATGAAAGAGCAGCATCTCGGCAAGGAAGACAAGAGCTAGTTAGGTGCGAGCGCCTGCGTGATGAGCTTGGGGAGGCTCTCTGCGGGATCATAAAGATGAGAAAGAAAGCGACACCCCGGAGGAACGGGCCACTAAGCGGAGTGCGCATTCTGGTGGGCCGAGCCCGCCATCAGGCCGGAGCGCTCTCGGCCGAACTGCGGAAGCTCGGCGCAACTGTGCTCGAAATTCCATTCATCGAAATTCGCAAACCGCGCAGCTACAGGCCGCTCGATTCCGCCCTCAGGAATATTTCAGCCTACGACTGGCTCATTCTCACCAGTGTGAACGGCGTGGAAGCGATGTGGGAACGCATCGGCAAGCTCGGACTGAAATCAAGCGATCTCAACCATTTGCGCATCGTCGCCATCGGGCCGGCGACCCAAAAAGCCATCGAACAACACAGAGTGAAGGTTGATGTGGTTCCCAAAGAATACGTCGCCGAATCAGTGGTCCGCAGCCTCCGGCGGCGAGTGAAAGGGAAGCGGTTTCTGCTAGTGCGCGCCCGAGTCGCGCGCGACGTGATTCCCCGCGAATTACGCAAAGCTGGCGCGCATGTAGATGTGGTGGAAGCCTATGAAACGGTTGTTCCACGGGCTTCCCGAATGCGCTTGCGGAGTACGCTCGCAAACCCGGCTCGGCGACCAAATGTTGTTACCTTCACCAGTTCTTCGACCGCTCGCAACTTCGCAGCGCTGGCTGGCCCTCGCGCGCTCAGCGATCTCAATAGGATTCGATTGGCTTCAATCGGCCCAATTACTTCGTCAACCTTGCTTGATGTGGGCTTGCGCGTGGATATCGTTGCTAACGAGTTCACGATTCCGGGGCTCGTGGAAGCTATTGTCGAGGATATAAAGAACCCACGTCGCGCGCCGTCCGGTCCACGCAAGTTGGCAAACAAGTAAAGGTTACTCGGTCAATGAGCAACTGCAATCTGCCGGTGGAACGTGGGCCAGCAGAAAGTCGGCGACGCGCTGATAGGCATCGATTTGATTCTCGACGCGCGCGAAGCCATGTCCCTCGTTCTCGTAAATCTTGTAATCGACCGTGCCGCCGCGTTTCTTGATTGCATCGACGACCTGCTGAGTTTCTGACTTCGGGCAGCGGGGATCGTGTCCCCCGGCGAGCAGTAGTAATGGCGCCTTGATTTGGTCGACGAAGTTGATGGGCGAGCGGTCTTCATACAGAGACTTGTTCTTCACTACGTCGCCCATGGTGGCCAAATCGGATTGTCGCAACTCCGGATCTTCATTCTCGATTTCCGTGAACCAGTTCACGAAAGGCACAATGGGCACCCCCGCAGCCCACACCTCCGGCGCCTTCGTGACCGCCATCATGCTGAGATAGCCGCCGTAGCTGGCGCCCATCACGGCAATCTTCTTCGGGTCGAGATGGCCCGTCTGTTTGATCCAGTCGACGCCTGCGAGCACATCCTGCAAATCGCCTCCGCCCATGTCGAACAAATTCGCCTGCTGAAATTCTTTCCCGTATCCTGTAGATCCGCGGTAGTTGGGCGCAAGCACCATGTAGCCCTGATTCGCAGCGTACTGCACGAAGCGGTTGAACGAATTCATCGTTTGCGATGTCGGGCCGCCGTGAATGTAAACAATGGCGGCATTCTGTCCGTTGCGCGCCATGTTGAAGGGAACGTAGAGAAACGCGGAGATGGTCCATTTACCGTCGCGGCTGGGATAGTGCACAAGATACGGCTCGACCATGTCTTCGGAGCGCACTCCGGCCACGAGCGAATGTGTGACTTGATGCGACTTGCCGGTGGCCAGCGTATAGACCCAAAGATCGCCGGGAGCGGTAGGACCGTTGTGATAGTAGAGAAGGCGTGAACCATCTTTGGTGAACGCCGAATGGCCACCCGTGGGCTCGTTCACTCCCTTGGGTACGGGCAGCGCGGTCGACTTGCCAGTTGCGAGGTCATGCAGGTAGATATCCTGGCTTCCGTCGACGTTGGCAGTGAAGGTGATGCGCTTGCCATCAGGAGAAAACTCACTGCCGCGGATCGCCCATTTGTCCTTGGTTAGCCATGAGATTTTCTTAGTCGAGATTTCCAGCAAGCCAATGTTTTGATAGCCGTTCGCCGCATTCGAAGTGATCAGAACACGCTTTCCATCGGGCGAAACATCATCGGCGGAATAGCGTTGTTCGCCCTCGTGCGGCGTGAGCAAAGTGCTCTTGCCCGTCGCCATCTCAGCGATAAAAATATTCGAATCCGTCCCTTTGGCTTGATCCTGCGTGTAAACGATGGATTTTCCGTCTTTTAGCCAGATGGGATCGTAATTACTCTTATCCTGTGGAGTGCTGGTGGTGAGATGCTTCACCTCGCGCATCAGGGTGTCGTAAATGTCGATTTCATAAGCGGCGGAAGTCTTCGCTTTGACCTCATATGCCAGATACCGCCCATCCGGTGACCAAGTTGGATTCAGTTCGGCTATCTCGCGCGTGCTGGTGAGGTTCACCACTCTGCCGGTTTTGGGCGAAACCAGAAAAATGTCCCACAGTTCGTCGCCGTCGTAATCAGATTGGTAGGCGATCCACTTGCCGTCAGGCGACCATGCGGGCGCGGTCTGACGCTGGTCGCTCACCGTAAGTTGCACGGGCCAACCGCCCTCGGCGGGAACCAGCCAAATATTATTTCGCCCGCTCATATTCGAGATGAAGGCGACCTGTTTACCATCCGGCGACCAGGTGGGAAGGCCGACCTGGCGAGTCATGTACAGCTTCTCGATGGTTAGGCTCCGTGGTTCGACCTCGGCGTTCGGTTTGCTGGCGACCTGCTTGGGATCAGTGATGGCTTCAGGCGCGGGCAGAGTCTGCGCCGAGAGAGTTTCCACGGCAACTGTGGTCATAAGAATGACAATAGCAAACGAAATGAAAGAGCGCATGGAGGTTGGTCGAGGGTTAAGTTCGAAGCAAAAGTCTAGCAGAATGGAAGAAAGGATTTTTTCTGGGAGTAGTTGAGAAGCGACGATTGGCGGACGCGCCCCGCTCGACTTCCAGCCTGGTGACACATTCGCGCAGGTTGGAAATATCGTGGGTCGCTTGAGTTCGGAGCGCAAGTAGTCGTTGTCGAGCAGGGTACGCATCTGGGAAATCCCTCAGGAAGCGATAAAGATTAGCGGCGAGAAGCCCGTAGGCGCCGAAAAGGGAAGCTTTGGCAAACGCGGAGTCTAGGCCTTTGCGTCCTTATGCATCTCGACCGTGCTCCACGTCTTGTCGGCAGCATGGCAAATGTTTTCGAGGGCGCAGTCAACGCACTTAGGCTTGCGAGCGATGCAGAGTTTACGGCCATGCCAGATGACTTGGTGAGAGAAAAGAATCCATTTTTCGCGCGGGATGATCCGCATAAGGTCCTGCTCAATCTTCTGCGGATCATTGTTCGTTGTCAGCTCCAGCCGGCGAGAGATTCTGTGAACGTGAGTATCAACAACTATTCCATCTGCGATCTTGAACCAGGATCCCAGTACAACGTTCGCGGTTTTTCGGGCGACGCCGGGTAGCGTGAGCAGGTCGTCCATGTTCATGGGAACCTGTCCGCCGAAGTCGGCGACGATTTTCTTCGCGGCGCCGACTACGGATTTGGATTTGTTACGGAAGAATCCGGTGGAGCGCACATCGGGCTCCAATTGCTCGGGAGTGATCGCAGCAAAGGCTTCCACGGTGGGGTATTTGCGGAACAGTTCCGGAGTGACCCGATTGACGTTCACGTCCGTGGATTGCGCCGAAAGAATGGTTGCGACCAGGAGTTCCCATGCGCTGGTGTGAGTGAGCGCGCAGGTAACGCCTGGATAAAGTTCATTAAGACGCCGCAGGATTTCCGCAACGCGATCCGGCGCCAACGGGTTGTAGCCCTTGTTCTTAGCAGGTACGCCTTTGGCTAGTGGTTTCTGTGATCGCTTTGCGGCTTGGTCCGCGATCTTTCGCGACCCAGCCGCTTTCGCGCCTGTCGGTGCATCTGGAGCCGAGCGAACCGGTATCCTCGTCACGCGGTCTTGGCGTCCGGTTCTGGCGGGTTGGCGAGGAGTTCTGCCCCGGGGCATGAGGGCAACATCTTAGCAGAGACCTCGGTAACCTCGGGAGTGGTTGACTCGTGCAGGTGGGCTGGGTACTCTGGAGATCAATCTCCTGCTGCTTGAATTTCTCCTATGGCTGTCAACTCGATTCAACTCGGGCAAGTGTGGCGCAGCGACTCCGATGGCCGGGATTATCTGGTCACCAAGGTTTATAGCGAAGTGTTCACGCAGTACGCCATGCTTCGTCCCGCGGGTATCTCCGCGCCGGACGCCCCTACGGTCCGCGTTAAAGTGGCTAAAACGCCGCAGGGCGCTGGCCTTCCCGGCTATACCTTCACCCAGGATGGCTCGTTCTAAGTCCCTTGGAAAGCCGGGCGTTTCATAACTTCCGTTACACTAGATTAGTTAGCAAAATCAGATCGAAATCCTCGTACGCGGATCTTTAGTTTCTGAGTTTCTGATCGAGTTTTCGTCAAGACCTGAGACCTGAGAACCGGAAATCGATTCCTACAACTACCTCATGACGGAAAAACTTCTCGCTCTAATTTTTGTCTTCATCAACTCCGTGATCAGCACGAGCGGCTATGCCGGAATCACGCTGTTGATGGCAATTGAGTCGGCTTGTATCCCATTGCCTTCGGAACTCATCATGCCGTTCGCCGGCTATCTCGTATTTACGGGAACCTTTAAGCTCCTGTGGGTAGCGACCGCGGGGGCGATCGGTTGCAATCTAGGCTCACTGGTGGCCTATGAAATCGGATGTTACGGCGGTCGTCCGCTGGTGGAACGCTATGGCCGATGGATCTTGATGGGCAAGCGCGAACTGGATTGGGCCGACAGATTTTTCCTGCGCTGGGGATACCTGGCCGTATTTTTCGGGCGGCTTCTACCGGTGATCCGTACCTTCATTGCTTTGCCTGCGGGAATTGCCCGCATGCCACGCGGGCGTTTTCATCTCTATACATTCCTAGGATCGTGGCCGTGGTGCCTGGCGCTGGCGTATTTTGGGATGAAGCTAGGTCAGAACTGGCGCGAACTGGGAAAGTATTTTCACAAGTTCGATGCCGTCATTGCCGCGGCTTTGCTTTTGGGAGCAGTGTGGTTCGTGTGGACTCATTGGCAGAACAGAATCGGCCGTCGCCCCGCCCGCATCTGAACTCAATTGATCCTCTATGTAATTGATCCTCTATGTAATTGATCCTCTATGTAGGGACAGCCGCGCTCGGCTGTCCGTTGAGCGAAGCTCGACTCTTCCCCTGCTGAAGAGGACAAATTGCTGTGTACCAAAGTCGCGGTATTTATTCCGGCGCCATCGTATAATGTGCAGTTTGATTGTCGGGAGATTTCATCATGGCGCCAACCGCGCAGTATGAATTACAACTTGCCCGCCGTATGTCGCGCCTGGGTACAGAGACCGCTTTCGAAGTTCTCAACAAAGCTCGCGCGCTGGAGCGCCAGGGTAAAAGCATTATTCATCTTGAGATCGGTGAACCTGATTTCGATACTCCTTCGAATGTGATCGAAGCCGCAGTCGACGCCCTTCACAAGGGTTGGACTCATTACGGCCCCTCCGCCGGCTTGCCCGAGCTTCGCCAGACCATCGCAGAATACGTAGCCCGCACTCGTGGCGTGAAGGTCGCAGCCGATGAAGTTGTGGTTGTTCCCGGCGGCAAGCCGATTATCTTCTTTACCATTCTTTCCCTAATCGATGAAGGGGACGAGGTCATTTATCCCAACCCTGGATTCCCCATCTACGAGTCGATGATCCAGTATGTTGGCGGCAAAGCCGTGCCCATCCAATTGCGCGAGGACCATGATTTTTCGCTCGACGTGAACGAACTCGCCAAGCTGATTACCGATCGAACCAAGCTGATCATTCTGAACTCTCCGCAGAATCCAACCGGCGGAGTGATGCAGCGTAAAGATGTCGAACAGGTTGCCCGTATTATCGGGGATCGCAATATCCTGGTCTTATCCGACGAGATTTACAGCCGTTTGCTGTTCGAGGGCGAACATTTTTCCATCATGTCCGTTCCCGGGATGCAGGAGCGGACCATCCTGCTGGATGGATTCTCCAAGACCTATGCTATGACTGGATGGCGAATGGGTTACGGCGTGATGCGTCCCGACCTGGCGGCGCAGATCACGCGCCTTATGACGAACTCCAACTCCTGCACGGCCAGTTTCACACAGGTGGCCGGAATCGAGGCGCTCCGCGGCGATCAGTCTTCCGTGGAGCACATGTGTGAGGAGTTCAAGCGGCGGCGCGACGTGTTCGTCGCGGGCCTGAACAAGATCAAAGGTTTCTCCTGCCGCATGCCCAAGGGAGCTTTCTACACCTTCCCGAACATTACCCGAACCGGATGGAAGTCCAAGCCACTCGCGGATGCCCTACTGGAACAAGCCGGCGTGGCCGCGCTTTCGGGCACCGCGTTTGGGCAATTCGGTGAAGGCTACCTTCGCTTCAGCGTCGCCAACTCGCTGGAGAATTTGCAGCAAGCCTTGGATCGTATCGATAAGTGGGCCGGAACAAACCTCTAACCTGAATACAATTTCAACTTACTCCAGCCCCGCCCCTTGGTTGCCGGGTAACTCATCGTAACGGTACCCAGGCTCCATATAAGACAGCTTGGTTTCACTAACCTAATATTAATTTCGACCTATTCCAATTCCATCTGGGTTACCAAGTCCCTCACCTTGACAGCGCTCGGGTTGCATATAAGATGGCTTAGTTCCACCAGCCAATTACTAACAAGAAACAGTTTCCGAGAAAGGACGTCAATGCTATTGAAAAGCTTAGGATGCCTCTTTGCGATTGCCTTAGTGGCACCGGTATTTGCACAGACACCCTCCGTACCTCCATCGCCAAACCCACTCGAACAATTTAAGCTCGAGCACTCTCCCATGAAGTTGCGCGGGGTGCGCCCCGATGGTTCACTGGAGTCCTACAACTGGGCCGGCTACGCTGTGAAGGGCACATCGTTTACCAACGCCTCAGGTTCGTGGAAGCAGCCCACGGTCAACTGCACTAAAACTCCCAATAGTTACGCTGCTTTCTGGGTGGGTCTTGACGGACTCTCCGACACCTCCGTGGAGCAAACCGGAACTCTGGCGATTTGCACGGGCACAACTGTAAAGTATTACGCCTGGTACGAATTCTACCCGGTGGAGGACATCGAGCTTATCCCAACCGTAGCAGTGTCACCGGGCAACAAGATCTCAGCCGCGGTCAACTATAGCGACTCAGAGTTCTCTCTTACCATTACCAACGAAACCACCGGAAAGACCTTCACCAAAATAGCAAAGTCCCCGACGGCGAAACGCACATCGGCGGAGTGGATTGCCGAGGCGCCTTGCTGCACCAGCGGCGGCGGCTACTATCCTCTCTCGGCTTTCGGTACAGCCTCGTACGGCGAAGACTATACCGATGTGAATGACACAAATTACGCCACCGACGCAAAGGTCGCCGGGCCGATCAGTGATTTTGGCACCAGTCTCGAAAAGATCACGATGGTCAGCAAGACCACCGCCAAGGATGAAGCGGTTCCGGCAGCCCTTTCGACGGATGGCTCAAGCTTCAAAATTGCCTGGAAGTCCGAGTAAGGCCTTCCGAGTAAAGCGGCACGAATAAGAGTTGTGGTCTAGTTTGAATAACCTTTCATTTTTGTCATTCCGAACGGGTGTTCCTTGCCCGGTGAGAGCCTGCCTTGTTTGCCAAACCCCGGGTGAAGGCGAGGGGGAAGCCGAAGAGAATCCGCTTTGGCCGGGCAAAAGCAGATTTCTCGCGCCATAATACCCTGCTTCGGAATGACAAACTTTTTTGATGACAAACTTTTCATCAGGATTCGCGGGATGGATCCGCAGGACTCAGGATTACAGATAAATTCGAGCACCTGAGAGGTATCTTCATGCTTTCGAAGCCATTAGCACTTTCTGGACTTGCGGTGATGCTGGCTATTTCACCCATATGGGCTCAGTCGTTCGCGACATCCAAACCCGTATCATGGATGTCGTGAGCGACATTCGGCGAAAAAAAGTTAAGAGCTCGGTGCCCGATCCGCACCCTCGCGGAGCGCGATAAAGTTTCTCTTCCGTTTGAAAACCGCCAGACGATCCGATCTCCGCGTATGATATTTCGTTGGCTCGGGTGCCCGACACGTTCATGGGTGATTTCAGTTCCCGAGCTTCGGAAGAACATACATGAGCAAGAAATTCCGTGTGTTTGCGACTTGCGACATTGGAGCGTCGCTGAACCGTTTGCGCGAGCGCGGCTACGAATTGGAGGTTTACCCGGAGCCCAAAGCCCCACCAAAGAGCCTGATCATTGAGAAAGTGAAGTCCGGCATTGACGGGTTGATCACCACGTTGCGCGATCCGATCGACGCAGAGATTTTTGAGGCAGGCAAGAACTCGCTAAAAGTGGTGGCGCAGTTTGCCGTGGGCTTCGATAACATCAATCGCGCCGACGCCAATCGCTTTAAGATTCCTTTTACCAATACCGCCGACGTGCTGACCGAAGCCACGGCGGAGTTCGCCTTTTTCATGCTGGGCATGCTGGCTCGCAAGATGTGGCCGGCCGAACATCTCACGCGCGAGAACCGGTGGGGGTTCTGGCATCCTTATCTTCCGTTTCTGGGCGACGAAGTAACCGGCAAGATGATCGCCATCATCGGCACGGGGCGCATTGGTCTCGCCATGATCAAGAAGTGCGCCGGTTTTGATATGAACATGTTGTGTTACGACCCGGCGTACGAGAATCACAACTACATTGGCGCGATTCAGGAGACGATGGATCTGCGCTTCTCGCGTGGGATCTCGCCGGAGAAAAACTGGATCAAATACGTATCGTTTGAGGAAGCGCTGCGCAATGCGGATTTCATCAGCGTACACGTGCCGCTGATTCGGCCGGGCGAGAGCGCCACTCCGACCTATCATCTTTTTAATGAAGACACTCTGCGAATGATGAAGCCGACCGCTTTCCTGGTGAATACTTCGCGGGGGCCGGTGGTGGATGAAGCCGCGTTGGCCCGCGCCTTGAAGGAGAATTGGATTGGCGGCGCGGCGCTGGATGTCTACGAGAAAGAACCGTTGCCAGCGGATTCGCCGCTGCGCGACCCGGCCATCGCCGACCGATGCCGTCTCCTGCCGCACTTCGCCAGCGCGGCGCGCATTACGCGCCTCGATTCCGACCCCAATAAAGGCATGGCCGGACGTTGTGTGCAGGGATTGATCGATGTGCTTGAATCGAACTATGGTGGAGATGTTGCGAAGATGCCGTATGTGGTAAACAAAGAGGCGTTTGCGTAGCAAGGGTGGAAGCTTTGTCATTCCGAAGCGCGGCATTATCGCGCGAGGAATCTGCTTTTGCGTGCACAAAGCAGATTCCTTTCGGCTTCGCTCAGGGCAGGTTCTCACCGGCTTGACAGCCGGTTCGGAATGACAAGGTGAAATGTTGTGGAAGTCATAATCGTTGTAGTTCGCTGTAAGTATCGCTCCAAGGACCCTAATGAAAATAGTTTTGCTATTTACTCTTATTTCTATTGCTCTGGCTTCTAATGCCGAAACTCAACCCAGGAACCAATTGAGATTGATTCCTCTGCCGAAGGAAGTGCAACTGGGCGACGGCAGTTTTCGCGTCCGGCCGACGACCAAGATTCTGGTGGAGTTCGGACACCAGGAAGAAGATCGCATCGCCGCCGAGACTCTGGCAGAAGAGATCCACGATCAGTCCGGTCTGAATGTACAGATCACAGGCGAGAAAGCGGACGCGAAGCAGTCCCGCAGCGCCATTATTCTTGCCCGGCTGCAAGACCAGAGAGTAAAGGCATTCCTCGCGTCCAAGGGGCTGAAGGCAGATTCGATTGGCGACCAGGGTTATCTTTTGTTCTCCGATAAAGAACATTTGATCGTTGCGGCCAACACCGGGCAGGGACTTTTCTACGGAGTGCAAACTTTACGCCAACTGATTCACAAGGACGCCGGTCATCTGGTGTGCCCGGCGGTGTCGATCCGCGACTGGCCCAACATGGAATGGCGAGGCGTGCAGGATGACATCAGCCGCGGCCCGATTCCTACCGAGGATTTTATGAAGCGCCAGATCGCCACGCTGGCAGCTTATAAAGTGAACGTATTCGCCCTCTACATGGAAGATGTCTTCGATTTTCCCAGCCAGCCGCTGGCCGCGCCCAAGGAATCTGCGCTTACGCCGGAAGAAATCAAAGCGCTCGTGGCCTATGCGAAGAACCGCTATGTGACCATTCTTCCCGAGCAGCAAACCTTCGGCCATCTTCACCAAATGTTGAAGTACGAGATCTATTCCGATGTAGCGGAACGTCCGCACGGGCATGTGCTCACTCCTACCAAAGAGCGCTCTTATAACCTCATCAAAGACATGTACGCCGATCTGGTGCCGCTGTTTCCCGGGCCCTTCCTGCACATTGGCGGCGACGAAACTTTCGAGCTCGGCCATGGACAAACCGCGTCCCGCGCCGCCGAAGTAGGGCTGGGCCGCGTCTATCTCGAACACATTGAGAAGGTGAACGGCATTCTCGAGCCCTATCACAAGCAACTCATGTTCTGGGGTGATATCGCGGTGAAATATCCGCAATTGCTCGGGACGCTTCCGAAGGACATGATTGCCGTGCCGTGGGATTACGATCCCAAGCCAAGCTACGTGAACATTATCAAACCGTTTCGCGATGCGGGCCTTAACGTAGTAGTCGCGCCTGGGGCGAACAATTGGAGCCAGATCTGGCCGAATCTGGACGACGCCTATGTGAACATTCACAATTTTGTGCGCGATGGCCAAAGCCTGGGCGCGATAGGAATGCTGAACACCACGTGGAACGACGATGGCGAGTCGATCTACGGCATGGCGTGGCCCGCGCTGGTGTATGGAGCGGCGGAAGGCTGGCAAGCGAGCAATTCCGATAGCAATCTTGATCAATTTAAAGATGCCTACGACTGGGCGTTTTACCGCAGCGATGGCGCTACATTCCGCGATGTGTTGCAGGATCTGGACGAGGGACACGAGGCCTTGGGAAAAATTAAAGTTGATATGGAGACGGACGAATTATTCTGGGCAGATCCCTTTACGCCGGAGGGCGCAAAGCTTACCCAGAAAATTCTGCCCGCCGCCAGCGACATGCGTTTGGGCGCAGAGCATGCGCTGGTGTCGCTCTACCGCAACCGCGACCAGGCTCACGCCAACCAGTTTTCGCTTGACGACATGGTGCTCGCCGCGTGGAAATGGGATGTTCTGGGAATGAAGGCGCAGTTTATCCAGGAGATTAATCAGTTTTACTGGGATGCCTTTCAAAACCAAGGCGACGCGGATCGCGTAGACAACGACCTGGCCGAGATCTCGGACATTAACGCGCGTATTGAGGATCTGCGAGACGCCACGACTCGACTGGGTAAGATGTATCACGATGCCTGGCTGCGGGAATACAGCCCGTATTGGCTGGAAAATGTTATGGTCCGCTACGATAATTTTGCGCTCGAGTTGGAAGCAAAGATCGTCGCGGTGCACCAGGCCCGGCGGCAATACGACGCGACGAAAGTTTTGCGGCCTCCGCAAGAGCTGGGATTCTATTTGCAGCCTTAGTGCGAAAAAAACCTTAACCACAAAGGACACGAAGGTGCGCGGACGAAGGCCGGATCGCTGACTCGGTGCACTTCGTGATTTTGGTGGGTCGGGATTTTTTCCGGTCCACACTTCGAGCCGACCTGTACGAAAAAATAAAGAGGCTTCCTGACGATGTTTTCTGACCGCACGGGCTGGAGGTTGACGCGGAACCGGCTCACCGACGCGCTCGAAGAAGCGAAAGTTCAAGCTGTGCAAGTCCAAAGGCGAGTGTTGGATCTAACGCTGTCGAATCCCACGCGCGCCGGACTACATTACGACGAGCCGAAGATTCTGCAATCTCTCGCTTCGCAGCATGCCATGGATTACGATCCGCAACCGAAAGGCTTGCTTGCGGCCCGGGAAGCGGTTGCGGATTACTACCGCGCTTCACAGAGCATTACGGCGTTCGATCCCGAACATCTGATCCTCACCACCAGCACCAGCGAAGGCTATTCGTTTGTCTTCCGTTTGCTTTGCAATCCCGGGGATGAGTTACTGGTCCCCAAGCCGAGCTATCCGTTGTTTGAATTTCTCGCGGACTTGCAGGATGTGAAATTGGTGCCCTACCCGCTGATCTATGACCACGGCTGGCAGATGGACTTCCCGTCATTAGAAAAAGCAGTGACGCACCGCACAAAAGGAGTGGTGGTGGTCCATCCCAACAACCCCACCGGCTCTTATGTGAGTAAGAACGAGCGCGACCTGCTCAATGGTTTTTGCAATAGGCATGAGCTGGCAATTATCTCCGACGAAGTTTTTCTCGACTATGCTTTAGATAGTTCGCCACGCCAAAGCTTCGCCGCAAATCAGGAAGTGCTCACCTTTACGCTGAGCGGCATTTCTAAAATCTGCGCGCTGCCGCAAATGAAAGTAGCGTGGGTTGCTACCAGCGGTCCCTCGAGGGACGTCGAGCCGGCATTGGCACGGCTCGAAATCATCGCCGATACGTTCCTCTCGATGAATGCGCCGATCCAGTGGGCAACGCCTGCACTGTTGGCGGAGCGAAAACCAATTCAGCAGCAACTCAAGGATCGTGTGCGGACAAATCTAGCTGGGCTAGATCGCCAGTTGGATCAGCAGCTTTCCGGACAAAAATCCTGTGAGCGCCTGCACGTGGAAGCGGGATGGTACGCGGTGCTGCGCGTGCCAGTAACGCAGACCGATGAAGATCTGGCGATCAGATTATTACGGGAGAGATCCGTGCTGGCGCATCCTGGACATTTTTATGATTTTCCCAGCGAAGGGTATTTGGTGCTCAGTCTGATTGCGCCGGAGGATGAATTTCAGGAAGGGATCGAGAGGATTCTGGAATTGATGATTGTTGATTGATGACGTGGATTGACGATTAATGATTAAAAGCCTTTGGGACGGGTTTAATGATTGAAGGAATTTGCTGCCGACTGCACACGCGGATTGAGGTTACCAGCCAGTGGCAAATCGTCAACCGGTAGTCCTTCGCGGTTCAGGCAGCTAGTGCGTTTTCGCCCTGATAAGCGAGAGCGAGCAGTGCCATCATTTCGTCGCGAGTAACAATGTCAAACTGTCGCATCGAGCTCACTTGCTCTAACCTGTAGCGAACCGACTGACGTGGATTGAACAACTTCAGGCGAATATCGTGATCGAGGGCCCATCGCTGCAAGAACACAAGCATCCCTAAGCCTCCCGCTTCGAAGGCAGCTACTTCCGAGAGATCAAGCACAATAGTTCGCGCATCGCATTGCGAGTTGACTACCTGGCGTAGTTTGAGGGCCGCCTCGCTCCGCACAATTCTGCCTTCGCACTCGATAATCGCCATGTCGCCGATGTTATTGATGTGTACGTTCAACATTAACTTTTCTCCAGCGCTCGACTTATGAAAACTGTAAAAGCACGAGTCATGCCATTGGCCGCGACCTCTATTTTCTTTGGTTTAACGCGCTGGTCGAGCGCTGATAGAGGAACTTTCGCCGGGAGATCGAGCAAATCTGCGCTAAAGCGAACCCTGTATTTCTCAGGAACACAGACCGGAGCCCATGGTGTTACTTGATCGGACAGGTTCACATCCGGGTGGCACGCTTGTCCTGTAAAAATCTGCTTTATTGAAGATTCTCGTTATAAAATTGTTGTTGCTTTCTTGGGCAGTGCTCTTAGCAATTTCTGTGTTGCCTTTATAGATTTGCCAAAGCGGGGATGAAATTATGGCGACCAGCACTTCGCTGTCCACCCAAATCTCGAAGACGACCGGAATGCGTTACACTCTCGCTCTTTTGGCGACTGCAGTGGCCTTGCTGGTCCGTTGGGAACTAAGTCGCTTTTTGGGCGACTATGTACCCTACATCACGCTGTTTCCCTCGATAGCTTTCTGTTCCTGGTACTGTGGGGTCGGCCCGTCTATCGTCAGCATGGTGCTTGGGCTCATTGGGACGAAATATTGGTTCATCCCGCCGGTACACTCCCTTCGCATCGTGGGCACGGAGCGGGTGGTTGGTATTTTGGTGTTCTTGCTAGCTTCTGGTGTCCTGGTGATGATGGGAGAAGCTCGCCGCCGCCGCGAGGAAGCGTTATCAGCAGCGCAGGTAGAACTTGAGCAAGCCGTACTTGAGCGTACCGCAGACCTCGACAGATCCAATCAAAATCTGCGGGAACTGTCAGCCCGTCTGATGCAATTGCAAGATGAGGAGAGACGGCGTATCGCCCGCGAGTTGCATGACAGTGTGGGCCAGATGCTGGCAGCTCTGGGAATGAACCTCGCCTCCGTGGGAGCCGATCTCAAACGTCTCACTGAGACCGCCAACACGGTTACTGACAGTGCGGCTCTGGTACAGGAACTCAGTCAGGAGGTCCGCACCATCTCCCACTTACTTCATCCGCCTCTGCTGGATGAAGCTGGACTCGCTTCGGCCCTCCGCTGGTATGTGGAAGGCTTTACCCGACGCAGCAAGATCCAGGTGAACTTGGAGGTCCCCGCGGATTTTGAGCGCCTGGCGCGCGAGTCGGAAACGGCAATTTTCCGGACTGTGCAGGAGTGCCTCACGAATATTCATCGCCATTCGCAGAGCCCTACAGCGAGAATTCGCATTACCACCTCCGACGGGCACGTTTTCGTAGAAGTCGAGGATCAAGGTAGGGGCATACCACGCGAAAAACAACTTGAGATGGCTTCGGCAGGCACCCCGGGAGTGGGAGTCCGGGGCATGCGAGAAAGGTTCCGGCAATTGGGTGGCACCCTCGAAATCCGTTCGAACGGCAAGGGGACGCTCATTGTAGCCCGACTGCCAGTGGCCGTTGCCTCTGCCAGTCCAGCGGCAGCCTGATCTTGCTCCTTCCTTGCGCCCGAGCGTCAGTCGCCGCTTGCGACGAGGGCGCATTTCGACGCTCTTAAAAACGCTACCCTCCGCCTTTCCAGGTAACCCCGAAAGAGACTCTTGCCTCTAACAATCCAGATCGAAAGTTCCCAGCTTCCGCGCGCACGCTGGGCGTATAATCCGCATTAAGAGGCGGTCCTCAAGGAGTTCCCCATGAAGTTCCGTTGGCTGGCAAGTGCGGTAGTGGTGGCTGTATTTGGCGCGGGCCTCTCGGTTTCTGCGCAAAATCCACAGCCTGGTCCTAGTCAAACCCCGGGCCAGACTCAGCCTCAGACGCAAACCCAACCGCAGCAGGTGCCGACTTCGGATCCGAACGCCGGGCAGCCGAAAGCTGGTGATGTGCAAAACGCACCAGCCCAGCCCCCGGCGAATTTGCCTACCCAGGACGATAGTCAGATTAAGCACGATGGCGGCAAGAATGACGTGGATGCGATAGGCAACCGGAACGTGGGCTGCGGCCGCGGCGTGGGCAATTGGTACAGCATAGAAAGGCAAGTTGCCATGGGCCGCTCCTATGCGCAGCAGATCGAGTCGCAAGTTAAGTTGGTGAACGATTCTGTCGTCACTGAGTATGTGAACCGTATTGGGCAGAACCTGGTGCGGAACTCCGACGCGCAAGTGCCCTTCACAATTAAAGTGATCGACTCCGACGTGGTGAATGCCATGGCGCTTCCCGGCGGATTCTTCTATGTGAACTCAGGATTGATTCTGGCCGCGGATGAAGAAGCGGAACTGGCGGGCGTTATGGCGCACGAGATATCGCATGTGGCGGCATGCCACCTGGCTCGCGAACAGACTCGCGGCACCCTGATGCAGTTGGCCACGATTCCGCTGATTTTCATCGGCGGTGGCATTGGCTACGGTGCGTATGAAGCCGCCGGCCCCGCGGCGATGTTGGGCTTCTTAAAATTCTCCCGCGGTTTCGAAGCTGAAGCTGATTATCTTGGCGTCCAAACCATGTATCGCGCCGGGTATGATCCCTCGGCGTTTGTTTCCTTCTTCGAGAAGATTCAGGCTATGGAGAAGAAGAAGCCCGGAACTTTGGCGAAAGCTTTTGACACGCACCCGCAGACTCCGGATAGAATCGAGAAGACGCAAGAAGAGATCGCCAAGATTTTGCCAGCGAAGCAGGAATATATTGTCACCACGTCGGAATTTGACGATGTGAAAGCGCGGCTGGCGTCAATTGAGAACAAGCACAAAGTGCTGGACAAGAAAGATGAGAACAAACCCAGCCTGCGCCGGGCTTCTACGAATAACGGCGATTCGACGAACGGCAGCGGGCAGACCGATGATGACCGTCCGACGTTGAAACGGCGCGACGATTCTTCCTCTAACTAAATTTCGACGCTGAATCGAAAGCTGAGTATTGCCAGACTACAGCATGCCTGCGCTCACAATTGCGCGAGCCAATCTTGTCGTTCGTTATCTTTCGCTTGTTGATATTCGTTAATACTTCTCTAAGCTGGCTGCCTGCTGGCGAGCGAAGCGACATACTCGCGCTTTTCCGCGGAAGAGTGAATTACCTTCATTTCCTGCCAGTCGTAGGGAAATTCGCTGCCACAGTCCAGGCAGGCAACATATGTTCCCGTCAACGCGCCAGCTTGAGGCCGGGCTTTTCCGCGAACTGTCACGGGGAAACTGTAACGAGAGTGACGGCAGCCGAACATCGCATCAAACAATTTTTCCAACATGGAGCACCTTCCATCCCTGGGTTTCACCTGGGTTGTAATGCTAAGTTGTAGTGAGTGTGCGGCCCCCAAATGAAACGTCATTCGCACACGTTGAGTTAGATTCCGCTCAGAATGAAATGGTTTCGCAATCCGCCAGGAGAGCTATCGGGACAAAGTCTGAAAAAAGTTAAGCTGTTGAAGAGAATAGAGTTGTAAATTCCCGACTTGGGAACGATCAAATGACTTGGTACGACGAAATAAAGTTGAAGGCTTAGTTGCCCATCCTGTCCGCTTCCGGCTACGCATCGCACAATAAGCTTGGTCCGGACATCTTTTGGCGCAAGTCTGGAGCTCTGATGACGACTACGACGGCCAGTCTAATTTCTTTTCAAGAACAGGGACGTCCGAAGGCTGGACGGCTTTTTATCCTCCATGCTCCAACTGTTTTCTGATAGGAACGGATCGCGGGCAGGCATTGTTTTCGAAAATCGACGAGGGGGAAGCGATATTTATGCCGCCCCTCTGCCTTAGGAATTGGCTCCTGCTAATTATCAAAAGAATGTTGGAACAGGCTCGGAAGGGCAGAGCTTAATCAGGATAGGTTTAGCGCCTTCTTGATCGTGCCGCGTTCGTTTTGAATCTTTTCCTGCAATAGAGTGATGCTGTAAATCAGCTGCTCCGGGCGCGGCGGGCAACCGGGCACATAGATGTCGACAGGAATCACCTGGTTCACACTCTGCACCAGCGCATAGTTGTTGAACACTCCCCCCGAGGTCGCGCATGCGCCCATCGAGATCACCCACTTCGGCTCCGGCATCTGCTCCCACAATTGCCGAATGACCGGCGCCATCTTATTCGATACGCGCCCCGCGATGATCATCAGATCGCTCTGCCGTGGCGATGGCCGAAATACTTCCGCTCCAAAGCGCGCAATATCGAAGCGGGATGCGCCCATCGACATCATCTCGATCGCGCAGCAGGCCAGACCGAAGGTCATCGGCCAAATCGATCCCTTGCGCATCCAGTTCACTGCGGAATCCAGCGTCGTGAGTACAACGCCCTCAGGCGTGGGGTTGCCAAAGGTCAAATCCTTAACGACCTTCTTGCCGTTTTCAAAATCTACGTAGGGACCAAAATTTAATTCGGGAGCCATG